>Ga0076929_100173_pt2 | contig 102472 bp, 84 predicted proteins | sample HotLakConUCCSL28_FD_87104 | JGI IMG/M metagenome (GOLD analysis project Ga0076929, IMG submission 87104) | Hypersaline microbial mat communities from Hot Lake, Washington, USA - Hot Lake Consortium UCC-SL28 (version 3) (version 3) | ecosystem: Environmental > Aquatic > Thermal springs > Hot...
TCATCAAGGGCTACCTGAGGCTCGGCGCCTTCATCGCCGACGGCGCCGTCGTCGACAGGCAGTTCCGCACGACGGACGTCATGATCGTCCTCCCCGTCGCGGGCATCTCTCACCGCTACATCAACTATTACGGGGCCAACGCCTCGCGGCACGCGTGAGGGCAGCCGTCGTCGGGGCGGGGATGGCGGGTGCCGTCCTCGCCGTCCTCCTTCGGCAGGCGGGCCGGGACGTGCGCGTGTTCGACAAGGGGCGCGGCACGGGCGGCCGCCTCGCGACCCGCCGGCACGAGAGCGGCGCGCGGTTCGACCACGGATGCCCTGGCATCCCCATCCCCGCGGGGGACCCCCTCACCACGGTCCTCGAGACCGTCATCGCGCAGGGGAGCGCCGCGCGCTGGGCGGGCCTCGGCGAGGCGATGGCCGTCGGCCTTCCGGGCATGAGCCAGATCCCGCGCGCCCTCCTCGGCCCCGTCACGGTGACCGCCTCCTTCGAGGTGGCGCGTGCTGACAGGGATTCCGCGGGCTGGCGTCTCGTCTCGCGCACCGGCGAGACAACGGATCCCTTCGACGCCCTCTTTCTCACGGTCCCCGCTCCGCAGCTCGTCCATCTGGTGGAGAGCGCAGCGCCCCGCTTCGCCGAGGCCGCAGCAGCCGCCGCATACGATCCCTGCTGGACACTGATGCTCGCCTTCGCCCCCGAGGCTGCGGCGACGCTCGCCGCGACGGCCCCCGGAGCGCTGGACGGGGAGGGGGTGGAGATCGCGATCCACGACGGCGGCAAGCCCGGACGGGAGGGCGCCGCGACGCTCGTCTGCCACATGAGCGCGCAGTGGACGCGGGCGAACCTCGAGCGCGAGCGCGAGGACGTCGCCGCCGAGCTCGGCTCCCGCATCGCCGGCGCGCTCGGGCTTCCCGCGCCCACTGTGGCCATGGCCCACCGCTGGCGCTTCGCCCGCGTCGCGCGCGCCACCGTCCTCGCCGAGCCCTGGGATGCCGACCTCTCCATCGGGATTGCCGGCGACTGGACCGCGGGACCCGATGCGCGCGACGCCTTCGTGAGCGCGGTCCGCTGCGCCGGCGCCGCGCGCCCGGGCACGCCGGAGGCACGGCGCGTCCCGGCCTGAGCGAGGTCCGTGGAGACCGCCGCGCACCGATCGCACCGGGCGCCGCAGCGCGTTGGATATCGGGCGCCGCAGCGCGTTGGATATCGGGCGCCGGGGCGCGTTGAATATCGGGCGCAGCGGCGCGTTGAATATCGGGCGCAGCGGCGCGTTGGTGGATCGGGCGCCGCGTGCGTGGCGCCGCTGGCGGGCGCCGCCGCGACAGGCCGTCTGCCGCCGCGTGCTACTGCGCCACCGTCTCCGCCCTCGTCAGGCGCAGCCGCGTGATGCGGTTCCTCTCCCGCTCGGCCACCTCGAAGCGGACGCCGTGGAAGGTGAAGGCCTGGTTCACCTCCGGGATCATCTGCGCCTCGTGGATCACGAGACCGGCGGCCGTCGTCGCCTCCTCGTCGGGAAGCTCCCAGTCGAGCGCGCGGTTGAGGTCGCGGATCGTCACCTGTCCGTCCACCAGCACCGAGCCGTCCGGCTGGGGCACGACCCCCTCCACCTCGACGTCGTGCTCGTCCTCGATCTCGCCGATGATCTCCTCGATGATGTCCTCGAGGGTGACGAGGCCCATTACCTCGCCGTACTCGTCCACCACCACGGCGAAGTGCTGGCGACGCTTCAGGAAGGCGGAGAGCTGGTCCTGGAGCCCCGTGGTGTCGGGCACGAACCAGGGCGGCTTGGCGATGGCCGGCACGTTCACCTTCGCCATGTCGCCGCCTGCGGCCTGGACCGCGCGCAACAGGTCCTTCGCGTGGAGGACTCCGACGATGTTGTCGGTCCTGTCCTTCCACAGGGGCATCCTCGTGTAGGGGGAGGCGAGGGCCTCCGCGAGGATGGTCTCGGCGGGATCGTCGGCGTTCAGCATCCGCATGCGCGTGCGGTGGACCATCACGTCCGTGACCTCTAGGTCGGCGAGGTCCAGGATGGCGCCGAGGCGGTCGCGCTCGATCTTCTCGAGCCCGCCCTCAGCGTGCTGGTAGTCGACCGTCCCGCGGATCTCCTCGCGCGCGGACTGGACCGCCGCCGCGCTCGCATGGACGCCGAATGGCCACAGGAGAAGCCGCACGAGGCCGTTCACGACGACGGTTGCGGGCTTCAGCACGATCGTCACGCCGCGCACCACCGGGGCGACCCTGGCGGCGAACGCCTCGGGCCGCAGGATCGCCGCCGTCTTCGGCATCACCTCGGCGAAGATCACGACGAGGATCGTCATGATGAACGTCGCGTACACCACCGCCGTCTCGCCGAGGAGCCGGATCAGCGCCGCCGTCGCCAGCGAGGAGGCGAGGATGTTGACGAGGTTGTTCGCGATGAGGAGGGCGCCGATCAGCTCCTCCTGCCTCTGCATCAGCTTCTGCGCGACGCCCGCCCCGATGGACCCCTGCTTCTCGCGCTGTGCGAGGCGGATGCGGGAGGAGCCGGTGAGCGCCGTCTCGGAGCCCGAGAAGAAGGCCGAGCAGCACAGCAGCAGGAAGATCGCCGCGATGGTGAGCCACAGGTCCCAGGTCATGGACGTGGCGCCGTTCTCGTGACGAAGGGGATCATGGGTATACTCGCGGGCGGGACACTCATGGGGCGGGCACAGTCTCCTTCTCGCCGAGGCGTTCGGGAAGGCCCTCGGAGACGAGGAAGGCCGCGAGCGCGTCTGGCGCGACGCCGGAGGAGACGAAGGCGTCCCCGATGCGCCTTGCGAGGACGAAGCGGATCACGCCGTCCTTCACCTTCTTGTCCTGCTGCATCGCTGCGGCGAGCTCCGCGGCGCCGAGGCAGACCGGGACGTCGCGAAAGGAGGTCGGAAGGCCGACGGCGGCAAGGTGCGCCTCCACCCGCCCCGCGTCCTCGCGCGGGCAGATGCCGAGGGCGACGGAGAGGCGGAAGGCGAGGGCGAGGCCGAGGCCCACCGCCTCCCCGTGGACGATGCGCCCGTCATAGCCCGCGCACCGCTCGACGGCGTGCGCGAAGGTGTGGCCGAGGTTGAGGAGGGCGCGGCGGCCGGATTCGCGCTCGTCCTCCACCACGATGGCGGCCTTGCCGGCGACGGCGGTCGCGATCGTCCCGGCGATGTCCTCGTGCATCGCCGCAGCGCCCAGCCTCTCCAGCCTGTCGAAGAAGGCGGCGTCGCCGAGAAGGCCCATCTTCACGATCTCGGCATAGCCGGCGCGGCGGTGGCGTGCGGGAAGCGTCCCGAGGGTCGTCGTGTCCGCCAGCACCAGCGCCGGCTGGTGGAAGGCGCCGACGAGATTCTTGCTGTGGCGCGTGTTGATCCCCGTCTTGCCGCCGACGGCCGAGTCCACCTGGGCGAGCAGAGTCGTCGGCACCTGCACGAAGGGCATGCCGCGGCGGGTGACGGCGGCGGCGAAGCCGGCGAGGTCCCCGACGACGCCGCCGCCGAGGGCGATCACCACGTCGCCCCTCTCGAGCTCGGCGTCGAGGATCGCGTCGACGGTGCCGCCGAGCACCTCAAGGCACTTCGATCCCTCGCCCTCGGGCACCACGTGGGTCAGCGCACGGATGCCCTCCGACGCCAGAGCAGCCTCGAGGCGGTCGAGGTGGAGCCCCGCCACCACCTCGTCCGTCACCACGATGGCGCGGCGGCGGCCGAGACGGTCGGCGATGCGGCTTCCGGCCTCGGCGATGATGTCGGGCCCGACGAGGACGGCGTAGGCGCGCTCCCCGAGGGGGACGTCCACGCACAGCGGCGCTGAAGGTTGTCGGCCGACGCTCATCGCGCGCCCTCGCCCGCGCCGGCCGGGGCGGCGAGGTGGGCGGCGAGCGCCTCCACGATGGCGTTCACGACCCGCTCGTGCGGCCCGGAGGACGACGTCACCCTGATGGGCGCCTCGGCGAAGACGGGGTCGCGCACGGCCCTCAGCTCCTCGATCTTCCGTTTCGGGTCGACGCCGTGGAACAGCGGGCGATGGTCCCGCTTCGCGACGCGCGAGACGAGCACGTCAGTCCGCGCGTCGAGCCAGATGGCGATGCCGAGCTCGGCGATGGCGCGGCGGGTGGCCTCGGTCATGAACGCGCCGCCGCCGGTCGCGATGACGCGCTGGCCCTCGGCGAGGAGACGGGCGATCACGCGCGCCTCCCCCTCCCGGAAGGCGGGCTCGCCCCGGGTCGCGAAGATCTCCGAGATCGCCATGCCGGCAGCCTTCTCGATCTCGCAGTCCGCGTCCACGAAGGGAAGTCCGAGGCGGGCGGCGAGGCGCTTGCCCACGCTGGACTTGCCGGCCCCCGGCAGGCCCACGAGGACGAGATTGCGGCCCGAGAGTGCCTCTGTGAGGCCCCCCCTCCCGTCGCCATCCACTGGTCGCTCCATCCCTCTGTTCCGCCGCCGTCCCCGTGGCTCGGCGCCAGCCTGCTGGCGCTGCGTCCGCGGGCGCCGCCGTGTGGCGGTATCCACGGCAAGCCCCTGCGAGTGCCGCACGCGCGCGTCCCAGTCAAGCGCCGCCGGGGCCTCGCCCGCCGCCGATCCTGTCGAAATGCACACGTTTCGTCGACCCCTCCACAAGGCTGCGCAAGGAACAATAGAGCGCCGGGGGGACGGAACCATGACAATGTCCGTGGAGGCCTTTCTCGAGATGATGGCGGTGGAGGGCGGCGCCTCGCCCCACACGCTCGATGCCTATCGGCGCGACATCGCCCGCTTCGCCGAGACCTGCGCGGCCTGCGGCGAGCGCCCGGAGACCGCCGGCGCGGGCGCGCTCGTCGCCTTCGTGCGGGCGATGGAGGCTGCGGGGGAGGCGCGCTCCACCCAGAACCGCCGCCTCTCGGCCGTGCGCCGCTACATGCGCTTTCTCTACGCCGACGGCATGCGCCAGGACGATCCTGGCGGCGAGGTGCAGGGACCGAAGGCGCCCCGCCCGCTGCCGAAGGTGCTGTCGGCGGCGCAGGTGGAGCGCCTCCTCGCGGTCGCCGAGGAGGCCGCCGCGGCAGGGCTGCCGGGGGCCGCCCGCCGCTCAGCCCTCGTCGAGCTCCTCTATGGCGGCGGCCTCCGGGTGTCGGAGCTCGTCGCGCTTCCCGACGCCGCCGTCACGGAGCGGGAGTCCATGATCGTGCGCGGCAAGGGCGGGCGGGAGCGTCTCGTCCCGGTGACCCGCGCCGCCCGCGCCGCCGTCGCCCGCTGGCGGGAGGCGCGCGGGAGCCGTCCGACGCGCCACCTCTTCCCGGCGAGCGCGCGCGAGGGTCACCTCACGCGCCAGGCATTCGCACGCGAGCTCAAGACCCTCGCGGTCGCCGCAGGCATCCCGCCGGCGAAGGTCTCGCCCCACGTGCTGCGCCACGCCTTCGCGACGCACCTCCTCGTCGGCGGCGCGGACCTTCGCGTCGTCCAGGCGCTCCTCGGCCACAAGGACATTGCCACCACGGAGATCTACACCCACGTGAAGACGGAGCATCTCGCGGCCGTCCTCGACGATTGCCACCCCCTCGCCGGGCGCGCGGCTCCGGCGACCTGATCCGGGCCCGCCGGCCCGGGACGGGTCCTGCGGCTTGACAGGGGAGGGCACTCGGCCGCACCTCACCCGCCATCCTCGAACGCCAGCGGCCCCATGCGAACCTTCCTCGAATTCGAAAAGTCCGTCGCCGACGTGATCGGCAAGATCGAGGAGCTGCGCGCCCTCGGCGGCGCCTCCGCGGTGGACGGGTCGGACGAGATCGCAAAGCTCGAGGACAAGGCCGAGAAGGCGCTGGCGGAGCTCTACGCCAGGCTCACCCCCTGGCAGAAGACGGAGGTTGCCCGCCATCCGGACCGCCCCCACACCTCCCGCTACGTCGCCCGCCTGATCGAGGATTTCGCCCCCCTCGCCGGCGACCGCGCCTTCGCGGAGGATGCGGCCATCATCGCGGGCGTCGGGCGCTTTCGCGGCCGCTCCGTCGCCGTCCTCGGCACCGAGCGCGGACACGATACGGAGACGCGCATCAAGCACAACTTCGGCATGGCGCGGCCGGAGGGGTATCGCAAGGCCAGGCGCATCATGCAGCTCGCCGACCGCTTCGGCCTTCCGGTCATCACCCTCATCGACACGGCCGGCGCCTATCCCGGCATCGGCGCGGAGGAGCGCGGCCAGGCGGAGGCCATCGCCCGCTCCACCGAGCAGGCTCTGATGCTGTCCGTGCCGTCGGTCGCCGTCATCATCGGGGAGGGCGGCTCTGGCGGCGCGCTCGCGCTCGCCACGTCCAACCGCGTCCTGATGCTGGAGCACGCCATCTACTCCGTGATCTCGCCCGAGGGCGCCGCATCCATCCTGTGGCGCGACTCCACCCGCGCCCAGGAGGCCGCGGCGAACATGAAGATCACCGCCCAGGACCTCATGAAGCTCGGCGTGATCGACGCCATCGTGGACGAGCCCCTCGGCGGCGCGCACCGCGATCCCGCCGCCGCCATCGACCGCGTGGGGGACGCCGTCGCCGCCGCCCTCGACGAGCTCTGCGGGATGGACGGGACCGCGCTCAAGGCGAGCCGGGCGGAGCGCTTCCTCGCCATCGGCCGCACCCTCGAGACGTGATGGCGAGGCGTCGCGGCAACACGATCGGTCCACAGGCTCGAAAGGCCCGCGAAAGGTCCGTTGACGATTTGTAAACGCGGCCTCTCGCAGGCTATGGAACGTGACGGGCGACGTGTGCCTGTTGCCCCCGCGACCCACGGGAATGAACCCGGGATGGACCGATGAGTGAGTTCGCCGGCCGCTGGCCGAAGTCATTCCGCCCCGAGCACGCGGCCGGAAACGGGAACGCGGCCGGACACCGGGTTGCGACCGGGAACGGGATTGCGAGCAGGAACGGGACCAGCTGCGGGAACGGGAACCGTCGAGGGCGTGCGCGCGGCCTTCTCGTCGTCGGCGCAGCCGCCCTCGCGCTCGCTGGCTGCCAGGTGTCGGACCTGTCCTCAGGCGCCCACCTCGCCCCCATTCCGGCCGGCCTCGAGCGCAAGATCGAGCGCCTCGGCATGGACGCGCGCTCGCCCATCCTCCTGCGCATCTACAAGGAGGAGGCCGTCCTCGAGGTCTGGAAGGAAGACCGCACGGGCCGCTACAGTCTCCTCGAGGAGTACGAGATCTGCGACTGGTCGGGAGAGCTCGGCCCAAAGATCAAGGAGGGCGACCGCCAGGCGCCCGAGGGGTTCTATACGGTCACGCCGGGCCAGATGAACCCGAACTCGTCCTACCACCTCGCCTTCAACCTTGGCTTCCCCAACGCCTTCGACCGCGCGCACGGGCGGACTGGATCGCACCTCATGGTGCACGGCGACTGCTCGTCCCGCGGCTGCTACGCCATGGAGGACGCGCAGATCCAGGAGATCTACGCCCTCGCGCGGGAGGCCTTCGCGGGCGGCCAGCGCGCCTTCCAGGTCCAGGCCTTCCCTTTCCGCATGACGCCGAGGAACATGGCCCGCCACGCCGAGAGCGAGCACTTCGCCTTCTGGGAGATGCTGAAGGAGGGCGCGGACCACTTCGAGGTGACGAAGCAGGTGCCGCGGGTCGACGTGTGCGAGCGCCGCTACGTCTTCAACGCCACCGCCGACTCCGGCTCCTTCGTCCCGACCGCGGCCTGCCCGTCCTACACCGTGCGGCCCGACATAGAGCGTCTCGTCGCCGAGAAGCAGGCGAAGGATCTGAAGGAGCGCGCCGGCGAGCTGCTGCGCATCGACCGCAAGAACGACCGCGAGGACAGGTGGGAGGAGCGCGAGGCCGCCATCGCCGCATTCTTCAACCAGAGCCGCGCCCGCGTCGACGAGGACGTGCCGGAGACGCCGGCCGTGGCGGCGGCGCGTGCCGCCACGGCATCGGCGCCCTCGGGCCTGCGCGATCCGGGGCCGCCCGTCACGGTGGCCGGCGTGCCGGTGCCGCGCCAGTCCCCGCTGGCGGGGGACGGGTCGGTCAGCGCGACGGAGAGCCGCGGCTTCTCCTTCCCCAACCCGTTTCGCCGACGGGAGGAGGCGGTCGCCTCCACGGCTGGCGTCTCCGAGCCGTCTCGGCCGGCGCAATCGCAGGCGATCCCCGTCGCCTCCACGTCCGGCCTCGACGTGCGCCGCCCGGCGCCGGTCACCGTGCTGCCCGCGTCCGAGCCGCCCGCGGCGGAGTCCTCCCCGCCCGAACCTGCGCCCGCCGCGGCCGAGGCGCCGTCCGCCGACGAGGAGGAGAAGCCCGGCCTCCTGGGCCGCATGGCGAACGGAACGCGCGGCCTCTTCCGCAGCGCCGGCAACCTCTTCAACTGACGCCCCGGCGGGCGGTCGATCATGGCGATGCTCGCCGCCGTCGGCGACGCCTTCATCGACCGCTACCTGGCGCCGGTGGGCCTCTCCCTCGTGGGGGGCAACGCGCTCAATGTCGCCGTGCACCTCGCCCGCCTCGGCGGCGAGGCCGCCTTCTTCGGCGCGGTCGGTGACGATCCGGCCGGCGAGCGCATCCGCCGCACCCTCGAAGGGGAGGGCGTCGCAACGCGCCATCTCGTGACGCTGGAGGGCGCGAGCCCGTCCACCGACATCGGCGTCGACGCCGCCGGCGAGCGCACCTTTCTCTCCGAGGACTACGCGGTCGCGACGCGCTACGCCCCTGACACCGCCGCCCTCGAGGCCCTGAGGACGGCAAGGCTCGTCCACATCGGCTGGCTCGCCGACGCTCCGGCTCTGCGCGCCGCGCTCGCGGGGGCGGGCGCGCTCGTCTCCCAGGACACGGCGGTTGCGCCGCAGGACGGCGACCTCGACGTCGCCTTCGCCTCCGCCGGCCCCTCCCGCGAGGCGGCGCAGGCGCTCCTCAACCGCCTCCTGTCGCGCAACCGCCTCGCCGTCGTCACGCTCGGCGCCCTCGGCGCGGTCGCCTCGGACGGGCGGGAGACTGCGCAGGTGGGGATTTCGCCTGTCGACGTGGTCGACACCACCGGCGCCGGAGACTGTTTCGCCGCGGCCTTCCTCCTCGCCCGCGTCCGTGGCGCGCCGCTCGCCGAGTGCCTCGCCGCCGGCCGCGATGCCGCCGCCGTCACCTGCACCCATCTCGGCGCGTTCCCCCAGCGCCCCGAGCCGCTCTGAGGGCACGGCGAATCCACCCGCCGCGCACACTCACCCCGCGACGAGGCGCACGGCACGACCTTCAGGCAGAGGCCCCGGGGCGAACCCGCTTCGGGAACCCGTGATCGTCCTTTCGTGCGGCGGCGGTGGCGGAACAGGGTGCCTGTCGGGCGGAGGCGGGCCGACGCCGCGGAGCCGATCACGGTCTCCTTGATCCTTGGTGCGGGGCGACGTAAGGGGGCGCTGGCCGCGCCCGGGAACTCCCGGCGAGGGCTTCGCCGCCGCGGGGCCGGCTGCGCGCCGCAGTCGATGCCCTGCGCCAGCGGCGGCCGGCGCCAAGCTCCGAGGCGGCCATGTCCGTCCCCGATACGGCGATGTCCGTCCCAGACGCGGCGCTCCTCTACGAGAGGGACGGCTACAACGTCACCCGCGAGGACCTGAAGGGGCGCCACGTGGTGGGCGACGGCTTCCTGCGCGCCGTCGTGGCCGCGGCAAGCGACGAGCCGGTCCGCGCCTACGTCTCGAGCCGCAAGGCGGGTGAGGACTTCGCGAGCCGCGTCCGCGGCATCAGGCCCGCCGTGTGCGTCGAGACCATCGCCTTCGGCGACTTCCGGCGCCTCTCCCGGACGGGAACGCTCTACCTGCCCGGTCCGGGCGTCGGCGACCACGCGTTCCTCAGGAGCCGCTGTGGTGCGGCCGCCTACTCCATCGTCGGCGTCACGCACACCATCTCCTCGCACCGGGCGATGGAGGCGATCGCGGCGCTCATGACGGCGCCGACCATGCCCTGGGACGCGCTCGTTTGCACCTCCCGCGCCGTTCGCGACGCCGCCGACGCGCTGCTGTCGGCACAGGCGGACTATCTCTCCTGGCGCTTCGGGCGGATCGAGCGGCCGCTCCTCGCCCAGCTTCCGGTGATTCCCCTTGGCGTCCACGCCGCGGACTTCGCGCCCGATCCGGCCGCAAGGGCGCGCGCCCGCGCAGCGCTCGGCCTCGACGAGGACACCGTGCTCGCCGTCTTCGTCGGCCGCCTCAGCTTCCACGCGAAGGCCCATCCGCACGCCATGTACCGCGCCCTCGAGCGCGTCGCGCAGGAGACGGGGCGCAAGCTCGCCCTCCTCCAGTGCGGCTACTTCGCGACCGAGGGGATCGCAGGTGCCTTCCGCACCGGCGCCGCACGCTTCTGCCCGGCCGTGCGCGCCCTCTTCGCCGACGGGCGCGATCCCGCCGCTCGCCGCGCCGCCTTCCTCGCCGGCGACATCTTCGTCTCCCTGTCCGACAACCACCAGGAGACATTCGGCCTGACGCCGCTCGAGGGGATGGCGGCGGGCCTTCCCGTGGTGGTGACCGACTGGGACGGCTACCGCGACACCGTCCGCGACGGTGTCGACGGCTTCCGCGTGCCGACCTTCGCGCCAGCGCCCGACACCGCCTCCGGCCTCGACCTCGACCACGAGACGGGAACCCTCAACTACGACCGCTACATCGGCAACGCCGCCATGGCCGTGGCGGTGGACCACGACGCCCTCGCCGCGCGCCTGCGCACGCTGGTGGAGGCGCCGGAGCTGCGCCGCCGCATGGGCGAGGCGGGCCGCGCGCGGGTCGCCGAGGCGTTCGACTGGGCCGTCGTCCACCGCCTCTACCGCGCGCTCTACGACGACCTCGCCGCGATGCGGGCGGCCGAGGCGGGGCGCGCCGCCGGGGCGAGGGTCTCGCCGGTCCGTCCCGACCCCTACCGCGTGTTCGCACGCTACCCGACGGCGCACGTCGGCTCCGACACGCTCGTGGAGGCGCGCGGCACCATCGGGGAGTGGCGCGGCATCGCAGGCGACTTCCTGTTCGGATTCGCCGAAACGCTCGCGAAGGAGGAGGAGGCGGCCGGCGTCCTCGGTGCCCTCTCCGCCGGGCCGCTCACTGTGGCGGCGCTGTGCGAGCGCACCGGGATGGCGCCGAGCCGCGGCCGCATCGTCGTGTGCCAGATGATGAAGGCCGGCGTCCTCGCCGTCGCGCCGCCGCAAGGGACCGGCCCGGCCCGAGCCTTGTCCGCCGACCGGGGGCCGTGCGATGGTCCGCCGCGCTCGGGCAAGGGATTGCAATGATCTTCGAAGGACTGGCTGAGGGCGGCAAGGTCGTCATCGGGATGGCCCATATCGGCGCCCTCCCGGGAACCCCCCTCCACGACGCCGACCGGGGGATGGAGGGACTCGTCGAGGGCGTCCTCGCCGACGTCGCGGCGCTCCAGTCGGGCGGCGTCGACGCGATCCTCTTCGGCAACGAGAACGACAGGCCCTACCGCCTCGCCGCCCCCGCGGCGAGCGTCGCCGCCATGACCGCCGTCGTCTGCGCGGTGAAGCCGTCGCTTACCGTCCCGTTCGGCGTCGATTACCTGTGGGACCCTGTGGCGACGGTCGCCATCGGCGCGGCCACCGGCGCCGCGTTCGCGCGCGAGATCTTCACGGGCGTCTTCGCCTCCGACATGGGGATGTGGACGCCCGACGGCGCGGGCGCGCTCGCGCTCCGCCGCGACCTCGGACGGGCGGACATGAAGCTCCTCTTCAACGTCAACGCGGAGTTCGCCCACCCCCTCGACCAGCGCCCGCTCACGCTGAGGGCGAGGAGCGCCGTCTTCTCCTCCCTCGCCGACGCCGTCCTCGTCTCCGGTCCCCTCACGGGACAGCCCGCGGAGCTCTCCGATCTCGCCGCCGTCCGCGAGGCGGTGGACGTTCCCGTTCTCGCCAACACGGGCGTTCACATCGACACCGTGGCGGACGTCCTCGCCATCGCCGACGGGTGCATCGTAGGCACCCACTTCAAGCGGGACGGGATCACATGGAACGCCGTCGACCGGGACCGCGTCGCCCGCTTCATGGACAGGGTGGGGACGATCCGCGGATGAGGCCGGTCCGCGCCGTCGCGTGGGACGTCGACGGGACGCTCGTCGATTCGGAGCCGCTCCACGAGCGTTGCCTTCTCGACGTCTGCGCAGCGCTCGGCGCCGAGGTGAAGGACCTCGGAAACGACCGCTTCCGCGGCATCCACATGGCGGACATCTGGCTTCAGCTTCGCCACCGCTTCCCGCCCTCGATCACGGAGGGGGAGTGGAGCGGACGCATCCGCGCGCTCTACGTCGCGGCCGCCGACACGCTGTGCCCCCTGCCGGGCGCGCTCGACGCCATCGCGGCCCTGAAGGCGGCGGGCGTGCGGCAGGTGTGCGTCTCGAACTCGGAGCGCGACGTGGTCGACGCCAACCTCGCGGCCCTCGGCGTCCTTCCCATGATCGACTTCTCGATCAGCGTCGACGACGTCGCCAGCGGCAAGCCCGATCCCGAGCCCTACCGCATCGCGGCCGAGCGCCTCGGCCTCGCGCCGGGGGAGGTGGCGGCGGTCGAGGATTCGGCGACGGGCGCCGCGTCGGCCCGCGCCGCCGGGCTCATCGTCTACGGCGTCCTGCCGCGGGGCGAGATCCCCGGCGCCCATCTGACCGTGCCGACCATCGCCGACCTTGTCACCCATCTCCTCCCGCCCGCCGGTCGCTGACGATGCGCGCATGATGGACCGCCCATGACCTACACTGGCATCGACGAGGCCGAGGCCGTGCGTCTCCTCTCCATCATCGTCGCGACGCCGAGCGTGAACCCGGCCTTCCGCGGCCCCGGCGAGCCCGACGGATGGTTCGGCGAGGCGCGGCTCGCGGCCGAGCTCGCGCGCTGGCTGGAGGCCGCCGGCATTCCGGCGGAGCTCGACGAGGCGCTGCCCGGCCGCCCCAACGTGATCGGGCGGGTCAGGGGCACTGGCAACGGCCCGCGCATCCTGTGGGAGGGCCATACCGACACTGTGCAGGTGACCGGCATGGCGGCGCCGTTCGAGCCGCAGGTGCGGGCCGGCCGCCTCTACGGCCGCGGCGCCGTGGACGACGGCGCCTCCATCGTGGCCTTCCTCCTCGCCGCCCGCGCGCTCGCCGCCGACCCGCCGCGGGCGGACGTCGACGTCCTCGTCGCCGCCGACGAGGAGTTCACCTTCGCCGGCATCGACCACCACATGGCGCAGGATGCCGCCTACGACTTCGGCATCGCCGGCGAGCCGACGGGGCTTCGCGTGGTCAGCGCCTGCAAGGGCACCGTCCGCTGGATCGTGGAGCTGCACGGCCGCCCGGCCCACACCTCGAAGCCCCACGAGGGCCTCTCCGCCATCGACGCCGCCCGCCGCCTCCTGTCGGACTACGACGCAGAGATGGCGCGCCGCACCGGCATGCACCCGCTCCTCGGACCCTCGACGCTCACGTGCACCGGGTTCGAGGCGGGGGAGGGGGCGAACACCGTGCCCTCCCGCGCGCGCCTGCGGTTCGACTACCGCTACCTTCCGGGCGAGCGCGGCATCGCCGTCTACGAGGATTTCGCGCGGATCGCGGCAACCCTGCCGGAGCGCTTCCCGGGCATCGGCGTCGTCGTGGAGCCACCGTTCTGCGATTCCCTCGCGCAGGACGTGCCCGCCGATCACCCCGTGGTGCGGCTCATGGGGGCCGTGTGCGCCGGGCGCGGGATCGCGGCCGAGCCGCTCGGCGTCCCCTTCGGCTCGGACTCCACGAAGATGGTGGAGCGCGGCGTCCCCACCATCGTCTTCGGCCCCGGCAGCATCGACCAGGCCCACGCCCTCGACGAGCACGTCGCCGTCGCCGAGGTGGTGGAGGCGGCGCGCATGCTCGTCGACTTCGCCAGGAGCGCCTGAGCGGTGCGCTCCCGCGCTACTCGGCCGGCGTGAAGTTGATGGCGAGGGTCTCCTGATCGACGCGCGGGGCGAAGGTGAACGCGCCGCTCCGCCCGGCCCACGTCACGTTGAGGTTGACGATGGGGATCATCGCCATGTCCTCCCGCGCCATGCGGATCGCCCGCTCGATCAGCGCCCGGCGCGCATCCTCGTCGAGTGTGGTGGCGGCCTCGCGGATGATCGGGTCGAGCTCGGCGTTCGAGTGGTGCCAGTGGTTGAAGCCGCCCCAGCCCGCATCCCTGTCGCGGGTGTGGAGGGCCGACGAGAGGAAATAGGTCCCCTCGCCGGTGGGCGAGCTCCAGCCGTTCATCATCAGCGAGTAGGAGCCGGCGGCCTGGGCGGGGAAGTAGACCGCGCGCGGCGTCGCGTTCACGTTCGCCTCGATCCCGATGCGGGCGAGCATCGGCCCGAGCGCCGCGCAGACCGTCCCGTCGAGCGGCAGGCGGTCGGACGTGCAGTAGAGCTCGGTCCGGAAGCCGTCCGGATAGCCCGCCTCGGCCATCAGGCGCCGTCCCTCCTCGGGGTCGTGGGCGAGCGGCGGCAGGTCGTCCACATAGCCGAAGAAGCCCGGCGTCAGGAACTGCGAGGCCGGCGTGCCCCGCCCCTCCATGATCCGCTCGGCGATGCCCTCCCGGTTGATGGCGAGCGACAGGGCCTGCCGGACCTTGAGGTTCCTGAACGGGTTCTCGTCGAGCGGCGAGCCGTCCTTCGCCGTCACCATCGGTGTTTCCTCCCGATGGTCGACGAACAGCTTGAAGATGAAGATCCCCGTGGTCTCGTGGAGCGTGTAGTCGCCGGACGCCTCGATCCTGGCGATGTCCGCGGCGGGAACGTAGTCGATGAAGTCCACGCGGTCGGAGAGGAGCGCCGCGACGCGGGCGCTGTCGTTGGAGATCTCCTCGAAGGTGACGCGCTCGAAGCCCGAGGAAGCGCTCCAGTGGTCCGGGTAGGGCTCGAGCACCATCTCCTGCCGCGGCGTGAACGAGACGAGGCGGAAGGGGCCGGTCCCGATCGCCGCCTCGCCGGCGTTGAAGGCCGACGTCGGCGTGTCCGCCGCCACCTCCGACGGGATGACGAAGAGGCGCGTGAGGTCGAGGGGGAGGGTGGCCGCGGCTCCGTTCGTACGCACGTCCACCGTGAGGTCGTCCACCGGGACGATCTCCACGATGCGCCGCACGTAGGTGGTGAGGCCGCCGTCCGGTCCGGCCGCGAGGGGGATGCGGGCGAAGGAGGCGACGATGTCCGCCGCGTCGAGGGCGGAGCCGTCGTGGAAGGTGACGCCGGGGCGCAGGTGGAAGCGCCACGTGGTGTCGTCCACCACCTCCCACCGCTCGGCGAGGCCCGGCACGGTCTGGAGTTCGTCGTCGAGCCCCACGAGCGCCTCGAACACGTTGCGCACGGCCGCGATGTTGGAGCCGACGGCTGAGAAGTGCGGGTCCATGGACTCCCCGCCAGCGCGCACGCCGACGACGAGCTCCGCCGCGTGTGCTGGCGCGGCGAGCGACAATCCGATCGCCGCGGCCGCGGCGAAAATCCTCGAACGTGCCATCAGGTTTCCCTCGATACCATGCCGATCGCGCGGACGGACATCCGTCCGCGCGTCCGCCTTCTGCGGTATACCGCAGCGGCCGGCACACCGGTTGCCCGACTTTGATGCATCGACGCGCAGATTGTCGGCGAGGCGCCTGCTGCACCTGACCCGCGCACGCCACAGGAACATCGCGGAAAGCTGCATCCGCGTCTCGGCAAACCGATATGGGGTGTTCACGTCGGGCACCGGGTCTTCGACCCGCCGGGCCACATGCGCCCCATCACGGTGGCCGACCGGGAGCCCGCGCTTCTCGCCTACGCCTGGACCGGCAGCCGGCAGGACCTCGCGTCAACGAGGATGCATCTCGGGATTTCCGCCTGGGCCGGGGGGCATGACGTCCCGAGCCGTGTTCGGAGCTCCATGAGCGACGGCGCGCCCGGAGGGGCGCCGGCGGTCAGGCCGGACGATCGGGGGAAGGGCGCCTACTCGGCCGCTTCCAGGGTGCGGACCGGGGCGGCGTCGTAGGCGGCCCTCAGCGCCTCGGCCTCGGCGCGGGCGCGGCGGGTGTTCTCCTCCCGCACCGGGCCGTAGCCCTTGACGCCCGCGGGCCAGTTCGCGAGCGCAACCGCCGCGTCGATGCGGTCGGCCGTGATGGTCGCCGCGATGTGGTCCACCGTCGCCTCGTACGCGGCGAGGAGGGCGCGCTCGCCGCGGCGCTCGGCCGTGTAGCCGAACACGTCGAGCGGCGTGCCGCGCAGGCGCCGCATCCGGGCGAGAAGCGGCAGCACCTTCATGAGCCAGGGCCCGAAAGCGCGCTTTCTCGGCCGCCCCGTCGCTGGGTCGGTGCGCGACAGGAGCGGTGGCGCCATGTGGAACTCGAGAGAGCGCCAGGAGCCGAACTGGGCGCGGAGCTGCTCGGCGAAGCCGCCGTCCACGAAGAGCCGCGCTACCTCGTACTCGTCCTTCACCGACATCAGCCGGTAGAGCCCGTCGGCCACGGCGCGCACCAGCGGCGCGGGATCGGCGCCGGCGCGCTCGGCAGCCGCCCTGACGGCCTCCACGCGGGCCTCGAAGCGGGCCGCCCAGCGGGCGCTCTGGTAGGCGCAGAGGCTGTCCCGGTAGCGGGCGATGCGCTCCTCCAGCGTCTCGGGCAGGACGCGATGGGGGAGGGGTGCCGGGTTCGTCCCGGCGAGGAGGGCCGCGAAACGGGCCGGGTCGGCGACCGAGAGGCGGCCGGCGCGGAAGGCGCCGAGGTTCATCTCGACCGCCGCGCCGTTGAGCCGGATCGCCGCCTCGAGGGAGGCCGCCGAGACCGGGATCGCGCCCCTCTGGCAGGCGGCGCCCATCACCATCATGTTCGCCGCGATGGCGTCTCCGAAGAGGGCGGTCGCGGCGCGTGTCGCGTCGAAGGCGATGGTGTCGGCCCGCTCGCGGAGCGCCGAGAGGATGCGCCGCACGGGGAGCGAATAGTCCGGCTCGCGCGTGAAGTCGCCGGGGAGCTGCTCGTGGGTGTTCGCCACCACCAAGGCGCCGGGCGCGATGGCGGCGAGCACCTTCGACGAGCCCGCGACGGCGATGTCGCAGGCAAGGACCGTGGAAGCGTCACCGGGTCCGACGCGGATCGTCGTCACGTCCTCCCTCCGCGGCGCGATCTTGATGTGGGAGAGGACCGCGCCGCCCTTCTGGGCGAGGCCCGCCATGTCGATGATGCCGGCGCCGAGCCCCTCGATGTGGGCGGCCATGCCGATGAGGGCGCCGACCGTGACGACGCCGGTGCCGCCGATGCCGGTGACGAGAATGCCCGTCGCCTTGTCGAGGGGGGCGCGGACAGGCTCGGGAAGGTCGGCCGGGATCGCCGGCGCCTCTGCCTTCTTCGGCGTCGCCCCGTGGACTGTGACGAAGCTCGGGCAGAAGCCCTTGAGGCAGGAGAAGTCCTTGTTGCAGGTGGACTGGTCGATCTGGCGCTTGCGGCCGAACGCGGTCTCCACCGGCTGGATGGCGACGCAGTTCGACTGGGCGCCGCAGTCGCCGCAGCCCTCGCAGACGCGCTCGTTGATGACGATGCGCTTGTCCGGATCGGGGAAGGCCCCGCGCTTGCGGCGGCGCCGCTTCTCGGAGGCGCAGGTCTGGTCGTAGATCATGACCGTGACGCCGTCGATGGCGGCGAGGCGCTCCTGCACGGGGATGATCTCGTCGCGGTGGTGGACCGCGATGCCGGCGGGGAGCGCGCCCGGCCGGTACTTCTGCGGCTCGTCGGTGACCACCACCACCTCGCGCGCGCCTTCCGCCCGCATCTGCGCGGCGATCCTCGGCACGTCGAGCCCGCCGTCGTTCGCCTGCCCCCCGGTCATGGCGACGGCGTCGTTGAAGAGGATCTTGTAGGTGATGGTCACGCCCGCGGCCGCCGCGGCGCGAATCGCGAGGGAGCCGGAATGGTTGTAGGTGCCGTCGCCGATGTTCTGGAAGAGGTGGCGGCGGGTGACGAACGGCGCCTCGCCGATCCACTGCGCTCCCTCGCCGCCCATGTGGGTGAAGCCCTCGGTGCGGCGGTCCATGAAGGCGGCCATGAAGTGGCAGCCGATGCCGGCGGCGGCGCGCGCGCCCTCCGGCACCACGGTCGAGGACGAGTGCGGGCAGCCCGCGCAGAAGTAGGGCTTGCGCTCGACGAGGCTCGTGGTGGCGGCGAGGCGGGCCTGGAGCGCCTGCGCCCGCTCCAGCGGCCCGCGCACCCGCTCGGCGCCACGATCGAGGAGGCGGCGGCCGATCTCCACGGCGACGTGGTTCGCCTCGAGCGCGCCCGCCACGCGGAACAGCGGCGCGCCCCTCTCGTCCGCCTTGCCGACAATCAGGGGAGCGTTGGCGGCGCCGTAGAGGGCGTCCTTCATCTGCGGCTCGATGAGGCCGCGCTTCTCCTCCACCACCATGACGGTCTCGAGCCCTTCGGCGAAGGACCTGACGTCGGCGCGGGAGAGGGGCCAGGGCGCGCCCACCTTCATGAGGCGGATGCCGAGGTCGGCGCACGCCACCTCGTCGAGGCCGAGGATCGCGAGCGCCTCGAGGACGTCGAGCCAGCTCTTGCCCGTGCCGACGATGCCGAAGCGCGCCGCCCGCCCGCCGCGCACGACGATCGGGTTCAGCCCGTTGGCGCTCGCGAAGGCCTCTGCGGCGGGCAGCTTGAACTCGTGGAGCCGTGCCTCCTCGCCGAGGGCGTCGAAGCCGGTGCGGATCGACACGCCCCCCGGCGGCATCGCGACGTCCGGCAGGCGGATCGCGAGGCGGTCTGCCCGCCCGTCGATGGAGGCGGTGGATTCCACCGTGTCCTTCACGCACTTGAGCCCCACCCACACGCCCGCGAAGCGGCTCATGGCGAAGCCGAGGAGGCCGAAGTCCACGATCTCCTGCACGCCGGACGGCGACAGGACGGGGATGGCCGCGTTGATCATCCCGAACTCGGACTGGTGGGCCGTGGTGGAGCTCTCGCAGGTGTGGTCGTCGCCCATGAGGGCGAGGACACCGCCGAGGGGCGCCGTGCCGGCAAGGTTCGCGTGGCGCAGCACGTCCCCTGACCGGTCGACGCCGGGGCCCTTGCCGTACCACATGCCGAACACGCCGTCGTGGCGGTTCTCCCCGTGGAGGGCGGCGCGCTGGGTGCCCCACAGGGCGGTGGCGGCAAGATCCTCGTTGAGGCCCGGCTGGAAGAGGACGTCGTCACCGAGTTGCCTCTTCGCGCGGGCGAAGGTCATGTCGAGGCCGCCCAGCGGCGATCCGCGATAGCCCGAGACGTAGCCCGCCGTCCGGTGACCGGCCGCCGCGTCGCGCGCCCTCTGGGCGAGGACGAGGCGCACGAGCGCCTGCGTTCCGGACAGGAAGACGTCCGGCTGTGCGAGATCGTACTTGTCGTCGAGCGTCACGCTGCGCATGGCCGGCCCTCCTCGAGCTTGAAGAGTTACAGGTGGGTGCGCCGCACGCACAAGCGCGTTCGGCCATCGCTCAACGGCGCATCGCGTCGCGCCCGAAGGCGTCCGGAAAGGCGGTGCGCCAGGCGGGCAGGGGATCGCCCTCGGCGGGCGTCGCGGCGTGGACGGCGCGGGCGACGGCGCGGGCGAGGGTGGTGACGGCGGCGGCCCCGAGGGCGATGGCCTCGGCCGGCCCGGCCGGAGGCGCCACGCGACCCGTCGCCGCGGCGAAGATCGTGTCGCCGTCGAACAGCGTGTGGGCGGGGAAGACCGACAGCGCGATCCCGTCGTGGGCGACCGTCGCGAGGCGCTTCGCCTCCGCCCGCGTCAGAGTCGAGTCGGTCGCGACGAGCGCGATCACCGTGGCGCTTCGGGGCGCCGCGTCGAGCTTGGTGCGGATCGTCGAGAAGTCGGCGTGCGGCGGTGGCGCGAGCCCGCCGAACTCCCCGTCCTGCTCGAAGGGGGCGGCGCGGAACCAGGGACCGTCGGCGGCGACCGCCGAGCCGACGGCGTTCACCACCACGAGCGCGCCGACCGTGGCCGCGCCGACCCGTGTCGCCGCCGCCCCGAGACCGCCCTTGAGGCCGGCGGTGGTGGCGCCCGTCCCCGCCCCGATGGTCCCGACGGCGCGCTCCTGCGGCCCGTCGAGCGCGGCGGCGACGCTCGCCTCCCCGAGGGCGCGATAGTCCGGCCGCGCGCGCCACAGGTCGAAGACGATGGCGGCGGGGACGATGGGAACGCGGTGGCCACGCACGCGAAAGCCGCGCCCGCGGGCCGCGAGCGCCGCCTGCACGCCGTCCGCCGCCGCGAGCCCGAAGGCCGAGCCGCCCGAGAGGACGACGGCGTCCACGGGCGGGCCGAGATTTTCCGGCGCGAGCGCATCGGTCTCGCGCGTTCCGGGCGCACCGCCGTGGACCGCGACGGCGCAGGTCGCCGGCGGGTCGAAGACCACAGTGGTGACGCCGGTCCTGAGGACGGGGTCCGTGGCGTGGCCGACGGCGAGACCGGCGACGTCGAGGATGTGGCTCACGGGGTCGCGGTCACCTGAAGGCCGAGGAGCCCCGGCAGGAGCGCCGGGCGCACCACCGAGGCCGCGATGACCTGCGCGGCCGTCACGGGCTGCGGCGGGCGGGCCGCGATGGCGAACGTGCCCGGTGTGGCAAGGAAGTTCTGCGCCGCCTGTGCGACGGCCTCGGCGAAGGCCGCGTCGCCGAGCGCCGCGACGGCCTCCCCGGCCGCGGCGCCAAGCCTCTCGGCGAGGACGGGGCGTGCGACGCCCGCCTCGCCGGCGATGTCCCCGAGGAGCCGCTCGGCGAGCCCCCTGTCCTCGTAGGAGACGGTGAGCGAGGCGAAGGAGACCGCCTGGAGGCGCTCCAGAAGTCCCGCCACGTCGTCGAGGTTCGCCTGGAGCGCCGCGATGGTCGCAGCCGTCAGCCCCTCCGCCTCGGCGGTGAGGACGAGGGCGCCGAGATCCTCTCCCGCGATGCGCGCCTCGCGGATGCGCGCCGTGCCCGTCGCCGCCGACCAGCGCCCCGCCGCGACGAGGTCGAGGGAGAGGCGATCGTAGCCGAGCGCCCTCAGGCGGCTCGCGAGGGGCTCCTCCCAGAGCGAGACGTCGAACGAGAGGCCCGTGACCGCGATGCGCCCACCCACCGCCTCGGCCGGATCGCGCTCCTCCACGGCGGCGGAGACGGCCGCCACGGACACTGTCTCGCCGCCGTCCGTCCGCGCCTCGATCCCCGAGACGCTGAGGGTGTCGAACGCGCCGAGGAGCGCGGCGATGCCGGCCCCGCCGCCCTCGCCGGGAAAGCGCACGCCGTCGATCACGATGCGCTCCACCGTGGAGGCCGTCGTCCCGTCCGCCGCGACGGCGGTGTCCTCGTAGACGACGCTGTCCGCGACGAGGGCGTTGTCGGCGTTCACGAAGCCGTCGGCGATGACGATGCGGCCGATGGCGAGGGCACGCCCGTCCGCCGCCGTCTCGGCGGAGACGCCCGACAGGATGGTGTTTCCGCTCTCCCGCGAGACGCTCTGCGCCTGCGCGTTCGCGTATCCGCCGCCCTCGAGGTTGCGCAGGAGCGCGTCGCCCACGACGCTGCCGGTGCGCTCGAAGGCGTGCGCCGTCGCCGCCGGGACGGCGACGGCGGCCGCGGCCGCTGCGGCGATGATGGTGGCGAAGGCCTTGAAGCGCATCCTGAGCCTTTCCCGCGTCGGTGGTGATCCCTTGTGCCGCCGGTATGGACGAAAGCGGCGCCGGATCAAAGCGGCGCACGCTCGGGCTTGCGGGCGGGCCGCGAATGCGCGACACGCGCCGTCGGCGCATTCGTGGCGGGGAGGCGATCGGTGAACTCTCGATCTGTCGCGGTGGTTCTGGCGGCCGGCAAGGGCACGCGGATGCGCTCCTCCCTCGCGAAGGTGCTGCACCCGGTCGGCGGTCTGCCGATGGTCCGCCACGTCCTCGGGGCGGTGAGGGGTGCCGGCGTCGGCGCCACCGCCCTCGTCGTCGGCCCCGGCGCCAGCTGGGCGCCCGAGGTGGCGGAAGGCGCCACAGTCCACGTCCAGTCCGAGCAGCTCGGCACGGCGCACGCGGTCCTCGCCGCCCGGCAGGCGTTCGCGGGGATGGAGGCTGTGGTCGTCCTCTTCGGAGACACGCCCCTCGTCACCGCCGCCACCATCGACCGCATGCTCGCCCGCGTCCACGGCGGGGCGGACATCGCGGTCCTCGCCTTCGAGCCTGAGGACCCGGCCGGCTACGGCCGCGTCATCCTCGATGCCAGCGGCCACGTCGCCGCCATCCGCGAGCATCAGGAGGCCTCGCCGGAGGAGCGGGCGGTCCGCCTGTGCAATTCCGGCATCATGGCGATCCGCGCCGGCGCCGCCCTCGACGCGCTGGCAGACATCGGCAACGACAACGCCAAGGGCGAATACTACCTTACCGACATCGTCCCGATCGGCAGGACGCGGGGCTTCGTCATCGTGTGGGAGCGGGCAGATCCGCGCGAGGTGATGGGGATCAACGACCGCGCCCAGCTCGCGCAGGCCGAGGCAGCCTTCCAGGCGATCGCCCGCGCCCGCGCCCTCGAGAGGGCGACGCTGGCGGCGCCCGAGACGGTCCACTTCAGCCACGACACCATCATCGGCGAGGACGTCACCGTGGAGCCCTTCGTCGTCTTCGGGCCGGGCGTGTCCGTGGGGGACGGTGCGACGATCCGCGCCTTCTCCCACCTCGAGGGCGCCACGGTGGCGCCCGGCGCCGTCGTCGGTCCCTACGCGCGGCTGCGGCCGGGGACCACCATCGGCGCTGGCGCGCGCATCGGCAACTTCGTGGAGGTGAAGGCTGCCGAGGTCGCCGCGGGCGCCAAGGTCAACCACCTCTCCTACATCGGCGACGCGAGTGTGGGCGCCGGCGCCAACATCGGCGCGGGCACCATCACCTGCAACTACGACGGAAAGGACAAGCACCTGACCCGGATCGGCGCGGGTGCGTTCATCGGCTCGAACTCCGCGCTGGTCGCGCCCGTTTCCATCGGTGAGCGGGCCTATGTGGGCTCCGGCAGCGTGATCACGGAGGATGTTCCGGCCGACGCGCTCGCCATCGCCCGGGGACGGCAGGTCACGAAGGATGACCGGTCCCCGGCCCGCCGCACCCGCGAGGGGAGCGAGGGAGAGAGCGGATGATCAGGGATTTCGTGGAACGCGCCCTGCACGGGCTGTTCGCGACGCGCGCGCGCGAGCCGGACCCGGCGCAGATGACATCGACCGAGCGGCGCGAGGCGATGGAGGCGATGGAGCCGAAGGGCCACCCGATGGAGTCGGACGTCGTCGACGACAGCGAGGCTGCCCGGCGGGAGGCGGAGGACGCGATGGAGCCCCGCCAGCCCATGGAGGCGCCCTTCGTGGACGATTCGGAAGCGGCCCGCTTCCACGGCCGGCAGGCGAGCGAGAAGGACGGCAGCTACCTCGAGACCGACCTCGTGGACGACCATGCCCACGCCGCGGACGAGGCGCGGGACGTCAATCCCCACGAGCCGCCGCGCTCCGAGCCAGTCGACGACAGCGAGACCGCCCGCGAGGACATCGAGCGGGCCAACGCGAAGGGCGGCGAGTGACCCGCCTGTGTCGTGACGAAGCTGCAAGGTCGCTGGCGGTACGAGGCTTGCAGCCGGCGTTTCGATCGCCGGCATTCTGAAGGCCGGCATCGGGGGAATTGAAGAGACATGTGTGGCATCGTCGGTGTCCTCGGCTCGCGGGAGGCGGCACCCCTCCTCCTCGATGCGCTGAAGCGGCTCGAGTATCGCGGCTACGATTCGGCGGGCATCGCCACCGTGGCGGCGGGCGGCGCGCTGGTGCGGCTTAGGGCGCCCGGCAAGCTGCGCAACCTCGAGGACAAGGTGTCGGCGAACCGCCTCGACGGGACCACGGGCATCGGCCACACCCGCTGGGCGACCCACGGCGCACCCAACGAGGACAACGCCCACCCGCACATCGCCTCGCCCGTCGCCGTCGTCCACAACGGCATCATCGAGAACTTCCGGGCACTGCGCCGCGAGCTCGCCGAGGCAGGGGTGAACCTTGCCTCAGACACCGATTCGGAGACCGTCGCGCACCTGATGGCCCGCGAGCTCGCCGCGGGAAGGGACGTGCGGGCGGCGCTCGTCGCCACCCTCGCCCGGCTCGAGGGGGCCTACGCGCTCGCCTTCGCGTTCGAGGGGCGGCCGGACGTGATCGCGGCGGCGCGCAAGGGAAGCCCGCTCGCCCTCGGCATCGGCGGGGAGGGGCCGATGGTCGGCTCCGACGCCATCGCCCTCGCGCCCTTCTGCGAGCGCATCATCTACCTCGAGGACGGAGACGCGGCGATCCTGACGCCGGCCGGCATCGAGGTCTTCGCCTCCGACGGCACGCCGGTCGAGCGCCCCGCCGTGCCGGTTCCCGTGAACATCTCCCTCGCCGAGAAGGGCAACTATCGCCACTTCATGCTGAAGGAGATCCACGAGCAGCCCGAGGTGATCGCGCACACCCTCGGCCACTATCTCGACGTGGGGGAGGGGCGGCTGAGGCCCGGCGCCATGGCCATCGACTTCTCGCGCTATCGCCGCGTCTCCGTCACCGCCTGCGGCACAGCGCTCTATGCGGGGACGGTGGCGCGCACGTGGTTCGAGGGGATCGCCGGGCTTCCCGTCGATCTCGACGTCGCGTCGGAGTACCGCTACCGCGCGCAGGCCTTCCCGGAGGACGAGCTCGCCCTCTTCGTGTCCCAGTCGGGGGAGACTGCGGACACGCTCGCGAGCCTGCGCGCCGCGAAGGCCGGCGGGCAGCCTCCCGCCGCCATCGTGAACGTTGCGACATCGACGATGGCGCGCGAGGCGGCGCTGGTGCTGCCGACCCTCGCCGGGCCGGAGATCGGCGTCGCCTCCACCAAGGCGTTCACCTGCCAGCTCGCGACCCTCGCGGCGCTCGCCCTGAAGGCCGGCCACGACCGCGGCCGGCTCGGCGAGGACGCCCTGCGCGACCTCGTGGACGCGCTCGCCGAGGCACCGCGCCTCGTCTCCGAGACACTGCGGCTCGAGGGGGCGATCGAGAAGGTGGCGCGGCTCGTCGCGGGGGCCCGCTCGGCGCTCTTCATCGGGCGCGGCGCCGCCGCGGCGGTGGCGCGGGAGGGGGCGCTGAAGCTCAAGGAGCTCAGCTACATCCACGCCGAGGGCTATCCCGCCGGCGAACTCAAGCACGGCCCCATCGCGCTCGTGGACGACACCGTGCCCGTGGTGGTCGTCGCCCCGTCGGACGCGCTCTTCCCGAAGACCGTCTCCAACATGGAGGAGGTGGCAGCACGGGGCGGACGCATCATCGCCGTCACCGACGCGCGCGGGGCGGACGCCGTGAGGGACAGCGCCGAGGAGGTCATCGTGGTTCCCGACGCGCCGGCCATCGTCGCCCCGCTCGTGATGACGATCCCGCTCCAGCTCCTCGCCTATCACGCGGCGGTCGCCAACGGGACCGACGTCGACCAGCCGCGCAACCTCGCAAAGTCCGTGACGGTGGAATAGGGTGGCCTGCCCCGGCCGGGAGAAGCCGGCATCGCCTGCCCGCCCGGCGCATCCGTCGCCGGCGGTCGGCCAGCGCCACGGCCGGCTCCGGCGACAGTCGACACCCGCTGGCGACGGGCGATCGCCTGACAGCTTCATAAAATCTCGCGCGCCTCTAGAATGATGTGAGCCGGACCAGCGAGGCGGGGTATGGAGCAGGAACACGGTGAGGTCAGACTGGGCCGGCGGCGCAGGCTCCTCAATCGGCTTCGCAACTATCTCCTCACGGGCATCATCGTGGCGGCACCGCTCACGATCACCGTCTGGCTCACCGCCTCCTTCGTGAACTGGGTGGACAGCTGGGTGAAGCCCTTCATCCCGGCGCGCTGGAACCCGGAGAGCTACGTGCCCTTCCCGCTGCCGGGAATCGGCCTCGTGGTGGCGGTGACGGGGCTCACCCTCCTCGGCTTCCTCACGGCCAACATCTTCGGGCGGACGATCGTCTCCGCGGGCGAGGCGATCCTCAACAGGACGCCGCTCATCCGCAGCGTCTACTCGGCGCTGAAGCAGATCTTCGAGACTGCGCTCTCCGAGAGGAGCCGCACGTTCCGCCAGGCGGGGCTGATCGAGTATCCGCGCCGGGGCCTCTGGGCACTGGTGTTCATCGCGACCGACGCGAAGGGGGAGATCAACCACCGCCTGCCGAACGACGACGAGGCCATCTCCGTCTTCATGCCGACGACGCCGAACCCGACGTCGGGCTTCCTCCTGTTCGTGCCGCGCAAGGACGTGATCGTCCTCGACATGTCCGTGGAGGATGCGGCGAAGCTCGTGATCTCGGGGGGCCTCATCACGCCCGTCTGGCCAACGATGGCGAAGCCCCGGGCGATTGCGGGAAAGCCGCGCGGTTCGGGCAGCGGCGAGGAGCGCGTTCCCGTGCCCGTGAAGGGTCGGCTCGACGAGGAGGCCGAGCCCGGGGCGGCGAGCCCTTCAGCCGTGCAGAAGCCCGGCTGAGGCCCCACCGGCGCGTCTCGGAAGCGCCGGGGCGCGCACACCGCTCCCGCGGGCGAGCCCGCGTTCCGCCGCATCACGGCGCGGGATCCCGCAGCGGCGCAGGAAGATCCGCCCGTCGCGGCCGCGGCCGACATGGATCTCGCAGACCGTCTCGCCGCGGATGAGACGCACGCGCCCGCCTCGCCCGTCCTCGAAGCCGCGGGAGCGCGGGAGAATGCGTCGTCCGAGCCGGGGTCGGCGCCGCCGCTGCGGCCGGCATCGTCGGGCCTGGCGCTCTCGCCGGCGGCGGCGAGGGAGGCGAGCGCGGCGATGGCGGCGCGAAGGATCGTCTTGATGGCGTTGTCACCAGGTCCTCCATCTGGTTGAAGAGCGGCCGGCGGTGTCATTCGTCCCTGTGGCTGCCTCGCCGGTCTGCCGGGGCGTCGTCCCGGCAGAACCCTCTTCCGTCCCCTCTCGTCCGTTCGGATTGTTTCGTCATGCCAGAGCCGATCGCCGGCGACCCGCGCGCGTCCTTCCAGGCGATGATCCTCGCCCTCCAGGGCTACTGGGCGGCGCGGGGGTGCGCGATCCTGCAACCCTACGACATGGAGGTCGGCGCCGGGACGTTCCATCCGGCGACGACGCTGCGCGCCCTCGGGCCGCGGCCGTGGCGGGCGGCCTACGTCCAGCCCTCGCGCCGGCCGACGGACGGCCGCTACGGCGAGAACCCGAACCGCCTCCAGCACTACTACCAGTTCCAGGTCATCCTGAAGCCCAATCCGCCCGACCTCCAGGAGCTCTACCTCGCGAGCCTCGAGGCCATCGGCATCGACCTTGCCGTCCACGACGTGCGCTTCGTGGAGGACGACTGGGAGAGCCCGACCCTCGGCGCCTGGGGCCTCGGGTGGGAGTGCTGGTGCGACGGGATGGAGGTCTCGCAGTTCACCTACTTCCAGCAGGTGTGCGGCGTGGACTGCCGGCCCGTGTCGGGCGAGCTCACCTACGGGCTCGAGCGGCTCGCCATGTACGTTCAGGGGGTCGAGAACGTCTACGACCTCGTCTACGTGGCGGGGGCGGACGGTGTTCCGCCAGTGCGCTACGGTGACGTGTTCCTCCAGGCGGAGCGGGAATACTCCGCGTTCAACTTCGAGCACGCCGACACGGCGCTCCTGCTGCGCCACTTCCGCGACGCTGAGGACCACTGCCGGGCGCTCCTCGTCGCCGGCGAGCCGGGGGACGAGCGCTCGCCCCACACGCAGGCGCTCCCCGCCTACGACCAGTGCATCAAGGCCTCCCACATCTTCAACCTTCTCGACGCGCGGGGCGTGATCTCGGTGACGGAGCGGCAGGGCTACATCGGCCGCGTGAGGGCGCTCGCGCGCGCCTGCGGGGAGGCGTATCTGAGGACGCCGGGCGGCGGGTTCGAGCCGGCCTGACGGCCCCTGCGTGGGCCGCCCATCCCAGCCGTGATCGACCCTCGCGGCCAGCGGCACCCTCGCGCTGCGGGAGGCACGGCGGCGCCAGACCGGGGGCAGGGCGAAGGGCGAAGCGCGAGGGCGGTGAGTGATGCCGGCAGGTGCGGCCTTCCCTGACCCCCGCGCAGGCCATGGCGGGAGGAGGATGCCGGCCGCCAGACCGCCGCAGCATTCGGGATCGATCGAGCGAGGCGCGCGTGGCGCCCGGTCGGAGACGAGAAGAAGGGCGGGGGGGCACCGGCAACGCCCGCCCCGAGCGGGAACGCACGCGAGGGAGGGATGCTCGTGCACGCATCGCTCCGGATGGAGGGGCGAGACGCGGAGCGTGCCCCGTCCTTCCGGACGGTTCCCGCGCCCGGGCCGTGGCGCAGCCGGCACCCTCGGCGCGTCCGGTAGACGGATGGGGTTCACGAGGGACACGCGTCCGCGTCCAGGCGCGCCGCGCCTGCCGCAACCCGCCGTTAAGGGCTGGCGTGGCTATCCTTTCCCCGCCCACGGACAGGTCCAGATGCCGACGCGCCATCGCAAGCGATCACCACTCGCCTTCCTCGTCGCGGTCGCGATCCTGCTCGCGATCGCCGGCTACTTCGCATGGCAGGGGACGCAGGGCGGCTACGGCGCCGCCGCGCGGGCGCTCCTCGCCGAGGAGCGGGCGCGCAAGGAGGCCGAACACGCCGCCCTCCTCGAGCGGCGGGCCGTCCTCGAGGCGCGCGTCGAGCGGCTGAGGACCCATGCGCTGGACGCAGACCTCCTCGACGAGCGCGCGCGGGCCAAGCTCAACATGGCCCACCCCAACGAGCTCGTGATCTTCCACGGTGAGGAGCCCGGCATCGTCCACAGCCTCGCCGCCCACGGCCGCTGACCGCGCGCGGGAACCCGTCCTGCCGCTGCGGCGATTGCGCCTCGTGGCCTTTGACAGGACAGGGCTCTGGTCTAGTGTCCGCCAGGATGTCCGCACGCGATCGGGAGGAGACACGATGCAGGCCGAGGCCAAGGTAGGCGGCGGAAAGGCGGCGGCTTCCGGCGCGGCGTCCGCCTTCACGAAGGACGACTATCTGAAGGCCTACGAGGAGATGCTCCTCATCAGGCGCTTCGAGGAGAAGGCCGGCCAGCTCTACGGCATGGGGCTCATCGGCGGCTTCTGCCACCTCTACATCGGCCAGGAGGCCGTGGTGGTGGGCGCGCAGATGGCCATGAAGGAGGGCGACCAGGTCATCACCGGCTATCGCGACCACGGCCACATGCTGGCGAGCGGCATGGACCCCAAGGGCGTGATGGCCGAGCTCACGGGGCGGGCCGCGGGCTACTCCAAGGGCAAGGGCGGCTCGATGCACATGTTCTCCGTCGAGAAGAATTTCTACGGCGGTCACGGCATCGTCGGCGCGCAGGTCCCCCTCGGCACGGGCATCGCCTTCGCCAACAGGTATCGCGGGGCGGACGCCGTGTGCCTCACCTATTTCGGCGACGGTGCCGCCAACCAGGGCCAGGTCTACGAGGCCTTCAACATGGCCAAGCTCTGGCACCTGCCGGTGGTCTACGTCATCGAGAACAACAAGTACGGCATGGGGACGAGCATCGAGCGCGCATCCTCCACCACGGATCTGTCCCAGCGCGGCCGCTCCTTCGAGATCCCTGGCGAGCAGGTGGACGGGATGAGCGTCGAGGTGGTGCGCGAGGCCGTCTCGCGCGCCCTCGCCCACGCGCGCTCCGGCGAGGGGCCGTACATCCTCGAGATGCTGACCTACCGCTACCGCGGCCACTCCATGTCCGACCCGGCCAAGTACCGCACCCGCGACGAGGTGAACGAGTACCGCCAGAAGCGCGACCCCATCGAGCACGTCCGGGAGATCCTCCTGAAGGAGCACAAGGTCGGCGAGGACGAGATCAAGGCGGTGGACCGCCGGGTCCGTGACCAGGTGAACGAATCGGCCGAGTTCGCCCAGAGCGAGCCCGAGCCCGACCCGAGCGAGCTCTGGACCGACGTCGTCCGCTAGAGCACCGTCCGCTCGATCCGGGTCGGATCGAGCGGATGAAGACGTGCTCGCACCCAAGGCCGGCACGCACGGTCCGCTCGATCCGGGTCGGATCGAGCGGACGAAGACGTGCTCGCACCTGCGGCCGGCGCGATCTCCGACCGATCCGGTCGATCCCACGCTGATCGGAAGCATTCCGGTTTCGGCGTCCGGGCTCACCGCCGCCCCTTCGTCGAGCCGCCGCCGCACCCTTCCGCCACCATCGCGGTGCGAGTGCTGCCCCAGTGCTGCTCATGAACGGGCCGTCTGCCGCCGAGCCCGGCGCCGACCCGCACCGCACGCAGTCCGGTTTTCCTTCACCGCTTCCGTGGTCGCCGTTTCCCAGTCGAGGGAAAGGACGAGGAGCCCGAACGCCGTGTCGCGACGAGAGGCACGCCGCGGCGGCAGGGCCGGGGCAGGACGGAAGAAGGCGAGGCGGGGCGATGGCCGATCGCCAGAGCGGCTAGGCCGGAAAGGGAAGGGGCGCCGGCCGCATCCGCGACCAGCGCCCCCTTTGTGCCGTCTCCTGCCGGGGTGTGGCTACTGGGCCGGCGCCGTCTCACCCTCGGCGGGTGCCGCATCGGTGGCGGCGGCGTCGGCGGGTGCCTCGGCCGGCGCATCGGCGGTCTCGGTCGCCGCCTCTGTCGCCGGCGCGGCCTCCGCCCGAGGCGTCTCGGTGGCGGCGGGCGCCACGGCCGCCTGCTCGAGCTCCCGCCCGATCTCTTCGGAGACCGCCGCCTCGCCGAGACCGGGGAGGAAGACCTCGCGGTCGACCTCGTTCGGCTGGGCGAGGCTCGGGAAGTCCTCCAGCATGTTCGCCCCGTAGAGCGGCTTGTAGACGCCCTGGTGACAGGTGGTGCAGTTCACCTTCGCCGGATCCCCGACGGGGCCGAGACGGTGCTGCGGGAGCGCCACGGCGGAGGGCTCGATGTAGAGCGTGTTGATCTCCTGCACCATCTGGATGCCGTACCAGGCGTTGGTCCTCTGCGGGGTCGACTGGTCCCACTCGCCCCACGCGCGGCTGTTGTGGCAGTAGGTGCAGTTGACGCCGAGCGAGCCGGACATGTGCATCATCAGCGAGTAGGTGAGCTCGGTCTGCTTGGTGGATGCCCGGTTGTCGAGCGGCAGGGCGGTCTCGGACTGGACGCGGATCCAGTCCCTGTTGAGCCCGTCCACGTCACGCAGGTGCTGGGAGAACGGGTCCGCCGGGAGCGAGGCGAGGAGCGGCGCCTCGGCGGGCCTGTTCTGGCCGGCACGGTAGCCGACGAGACCGGGGGCGTTGCCGCTGGTCTCCGCGATCAGCTCGGGATCGAGATACCAGACGTACTCCGGCACGTTGTTGCCGCGGTGGCAGGTGTAGCAGGTGACGCCGGCACCGTCCGCCGTCCCGTCCCAGGAGTTCAGGACGTGGCTCGCCCAGTCGTTGTTGATGGACCGCGTCATGTGGATCATCCACCGCGAGACGCGCTTGGCGTAGATGTCGTCGTTCGCGAACTGGTTGCCCTCGTGGCAGTACGCGCAGCCCTCCACGGGGGCCACCCATTCGGTGATCGCCGTCATCAGGCGCAGGAACTGGGCGGTGGAGAGGTCCCCCAGCACCTGCACGTTCTCGTAGACGTCACCGGCCTTGGGTCCCGCCGTCACGAGGGGCGGCAGGCCGGCGATCTCCGCCGGCTGATGGTCCGCGGCCTCCTCGAGCACGGTCCGCGGGTTGTAGACCTGCAGCATGCCCGTTCCGCGGAAGCCGTTCTGCACCGAGGTGATCGGCGGCCGGTCGTAGTCCGGCAGGAACAGCATGGCGAGCACCAGGAAGGCGGTGACGACGAGGATCGTGGCTTCGGTATAGCCAAAGCGGAAGGTCATTGCGCCGCTCCTGCTTCATTGGGTGTCGGGGTCACGGCGGTGGGGTCGGGGGCGGGCGCAAGGACGTCGGGATAGGCGGGAGCGTAATCGCGCAGGACGGCCCACTCGTACCAGTTGTCGACCAGCGTCCCCGTGATGAGGATGCCGATGCCGCCGGTGATGCCGGTGAGGGCGGCGAACCACCACGCCCAGCGGTGGATGGACTCCATCGTGGCGCAGAAGCCCATGGTCCAGCGCCAGAAGAGGCCGGCGCGCTCGGCGGCCGTTCCGCGGTCGACGATCTGCTCCACCTCACGGTCGGCGCCGACCCGCGAGCAGGCGAGAATGGTCGCGCCGTGCATGGCGAAGAGAAGGGTCGAGCCGTAGAGGAAGACGATCGAGAGGGCGTGGAACGGGTTGTAGAAGAGGTTGCCGTACCGGATCGAGAACGCCGCGGTCCAGTCGAGGTGCGGGAAGATGCCGAAGGGAACGGCCTCGCCCCACGAGCCCATGAGGATCGGGCGGATGAAGCCGAGGACGAGGTAGAGCCAGATGGCCGCCGCGAAACCCCAGGCGACGTGCGTCCCCATCCCGAGGTCGATCGCTCTCTTGTAGGTGCGCACCCACCACAGGATGATCGACGCCGTGAGGAAGAAGCCGGCGAGCAGCCACCATCCGCCCTCGTTGAGCGGCGGGATCGACAGCCCGTAGGCCGGCGAGGGCGGCTCGAGCGCGAGCCAGGGAAGCTGGCGGACGAACTCCACCGGATCCCAGTTCACCGACGCCCACATGTTGAGGCCGATGATCTCGATGGCGATGATGCCGCAGACGATGGAGGCCCAGCCGAGCCAGCCGAGGTAAATGGGGCCGATCTGCGATTCGCCGATCTTGCCGAGCCAGTAGTTGAAGGTCGGCTTGCCGTAACGGTTGTTGATGTCACCGGGGGTCGTCACCCCCGGCTCGCCTTCGGGTGTCCTGAGCTGGACCTGTGTGAAGAGGTTCTGATACGCCGCCATGGGTCTTTCTTCCTTCCCTTAGGACCAGATCGGGAGGTTGAGCCACCAGCCCCACCACTCGGGCCAGCCGCGGGTCCAGAACGGGCCGGAGATCACGATGCACACCGCGCTCCAGAAGCCTGCATTCAGCGCGAGGAACAGGCCGAGCCGGTGGATGCCGAGAGGGCCGATCGAGTAGCCGATCATGTCCCTGAAGAAGGTGTTCTCGTGATCGGGTGTCGCGACGGGCTTGCCCTTGCCGGGGTTCGCCGCCGACAGGATGAGAGCGCCGTGAAGCGAGAGGGCGAACGTCGTCGTGAAGAAGAACGTCACGGCGAGCATGTGGGCCGGATTGTAGTGGAAGTGGAGATACTGGTAGCCGACGTTCGACACCCAGTCGACGTGGGACCAGATACCGTACGGAAAGCCGTGCCCCCAGGCGCCGAGGAGGAGCGGCCGGACCACCACAAGCGTCACGTAGGCGAGGATCGCGAAGCCGAAGGCGACCGGCACGTGGTAGCCGATGCCGAGCTTGCGGGCGATCTCCACCTGCCGGAGCGCCCAGGTGACGAACGCGCCGATGGCGCAGATGGTGATGAGCTGCCACAGGCCGCCGTCGTCGATGGGCGCGAAGGCGAGGCCGTAGCTGATGTCGGGCGGCGCGATATTGATCGTCCAGGGGTTCCAGTTCCCCTCCATGGCAGCGCCCCAGACGATGAAGGCGGTGCCGAGGATGGAGAAGAAGATCGTCAGGACACCAAAGAACCCCACGTAGAAGGGACCGAACCAGAAGTCGAACAGGTCTCCGCCGATCAATGTGCCGCCGCGGACGCGGTATTTCTTCTCGAATGTTAGCATTGCCATGGGGCGTATCCCTCGTGTCTAGCGGCGGAGGTGAGGGCGGCGGCACGCGGCCGCCGCCTTCGCGAGCCGAGAGGCGTCTTGCCCTTACTCGCCCTGGGCCGCTGGAAGCGGGGCGATCGAGCCCGCCACCGCACCGCGCGGACCCTCAAGCCAGTTGAAGCGGTCGGTGGACAGCAGGATGAAGTGGATCACGATCGCGAGGACGAAGAGGAACGCGAAGAGCGCGATCAACGTCCGACGCGGATCGAAAAGGAGCCAGGTGCGCCACATGATGAATTCTCCTTCTCGTCAGCCGATGAACGGCGCGGCGATGGACGCGACGGTGGTGAGACCGTCCTGGATCGAGGTGTAGCCCTCCGGACCCGGCAGCCACGGCCGCCACAGCCACGCGAGGATGTGCGCGACGATCGCGACGAGGGTGAACCCCACGAAGCTCGTCATGAAGACACCGTGGAACTCCTTGGCCTCCTGTTCGGTGAGGCCGGACAGCGACACGGTCCGTTCTGGCTCAACTGCCATGTGTTTTCCTCCAAGTGATGACCCACGAGGGGTCGATGCCGCCGATGAGGCGGCCGTCATGTCGCGGGGTTGGCTCCACGACCGGGACTTCCGGTGTCACACCGGAAGCAGTGGGGACGACGGCGCCCGGCGCCCGGCGAGGCGCCCGGGGCTTCGTCGTTCCGATCTCGTCCCTCAGTGGCGGTAGGCGTACGCGAGCGCCGAAAGCGCCGCGCACCGGGCCTCCTGCACGAAGGAGCGGCGCGGCACCGGCCCGTGGCGGACCAGCGCGTAGAGGCGCCCGACCGCGAACAGCGGAACCAGCACCATGAGGGTGATGGCGAAGATCATGCGGAACTCGCGGGCCCGACCCTTCTCGGGATCGAGGGCGGTGCCCTTGAGGTGCTCCGACAAAGGTGTCCGGGTCGCCTCGAACATTGTCTGCGTTGTCATGCCGGTACCCTTTCGACGTGCTCGCGAGCGACGTCGCTCACGGAAACTGTGGTGGCACCGCGCGCCTCCGCGCGGCGTTCCGCCTCGTCGCGCAGCCGCTTGGCCGCGGAGATGCGGGTCAGGATGGGGGTGCGCTGGACCTCCGCCTCGAGGGCGGCGCGCGCCTCGTCGGTCCAGTGAAGGCGTGGAACATCCGCCGGCGTCGCCGGCACATTGTCCATCTGGCCGGCGAGGGGGAGGATGTGGAACAGGGCGTCGAACAGCCCGTTGCACACCTCCTGCACGATGAACGTCGCCCCCGCGTAGCCCATGAAGGGCGTCCCCGTGGCGCGGCGGATGATCGGCAGCGGGAAGCTCGCCGGGATGAACGCGGCCCGCCCGCCGCCCTCGGCGATGTACATCTTCTCGTTGTACGATCCGAAGACCAGGAGCGGCGGATTCGTGCGCAGCGAATCCTGGACGGCCTGGTTGTCGATCTTCACGCCCGCGCGCCGGATGGTCGAGTGCGTGCAGGGAAAGCCGAGCTCGTCCTCGAGGAAGTGGCGCACGCCGCGGGCGTAGGTCTCGCCCGCGACGATGGCGAAGCTCGCGGTGCCGAAGAAGTCCTGCGTCACCGAGCGCCACAGGTCCCAGAGCGGCTTGATGGTGGTGTGCTTCTCGGCCGCGATGAAGGGCTCGGGGTCGAGGCCGGTGAGCTCGCCGAGCGTGCGAAGGAACGCCGTCGTGGAGTGGAGGCCGATGGGCGCCTGGAGATACGGCCTGTCCAGCGCCTCGCAGAGCGCGCGGCCATACTCGCGGTACATGCAGATGTTGACGTCGCCGTCGACGAGACGGGGCACGTCGTCGAGGTGGGAGCCGAGCGGGAAGGTCATGTTGACCTCCGCGCCGATGCCCTCCACCAGGCGGCGGATCTCGGCGAGGTCCGACGGGCCGTTGAACATGCCGTAGGTGGGGCCGATGATGTTGACCCGCGGCTTGTCGCCTTCCTTGCGCGGGCGCGGCTTCGGCGCCTTGCCCTTCTTCGCGCCGTACTCGGTCCACAGCCACAGCATGGCGCGGTTGGCGCTCTGCCACTGATCCTCGTCGATGGTGCGCGGCAGGAAGCGCTGGATGGCGGTGCCCTCGGGCGTCACGCCGCCGCCGATCATCTCGGCGATGGAGCCTGTGACGACGACGCTCGGCTTCTCCGGGTCGAGCGTGTCCCACGCGCGCTTCATCGCCTCCTCGGTGCCCTTGCGGCCGAGCTCCTCCTCGGCAAGGCCCGTCACGCAGATGGGAAGCTCGTGCGGGGGGAGGGCGTCCGTGTAGTGAAGGACCGACGTCACGGGCAGGTTCTCGCAGCCCACCGGGCCGTCGATGATCACCTGCATGCCCTTGATGGCGGTGAAGACGTAGACGGCGCCCCAGTATCCGCCGGCCCGGTCGAGGTCGAGGATCAGCATGTCAGATGTCCTCCACGATCGAGCCCTTGACGACGTCCTTGGGCTTCCCGGCGATGAGGGTCTTGCCCTTCCTGCGCTCCTTGGGCTTTACCGGCGCCTTCTCCCAGACGCCGGCCGCCCAGCCCTCGCCGACGCCCTCGAAGAAGGACTTCATGTCCGCCATGCGGTCGCGGCCGCCCATGGCCGCGTTGACGACGGCCGCGAGGGATCCCGCGCCTGCCGGACCCATGAGGGGGCGGGCGGAGATGAGGTTGGTGAAGTAGAGGGAGGGGATCCCCTTCTCCTTCGCCTTCTGGACGACCGGGGTCGTGCCGATGGCAAGATCCGGCTCGAACGCCTCGACGGCGGCGAGGTCCTGCTCGAGGGACGCGCGATAGGTGACGGGGATGTCGTGGGCGGCGAGCCACTCGCGGTCCGCCTCGGAGAAGCGCGTCTTCGGGCAGGCGGTGCCGACGTAGCGCACGTCGGCGCCGGACTCCTTGAGGAGCCGCGCCACGAGGAGCTCGGAGCCCTCGTAGCCGGAGACCGTGATGCGGCCGCGGATGGGACGACCCGCGAGCGCGCCGGCGATGGCGGCGTCGGCGCGGTCCTGGGCGGCGCCGATCTTCTCGGGCGACACGCCGGCGGCCTCGCCGACGGTCCGCAGCCACTCCCGCGTTCCGTCGCGGCCGACCGGGGCGGAGCCGACGATGGGCCGACCGGCCGCCTCGAAGGCGCGGAACGCGGCGGTGTAGAAGGGGTGGATCGCGGCGACGACGGCGCAGTCGAGCGCGGCATAGAGCTCGCGCCACTCCCGCGTCGGCACGACGGGTCCGGCGTCGAGGCCCATGGGGTCGAGGAGCGCGGCGATCCCCATGGGGTCCGCCGGGAACATCTCGCCCACGAGGGTCACCGACGGGCGCGTCGCGCGGCGGGTGGGGGCGGCAACCGGCCCGGCCACAGCCTCGTTGCGGGCGAACTCGAGCATCGCGCCCGCCAGCACGTCCTTCGCCTCCGCGTGGGTCGGAACGCCGAAGCCCGGAACGTCGATGCCGACGATCCGCACACCGTTGATGACCGGCGGCAGCAGGCGGAGCGGCACGCCGGACGCGGTCGGAACGCAAAGGTTCGTCACCACGATGGCGTCGTACTTCTCCGGATCCGCCATGTCGTAGACCGCGTCCCGGATGTCCTCGAAGAGCTTGCCCGTCACGAGCGTCTCCGAGTTGAACGGCACGTAGCCGACCGTCCGCCGCGCGCCGTAGAAGTGCGAGGTGAAGGTGAGGCCGTAGACGCAGCAGCCCGAGCCCGACAGGATCGTGGCCGTGCGCTTCATTCTGAGGCCGACGCGCAGCGAGCCGAACGCCGGGCACATGGACTGGGGCTGGTCGTGCGGCCCCATGGGATAGTCTTCGCGATACTTCTGCAGGAGCTCGGCGTTGCCGGCGGACTCGGCCGCGGCGCGCATGCGCTCCTTGCCGCCGTGGCAGCCGCTCTCCGCCACGCCATCGGGCGCGGTCTCGGCGTCCTTCGAGATGGGGAGGGACAGATCCATCGCTCAGGCCTCGTCGTAGATGACTTCGAGGGACGCCTTGGGCTCGTACGACTTGCCCCGCATGGCGGCGGGGGTCGCCGGGGTGAGCACCACGTCGCGGCCGACGTCCGAGCCGTCGAAGAGGGCGAGGAGCCCGTCCTGGTCGAGCGGCGTCGGATGCACCGGCGGCGCCTCGGCGACGTTCTGCGCGAGCTCCTCGAAGAGGGGACCCCACTCGCCGCCGGGAATGCCGATGATCTGGTAGTTCGCGCTCTTCTTGCGGATGTCCTCGTGCGCCGGGATCGCGGCGAGTATCGGAATGCCGACAGTCTCCGCGAAGGCCTGCGCCTCGCCCGTCCCGTCGTCCTTGTTGATGACGAGACCTGCGACGCCGACGTTGCCGCCGAGCTTGCGGAAGTATTCCACCGCGGAGCAGACGTTGTTCGCGACGTAGAGCGACTGGAGGTCGTTCGAGCCGACGACGATCACCTTCTGGCACATGTCGCGGGCGATCGGCAGGCCGAAGCCGCCGCAGACCACGTCACCCAGGAAGTCGAGGAGGACGTAGTCGAAGTCCCACTCGTGGAAGCCGAGCTTCTCCAGAAGCTCGAAGCCGTGGATGATGCCGCGCCCGCCGCAGCCGCGGCCGACCTCGGGTCCGCCGAGCTCCATGGCGTAGACGCCGTCGCGCACGAAGCAGACGTCGCCGATCTCCACTTCCTCGCCGGCGAGCTTCTTCTTCGTGGACGTCTCGATGATGGTGGGGCAGGCCTTGCCGCCGAAGAGGAGGGACGTGGTGTCGCTCTTCGGGTCGCAGCCGATGAGGAGAACCTTCTTCCCCTGCTGCGCCATCATGTAGGAGAGGTTCGACAGGGTGAACGACTTGCCGATACCGCCCTTGCCGTAGATGGCGATGATCTGCGTTTCCTTCTTCACCTCGCCCGGGATCACCGGATCGGGTTCCGTGGCGGCTTCTTCGGCGAGGCGCTCGTCGTACGACTTCACGGCGTGCGGATCGTGGAGGTCCGTCACTGATCCTTCCTCCAGTTGAGGACCATCTTCAGACAGTCCGGGTCGGTGAATGCTGTGGCGTAGGCGGCCGCCGCGTCGGCGATGGTCGCCCGGTGAGTCACGAGGCCGGCCAGCGAGAGGCGGCCGGCGTCGAGAAGGCGGCGGACGGCGAGGAGATCCTCTGCGTTCCATTCCGCGGCGATCACGATCCGCGCCTCCTTCATGAAGGCTGCGGGAAAGGCGAAGCTCATCCGCGCGCCGTAGAAGCCGGCGAGCGTCACCGTGCCGGAGCGCGCGAGGCGCTTCACGGAAAGGTCGATGACGTCGTGGAGGCCGCTCGCGTCGACGATGCGGGCGTAGTCGCGCCGCTCGTCCGCGTCGGGGTGGACGACGGGGTAGCCGTCCGAGGCCATGCGCGCGGCGTTCACCTCGTGGACGACGGGGGGTGGCGCGCCGTGGGCCACCGTCAGGCGGGCGAGGAGCTGGCCGAGCACGCCGTGACCGATCACGAGATCGGGTGCGCCACCCACGGCGATGGCGTGCTGCGCGGTCGCCGCGAGGGCGAGGAGCGCAGCCTCCTCGTCGGCCGCGTCGATGCGGTGGACCCTGTCGGAGCGCACCACGAGCTGCGCCGCGGCACCGCCGAACAGCGCTCGCACGTCCACGAACGAGTGGGCGCCCGGCACGAACAGGGCGTCGCCCTGGGAGAACGGGCTCTCCGGCCCCGCCTCCTCGACGCGCCCCACAGTCTCGTAGCCCGGCACCAGCGGATAGCCCATGCCCGGGAAGGCGGGCATGCGGCCCTCCCACAGGAGGCGCTCCGTGCCAGCGCTGATCGAGGTGTGGTGAACCGTGACGACCGCGTCCGACGGGCCGGGCTCCCGGAGGGCCACCTGTCGCACGCCGATCTGGCGCGGTTCGTCAAGGACAATGGCGAGCGTTTCCATGATCCACCCATCGCGCGGCATGAGGGCCGCCGTTTCTCAGGTGATCCGGAGGGGCGAATGGGCGCCGCCACCCGGTTCATGGGTGTCACTCTACATTGACAGTAGAAGTTGTCAATCCGCTGAGACGCGGGCCGTCAGGACGCGCACGAGTGTGGGATTGCGGCTGCGCAGGGGGCGGACGCTGCGATAGCCAGCGTCCCGCAGAAGGGCGGAGAGCTCATCGGCCGAGCGGTAGCGTCCCTGGCCCATCGCGCTGAAATACCAAGGGAAATAGGCATCGAGCCCAGACGGGTTCCGCCTGTCCGCCATGGGCTCGATGACGAGGAGAGGGGCGTTCGGGGCACCCCTTGCGAGGTTGCCGAGAAGCCGGGCGACGGCCTCGTCGTCGTGGTCGTGACAGATCCGTACGAGTGTGAGGAGATCGGCCTCCGGCGGTGGCGGGTCGGCGAAGAAATCGACCGCGATCGCCCGCGCACGCCCGGAAAGCCCGGCGTTTTCGATGGCGGCCCGCGCGTGCGGCAAGACGTCCGGCCGGTCGCACACAGTCGCTGTCAATTTTGGATGACGCTCGAGGGCGGCTATGGCGAAGGCCCCCGCGCCGCCGCCGATGTCTGCCAGGTGATTCGCGCGTGCGAAGGCCGCATGATGGAGGACTGCGGTCGCGACGAACGCCTGCGAAGCGGCCATGAGGGCGGTGTAGCCCGCGGCATCCCCGTCGCCGGCCCTCTCGCCTGCGGCGTAGGTCCAGAAGCGGGCGAGCTCCGTCGGGCGATCGCCGCGCATGAGGCGGACCGGGTCGGCGAGGTCGGCGTAGAAGTGGCGGTGATGGGCGACCATCTCGGCGATGCCGCCCTGGCCGAGGATCGCCGCCCCCTTGAGGCCGAGCCCCCATCCGGCACGGCGCCTGTCCACGAGGCCGAGGGCGGCGGCGGAGGTCATGAGGACCTCCACCGAGCGCTCGGGAAGGCCCGTCTCCGCCGCGAGCGTCGCCGTGTCCGCGGGGGACTGGCCGAGGCGGCGGAAGATGTCGAGCTCCACCATCGCCGCGAGCGTCTGCGCGTAGACGAAACCCGCGACGATGTCGAAGAGGGCGCGCGTGTTCCGCGTCGCCACGGGGCGGGCGAAGGGGAGGGCGGCGACGAGGCGATGGAACGCCGGACGCGAGACGAGGCTGTCGCGCAGCCGCGCGATCCTGTCGTAAATGGCTGGCGGCAGGAGGCTCAGGCGATTGCCGCCTGCAGGTGCGCCGGGACGAAGCGGTCCACCTGGGCGCGGATGAGGCGCCTCAGGGGCGCTGCCGCTTCAGAGTCGGGCACGCTCGCCGCGGTCTCCTCGATGAGGGACTTCAGCCGGGCGACTGCGCCGTCGAGGCCGTAGGCGTCGACTGCGTTGGGCCGCGCGTTGAGCGCGTCCTGCCCGGTGGGCTTGCCGAGGCTTCCCGACGCGCCGGCGCGGTCGTGGATGTCGTCGGCGATCTGGTAGGCCGCGCCGAGACCCTCGCCCACCCGCCGCCAGAGCGCGACGTCGCCTCCCGCGGCGGCGGCGCCCCCTGCCGCGGCGGCGATGAAGAGAGCGCCGGTCTTCGCCATGTGGTACCCTTCGAGGACGCAGACCTCCTCCGCCTCGAGCGCCTGGCCGCTCACGAGGCCGCCAGGCATCCCGGCACTGTCGGCAACGATCGACAGGAGCGCCGGCAGCCTCTCCCCCGCCTCGGCCGAGACGTCGGAGAGCGCCTGGAACGCGAGGACGATGAGCGCGTCCCCCGCGAGCACCGCCATCGCCTCCCCGTGGGCGGCATGGACGGAGGGGCGGCCGCGACGGACCGCCGCATCGTCGAAGCAGGGAAGGTCGTCATGGACGAGGGATGCGCAGTGGAGGGCCTCGACGGCGACGGCGACGGCGTCCGTCACCTGCGGCCGATCGTCCCCGCAGGCGATCGCGATCCCGACCGCGAGGCAGGGCCTCACCCGCGCCCCGCCCGGGAACAGCGCATGATCCACCGCCGCCGCGAGCTTGGAGGGCCGCGCGCGATCGCGAAGGTGCCTCACAAGCGCCCGCTCGACCCGCTCGTTGACGTCCATGCGGTCCGACCATCCACTCACGTTCGCCATCCCCGTGCCGTCTACACTTGTTGACACCCCGATGTGTCAGGTAGCATTGATCGTGCAATGAAGGGTGTCAAATCGTGATCACACCGGGGCCTCTGTGACAAGCCGTGCCGTGATCGTCGGCGCCGGGTTCGGCGGACTGTGCGCTGCCTACACGCTCGCCGCGAGCGGCGTGAGGACCACCGTCGTCGAGCGGCAGGCCATCGTGGGCGGCAAGGCGCGCAACCACGACGTCGGCGACGGGCTCGCGGCTTTCGGCGGCCCCACGGTCCTCACCATGCGGGACATCTTCGACCGCCTGTTCGCGATCGCGGGCGAGCGGCTCGACGAGCACGTTGCCGTCGCCCCCCTCGACCGCCTCGCGCACCACCGCTGGAGCGCGGACGAGCGGCTCGACCTCTACCAGGACATCGACAGGAGCGCGGAGGCGATCTCCGCGTTCGCCGGCAAGGCGGAGGCCGACGGCTATCGCCGCTTCGTGGCGGACGCGGCGCGCATCTTCGCCACCGTAGATGAGCCGTTCATCAGGTCGCCGAAGCCCGACCTCTTCGGCCTCGCGCGCGCGACGGGCCCTCTCGGCGCCTACAAGATCAAGCCGTTCGACACCATGTGGTCGGCGCTCGGCCGCCACTTGCGCGACCCGCGCCTGCGCCAGCTCTTCGGCCGCTATGCCACCTATTGCGGGTCCTCGCCGTTCCTGTCGCCCGCGACGCTGATGCTGATCGCCCACGTCGAGCAGCGCGGCGTGTGGGCCGTGGAGGGCGGGCTCGCCGCCCTCGCGCGCGCGGTGGCGGACGGTGTGGAGCGCTTCGGCGGGCGCATCCTGACCGGAACGGCTGTGGAGGAGATCGTCGTCGCGAACGGGGCGGTCTCGGGCGTCGTCGCGGACGGCGAGTTCCACGAGGCGGACCTCGTCGTCGTCAACGCTGACGTGTCCGCGCTCGGCGCCGGGCTGTTCGGCAAGGCAGTCTCGCGGGTGGTGCCGCAGGTGGCGCGCGAGGCGCGCTCGCTCTCGGCCGTAACCTTCAGCGCGTCGGCGCGGGTGAAGGGCGCTGACGCCTACCACACGGTGTGCTTCGGCCGGGACTATCCGGCCGAGTTCGAGGCGCTGTTCGGCAGGCGCCGCATGCCTGACGATCCCACCATCTATCTGTGCGCCCCCGATCACGCCGCCGGGGAGGACGTGCCGGGGCGCGTCCTCATCGTGATGAACGCGCCGGCCGACGGCGATACCCATGGCTTCGACGAGGAGGACATCGAGCGATGCCGACAACAGGCGATGGCGACGCTCGGGCGCTGCGGGCTGACGCTCGACTTCATGAACTCGAAGCCGACCTCACCGGCCGACTTCGCAGGGTTGCTCCCGGCGACGGGGGGCGCCCTCTACGGCCGGGCCTCCCACGGGTGGACGGCGTCGTTCCAGAGGGCGCCGATCCGCACGCGGCTGAGGGGGCTCTATCTCGCGGGCGGGAGCGCCCATCCGGGTCCCGGAGTGCCCATGAGCGCCCTCTCCGGCCGGATCGCGGCGGCCTGTGCCCTGATGGATTTCGGTTTGGCGAGCCCGTCCCGCCCCGCGGCTATGTCTGGTGGTACCTCGATGGCGTGAGCGACGACGGCCGCCACGCCGTCACGGTCATCGCCTTCATCGGGAGCGTCTTCTCGCCCTACTATGCGTGGTCCGACCGCAGCGACCCGCTGAACCACGTTGCCGTCAACGTCGCCCTCTACGGCACACGGGGGCGGTGGGCGATGACGGAGCGGGGGCGGCGGCAGGCGTACCAGTCGCCCGCCGGCTTCTCCGTCGGACGGTCGGGGCTCAGCCTCGAGGAGGACCGTCTCGTCGTCACGGTCGACGAGCGCTGCGCGCCGATCCCGCGGCGGGTGAGGGGGACGATCACCATCCGCCTCGACGCGCTCTGCGGCGAATCCTTCTCCATCGACAGGGCGGGCGAGCATTCCTGGCGGCCCATCGCGCCGGCGGCGCCCGTGGAGGTGGACATGCCCTCGCCCGGCATCTCCTGGCGCGGCACTGGCTACGTCGACATGAACTGGGGCCGCCGCCCGCTGGAGGAGACGTTCTCCCACTGGGACTGGATGCGGGTGGACCTCGGCGACGGCAGCTCGGCCATCGTCTACGAGACAGAGGAGCTGACCGGAAGCGGGCCGCGCCTTGCCCTCGTCTCGCGCCCCGACGGGGCCATCGAGCGCATCGAGCCGCCGGTCCGTCACCAGCTTGCCCGAACCTTCTGGCGGGTCGACCGTTCCGGCTGGTCCGACGGGACGCCACCGAGGGTGACGCGCACACTCGAGGACACGCCGTTCTACGTGCGCACCGAGCTGTCCACCGAGATGGCCGGGGCGGCGCGCACGGCGATCCAGGAGAGCCTGTCCCTGCGCCGCTTCAGGAGCCCTGTGGTGAAGCTGATGCTCCCCTTCCGCATGCCCCGCATCCCCTGGTGAGGCGGCCGGTGGGGGGGGACCGTCGTCCGGGGTGTGGCGCTCGCGGTGCCTCAGCCCTTCCCGCGGTCCTTGCGCACCGAGCGAATCTCCCACACCGCGAAGGCGATGACGCCTGCGAGGATGATGACGAGTTCGACGAGGACGATGAGACCAGTGTCCAAGGGCTTCCTCCCGGCGTGAGGCTGCGATCCTGCGCCGTCAGGTGGTCCGCTCGCGCGGCATGTTGCGCCGCAGGATGGCGTAGTTGAGCACGCTCGCAAAGGACACCCACAGGAAATAGGGGACGAGGAGCCACGCCGCCTCGGGCGAGTGGGGATAGAACACGGCGATGTTCGCGCCGATCGCCACCAGCATCAGCACGGCGTCCCCGAGCGCGAGGTCCATGCGCCTCATCCCGAAGAACAGCGCCGACCAGCCTGCGTTCAGGACCAGCTGGAGGCCGTAGACGGCGAGCGGCCAGAAGCGCTCTTCCGGGGGCGCGGCCATGTAGAACACGTAGCCCGAGTAGGCGATGAGGGCGAAGATCACCGTCCAGGCCGGGCCGAACGCCCAGTTGGGCGGCGTCCACGGCGGCTTGGCGAGGTTTTCGTACCACTTGCCCGGCGTGAAGATGGCGCCGCTCGAGGCCGCTAGAATGCACACGCCCACGAAGACGATGAGAACCGGCCAGCTTTCGATCATCCGTCGTCCTCCTCCGCTGCGGGCTACATGGGGCCGACGCCGCGCCGCATCCACGTCAGGCAGGCAAGCCGGGCGCCAGTCCTGATTGTTCGTTCTCGATCACAGCTTCGTGATCACGCCGCGTCAGGCGGTGAGGGCCTCACACCTTTCCCTCAGAAGGTCCAGCGCGACGAGGACGCTCTCGCGCCGGATCCCGTCCCGCCCGATGTCGCCGAAGCGCATCTCGCGATGGATGGTTCCCGCGCCGTCCGCTGCGGCGAAATGCACGAGACCCACCGGCTTCTGCGCCGATCCGCCGCCCGGTCCGGCGACCCCGGTGACCGAGGCGGCGACGATGCGCTCACCGGGCGTCCCCGCGCGGGCGGCCTCGGCGAGGGCGCGCGCCACGGCCTCGCTGACGGCGCCGTGGGCCGACAGCAGCGAAGGCGCCACGCCGAGCCGCTCCTTGGCCGCGTTCGAGTAGGTCACGAAGCCGGCCTCCACCGCGTCGGACGATCCGGGAATCGCCGTCAGCGCCGCCGCCACGAGGCCGCCGGTGCACGATTCGGCGGTCACGATCATCGCCCGCGCCGCCCGCGCCGCATCGAGCGTGCGCGCCGCGCTCTGCCTCACCTCGTCGTCGAACATGACATCCTCCCTGACTTCCCACCCTCGCTCGCCCTCCCGCACCCTCCCTCAGCGGCGCAGGACCGTGGCGGCGGCCTGTGCGGCAATTCCCTCGCCGCGACCCGTGAAGCCGAGGCGCTCGGTCGTCGTCGCCTTCACGGCGACCCGCGCGAGGGGAACGCCGGCGATCTCGGCGATGCGCGAGCGCATCCTCTCCCGGTGGGGACCGATCTTCGGCCGCTCGCAGATGATCGTGAGGTCGAGGTGGGCGATCTCCCCGCCAGCCGCGCGGACCCTCTCGGCCGCGAAGGCGAGGAAGCGGTCGGAGGAGGCGCCCTTCCACGTCATGTCGGAGGGGGGGAAGTGGTAGCCTATGTCCCCGTCGGCGATGGCGCCGAGGAGGGCGTCGGTGAGGGCGTGGAGGGCGACGTCGGCGTCAGAGTGACCGGACAGGCGCATGTCCGCGTCGATGGCGATGCCGCCGAGGATCATGGGTCCGCCCGGCTCGACGCGGTGGACGTCGAAGCCCTGACCGACCACGGGAATGCAGCGCACCGCGGCCTCGGCGGCGGCGAGGTCGTCGGCCGTGGTGATCTTGTAGTTGGTGCGCTCGCCCTCCACCACGGCGACGCCGTGGCCCGCCGCCTCCATCACGCCGCCGTCGTCCGTCGCCATGTCCGTCATCATCCGCTGGTGGGCCGCCAGAAGCGCGGCGAAGTGGAAGCCTTGCGGCGTCTGCACCGCGACGAGGCCGTCGCGCGGGACCGTCGCCGCGACGGCGCCGTCCGCCACCCGCTTCAGCGTGTCCGCCACCGGCACCCCCGGCACCACCGCCGCGCTCAGATCGAGCGCCCCGGCGACGCGGTCGATGAGCGCCGCGGTGACGAAGGGGCGGGCGGCGTCGTGCACGAGGACGCGCGCTGGCGGATCGTCCGACAGCGCTTCGAGCGCGGCCTTCACGGAGGCCTGCCGCGTCTCCCCGCCGGTGACTGTGCGCACGCGCGCGACACGCTCGCCCACGGCCTCGGCGAACAGCGCCTCGTCCCCGGCACCGATGGCGACCACCACGCGGCGGATGGACGGGTGGCCGAGGAAGGCGTCGAGCGAGCGGGCGACCACCGTGCGCCCGCCGAGGGGCAGGAACTGCTTCGGGAGCGCCCCTCCGAGGCGCAGGCCGCGGCCTGCGGCGACGATCACGGCGTCGAGGGTCAGCGTCATGGAGGATCCGTCCGGCAAGTCCCGCCGGTGGCGCGGGCCGCAAGGGCATAACGTCCCCGCCCCTCGAGGTGAAGCGTGAACCCGGCGGCACGCGGCTCGCCCGGTGCCGGGCGATGCGGCCGTATGACGCATGAACCCCTGTCCCGAGAAGGGTTTGCGCGCGGCAGGAAGCGTCATCCCCCGCCGTGCGCTGCGACGTGCTCCGTCGCGCTTGCCAAATCAGGCGTCATGGTGATTTGGTAGGCATCACGCACTGTGGAGTTGCGCCCAAGCGATGGACGCCATTTTCGTCGGACCGGTCGCCCTCACGAGGAAGGCCCTTCTCGCCCCCATGTCGGGAATCAGCGACTGGCCGTTCCGGCAGATCGCGCACCGGTTCGGTGCCGGCCTCGTCGTGTCCGAGATGGTGGCGAGCGACCGCCTCCTCGCCCGCGAGACGGAGACGCGGCTGAAGATCGAGGGGAGGGGCCTTCCGGTCCACGCCGTGCAGCTCGCGGGTTGCCGCGCCGAGGACCTGTCCGAGGCAGCGCGCATCGCCGAGGCCGCCGGCGCACACATCATCGACATCAACATGGGCTGCCCGGCGAAGCGCGTCGTCGGCGGCTGCGCGGGCTCGGCGCTGATGCGCGACGTGGACCATGCCGCATCCCTCATCGCCGCCACCGTCAGGGCCGTCTCAGTCCCCGTCACCGTCAAGATGCGGCTCGGCTACGACAGGTCGATGCTGAACGCGCCGGAGCTCGCCCGCCGGGCGGAGGCGGAAGGGGTAAGGCTCGTCACGGTCCACGGCCGCACGCGCTGCCAGAAGTACAGGGGGCGGGCGGACTGGGCGGCGATCCGGCGGGTGAGGGAGGCCGTGTCGATCCCCCTCGTCGCCAATGGGGACGTCGCCACTGCGCAGGACGCGCGGGCGATCCTGCGCCTCTCGGGCGCGGACGCCGTCATGATCGGGCGGGCTGCCCTCGGCGCGCCCTGGCTGCCGGGGGAGGTGGGGGCGGACCTTGCCGGCACTGCGCCGCCCGACGTGCCGCAGACCCCCGCCGCACTCGGCGCCCTCGCGGCCGAGCACCTCGAGAGGCTCGTCGACCATGCCGGTCCGCAGCTCGGGGTGCGCCTCTTCCGCAAGCACCTCGCCGCCTACGCCGAGCGCCTTGCGGGCGTGCCGGAGAATGTGCGGCGGGCGGCGCTCACCGCGGAGGGGCCCGGCGAGGCGTCGAGGGCGACAGCCGCCGTCTTTTCCGCGGCCGACCGCCTCGACCCGCGGGCGCAGGACGCCGCGCGCATGGCGGCCGCCGCATGACGACGGCGATGAAGCGCGTCTCCTCCTCCGCGATCCTCAACGCACTTCCCCACGCCGTCCTCGTTCTCGATCCGCAGGACCAGATCGTCGCCGCCAACGACGCCGCCCAGGCCTTCTTCGGCGCGAGCCTCACGTTCCTGCGCAAGCGCCCGCTGTCGGCCTTCGTCCCGTTCGGCAGCCCCCTTCTCGCCCTTCCGGCGAAGGTGCGCGCCGAGCAGGCGACCATGGCGGAGTACCGCGTCGACCTCTCATCGCCCCGCCTCGGCAGCCGCGCCATCGTCGATATCCACGCGATGCCCCTTCCTGAGGATGCCGACTGCGTGGTCCTCACCCTCAACCCGCCGTCGATGGCCGAGAAGATCGACCGCGCGCTCACCTCCCGCAGCGCCGCGCGCTCCGTCTCCGGGCTCGCCGCCATGCTCGCCCACGAGATCCGCAATCCGCTGTCCGGCATCCGCGGCGCCGCGCAGCTCATCGAGCCGAACCTCGAGGGCGACGACCAGACTCTCGCCCGCCTCATCACCGCCGAGTGCGACAGGATCTCCAAGCTCGTGGACCGCATGGAGGTGTTCGGCGATTCGCGCCCCGTGCAGCGCGCGCCCGTCAACATCCACGACGTCCTCGACCACGTGGAGCGCCTCGCGCGGTCCGGCTTCGCCAAGACCATCGAGATCCGCAAGGACTACGATCCCTCGCTCCCCCCCGTCCACGCCAACCGCGACCAGCTCGTGCAGGTGTTCCTCAACCTCGTGAAGAACGCCGCCGAGGCCGTCGGTGAGGCGGGCGGCACCATCACGCTCACCACGGCCTTCAGGTCGGGCATGCGCGTCGCCGCCCCCGGCTCGCCGGACAAGGTGAGCCTGCCGCTCGAGTTCTGCGTGAAGGACGACGGGCCCGGCGTGCCGGACGACCTCGTCCCCCACCTCTTCGAGCCCTTCGTCACGACGAAGACCAACGGGACTGGCCTCGGACTTGCCCTTGTCGCGAAGATCGTGGGCGACCACGGCGGCGTCGTCGAGATCGACACCAAGCCGGGGACCACCGTGCGCGTCCTGATGCCCGCCTACGCGGACGTGTCGCGGGCCGACAGGCGCACGAGGGGCAACGGCGGCGGGGCGGGCAGGACCCATTCGGAAGGAGACCACTGACGATGAGCGGCACGATCCTTGTGGCCGACGACGACGGCGCCATCCGCACGGTGCTGAACCAGGCGCTGTCGCGGGCGGGTTACGACGTGCGCTGCACCTCCAACGCCGCGACGCTCTGGAACTGGATCGACCAGGGGGACGGCGACCTCGTCATCACCGACGTCATCATGCCGGACGAGAACGCCTTCGAGCTCCTGCCGCGCGTGAAGCGCCGCCGGCCGGACCTTCCCGTCGTCGTCATCTCTGCGCAGAACACCTTCATGACGGCGATCCGCGCCTCCGAGCGCGGCGCCTACGAGTACCTGCCGAAGCCGTTCGACCTCAAGGAGCTCATCAACGTCGTCGGCCGCGCCCTGTCCGAGCCGCGCGCGAAGGCGCTCGAGAAGGTGCCGGAGAGCCCGGAGCCGATGCCCCTCGTCGGCCGCTCGGCCGCGATGCAGGACATCTACCGCGTCCTCGCGCGCCTCATGCAGACCGATCTCACGGTCCTCATCCACGGCGAATCGGGGACCGGCAAGGAGCTCGTCGCCCGCGCGCTCCATGATTACGGCAAGCGGCGCAAGGGTCCCTTCGTCGCCATCAACATGGCCGCGATCCCGAAGGAGCTCATCGAGGCGGAGCTCTTCGGCTACGAGAAGGGCGCCTTCACGGGGGCCACATCCCGCCACCCGGGCCGCTTCGAGCAGGCGGAGGGGGGCACACTCTTCCTCGACGAGATCGGCGACATGCCCATGGAGGCGCAGACCCGCCTCCTGCGCGTCCTCCAGGAGGGCGAGTACACGACCGTCGGTGGCCGCTCGCCGATCCGCACCAACGTGCGCATCGTGGCGGCCACCAATCGGGACCTTCGCCAGTGGATCGGCCAGGGCCTCTTCCGGGAGGACCTTTATTTCCGCCTCAACGTGGTGCCGCTGCGCCTGCCGCCTCTGCGCGAACGGAAGGAGGACATCGGCGACCTCGCGCGCCACTTCTTCGCCGCCTGCGAGGCGGAGGGGCTGCCGCCGAAGCGCATGTCCCCGGACGCCGTCGCGGCCCTCCAGTCCCACCGCTGGCCGGGCAACGTGCGTGAGCTCGAAAACCTCATCCGCCGCCTCGCGGCCCTCTATCCCGAGGACGTGATCACCGCGGCCCACATCGAGCACGAGCTCGACGACGGGCCGTCAGCGCCCGCCTCCACCCCTGCCGGCGGCGGCTCCGAGACGCTGCAGGAGGCCGTGGAGCGTCATCTCGCCGACTATTTCGCGGAGTTCGGCTCCTCGCTCCCGCCGCCGGGGCTCTACCACCGCATCATTCGCGACGTGGAGTATCCGCTCGTCTCCGCAGCGCTCGCAGCGACGCGGGGCAACCAGATCAAGGCGGCCGAGCTCCTCGGCGTGAACCGCAACACCCTGCGCAAGAAGATCCGCGACCTCGACGTCAGGATGATGCGCGGCGTGCGCTAGAGCACGATCACCCCGAGAAGGGGAGGGCGCTCGTCTCCCGGCACGGTTCCATGGTGCGGGCATCGATGTGGCGCATGGGTCGCCACAGGCCCGGAGGCGGATCGTTTGGAGCTCTCGCACGTTGTCACGCGCAAAGGGAGCTTGCCGTGGCCGACCTCATCCGCATCATCTGCGCCATCTTCATCCCACCCCTCGGGGTCTTCCTGCAGGTGGGGTTCGGCCTCCACTTCTGGCTGAACATCCTCCTCACCCTCCTCGGCTTCCTGCCGGGGATGATCCATGCCCTCTGGGTGATCGCGCGCCGCTGATCCCGGGGGAGCTGACGGCGGAGCGGTGCGGGAGAGCCAGAAGCGGGAGAACGGCGCGCCGCCGAGGCGCAGGATGCGTCAGCGGCCGGCGCCAGGTCCGGGCGGAGTGCCCATTTCGCAGGCAAGATCATTGGCCGGGCACAGGGCGCTTCCGATCCCCGGCTCATCCGCCTCCGGCGCGCTGACCGCAAGGAAGATGGGGCCGACGATGAGCAGGAGAAGAAGGCAGAGGGCGGCGATTGCGCCGACTGTCTGTTGCATCGAAAGAACCCTCCTGGACGCGCGGGGGCGTTCCAAACATGGACGGTGCCGCTGATCAAGCTCCCGATCGCACGATCGGCTTGACCGGAGCATGTCCCACCTTCTGAGCCGATCCCCCTGAACGTTTCCTGAGCGTTGCGCGGCGCGGCGCGGGTGGGGTAGGGGAGCGCCATGGACGCGCTCCACCTCTACGACACGCGCACGCGCCGCAAGGTGGCTTTCGAGCCCGCGGATCCCGGAAACGTTCGCATGTACGTGTGCGGGCCGACCGTGTACGACAGGGCGCACATCGGCAACGCGCGGCCGATCATCGTCTTCGACCTCCTGTTCCGCGTCCTGCGCGCCCGCTACGGCGCCGACCACGTCACCTACGTGCGCAACGTCACCGACGTCGACGACAAGATCAACGCGCGGGCGGCCGAGCGCGGCATCGCGATCCGCACGCTCACCGACGCCACACTCGCCGACTTCCACGAGGACGTCGCCGCCCTTCACGTTCTCCCCCCCACCCACGAGCCGCGGGCGACCGAGCACATCGACGGCATGAAGGCCATGATCGAGCGCCTCGTGGCGGGCGGCCACGCCTACGTGGCGCAGGATCACGTCCTGTTCTCGGTCGCCTCCTTCGAGGGGTACGGCGGGCTGTGCCATCGCTCGGGTGACGAGATGCTGGCGGGCGCGCGGGTCGACGTCGCCCCCTACAAGCGCGACCCCCTCGACTTCGTCCTCTGGAAGCCGTCGCGGCCGGGCGAGCCGTCGTGGCCCTCGCCGGCGGGCATCGCGGCGCCCGGGCGGCCGGGCTGGCACATCGAGTGCTCGGCGATGGCCGCCCACTATCTCGGCGAGACCTTCGACATCCACGGCGGCGGCATCGACCTCGCGTTCCCCCACCACGAGAACGAGCGATCGCAATCGTGCGCCGCCTTCGGCGTGCCGGAGATTGCGGGGATCTGGATGCACAACGGCTTCCTCCAGGTGGAGGGCCGCAAGATGGCGAAGTCGGAGGGCAACTTCGTCACGATCCGCGACGCTCTTTCGACGGCGTCCGGGGACACGCTGCGCCTCGCGATGCTGATGACCCACTACCGCCAGCCGCTCGACTGGACGGCGCGTCGGCTCGAGGAGGCGCAGACCCTCCTCGAGGGCTGGGCCGCCGCGGCGGGAGAAGTGGCGGACGGGGAAGTGGCGGATGGGGGCGAGGTGGACGCCGCAGTTGCGGCCGCCCTCGCCGACGACCTCAACACGCCCGCCGTCGTCGCCCGCCTGTCGGAGCTCGCGCGCCATCGCGATCCGGCCATCGGACCCAGCGCCCTCCTCCTCGGGATCGACCTTCGGCGCGTCGCGGCGGAGATCGCGGCCGATGCGGCGGCGCGCCGGCGCGCAGTCTCCCTCGACGTCGATGCGCTCGTGCGGGAGCGCCTCGTCGCCCGCGCCGCCCGCGACTTCAGGAAGGCCGACGAGATCCGTGACCGCCTCGCCGCCGAGGGGATCATCCTCAAGGACGGCAAGGACGCGGACGGGAACCCCGTGACCACCTGGGACGTCGGCTGACGGGGCCGACGGGCGCAAGGGACCGCCGGCCCCGAGGGTCACATCCGCCGCAGCACCTCGCGACTCGGGTGCCGCTCCTCCGCGAGGGCCGCGTGGCGGGCGATCAGCGTCGGCACGATGTCGCGGACGTCGTCCACGACGTCGTAGGAGACGTCCCAGCCGGGCCGGATGAAGCCCTGCTCCGTCATGTGGCGGACGAGCTCGTTGAGCGGCGCCCAGAAGTTCGAGACGTTGGCGAGGACGATGGGCTTGTCGTGCTGGCCGAGCTGCGACCAGGTCATCATCTCGACGAGCTCCTCGAGGGTGCCGATGCCTCCCGGCAGGGCGACGAAGGCGTCGGAGCGCTCGAACATGATGCGCTTGCGCTCGTGCATGTCGGCGGTGACGACGAGCTCGGTAACCTCGCGCATCATCACCTCCCTGTCGTGCAGGAAGCGCGGGATGACGCCGGTGACGTGCGCGCCGGCGGCGAGGGCCGCATGGGCGACGCGTCCCATGAGGCCGATCAAGCCGCCGCCGTAGACGAGGCCGAGCCCGGCGGCGGCGAGCGCGGCGCCGAACTCGTCGGCGGCGCGGGCGAATGCGGGGTCGAGGCCCGTGGCCGACCCGCAGTAGACACAGACCCTGCGAAGACCGTTCATGACGGAAAGGCTAGCACGGGCGAGGGCGGCGGCCCATCACGAAGCTGAAGGCTGGTCGCAGCCGCCTCACTCCACGGTCGCGGGCTCGACCTCCTCGACGACGACCTCCTCCTGGCCGAACCAGCCCATGGTGTAGGCGCCGCCGGCGACGATCAGGACGATGATGATGACGGAGATGATGACGTTGGTCGAACTCATGGAGAAGGCTCCGGTTGCGGCGATCCCGGTGCCTCCGGGATCGCTCCTTGAACGGTGTTCGGCCCCCGGGCGCCCCGGGCGCGACGCGTCAGGCCATCGGAGACCGTCCGGCTCCGTCTGTCCAGTGCGTCCCGCGCGACGGCCGGGGGCCGCGGCCGGGATGGTGCTCCCGCCGGTCGTCCCGACCGGCATGGTACTCCCGCCGGTCGTCCCGACCGGGATGGCGCTCCCGCCGGCAGTCCCGCAGGATGCGCCGACACCAAACGTCACCCCTGCGGCAAAGGTTCAACCGGCGCGGAGCGGCGCGATGGTCATTGCACGACGAGCTCGAGATCGGCGCTGGCGAGGAACGCGCCGAGGGCGATGTCTCCCGCATCGGCCACGAAGCCGAACGTGACCTCCTGACCGGGACCGATCTCCCCGTTCCACCGCGCGTTGCCGAGGGTGACGCGCGCGCCCTCGTCGGCGAGGAGCACAGCGCTCCACAGCTCCTCGAGGTCGAACGGCAGGTCGAGCGCGAGCTGCCAGCCGCTCACCGGCTGCTGCGACACGTTGCGGATCACGACGTTGAAGAGCGCCCCCGTCCCCCAGTCGTTCTCGAGGATGAGGTCGATGACGAGCTGGGTCTCCTCGGTGGCCGAGCGGGCAAGGCTCACCTCGCCCGCGTCGACGGGCCTTTCGGCGAGCACCGCAGTGGCCGTGCCGCTTCGGATCGTCGCCCCCGCCGCCTCGGTCAGCTCGAGCGTGAAGCGCTCTGCCGGCGCGCCGTTGCCGTCCATCGAGACCTCGAGCACGGCCTCGCGCGCGCCCGCCGGAATGGTGACCGAGCCGGCCGTGGCGCGCCCGTTCTCGGACGCGGTGGTGAAGTCCACGGCGACGTCGCGGTCGGTGGGCTCCGACAGGACGAGGCGGAAGCGCGCGATGCCGGCGGCGTCGCTCACGACAGTGCTCGCAACGTCCAAGGAGGGCTGCGGCGCCGGGGCGGTGGAGGAGCGCCGCTCGCGCTCCTCGTCAACGATCACCGCCGTGCCGGAGCCCTGGAGGGAACCCGCGCCGCCGAGGACGAGGTAGAAGAACTCGTCGCCCTCGGCGGCCGCGTCCGGCAGGATGGGGACCGAGACCGTCTTTCGCGTCTCGCCGGCGGCGAAATCGAGCGTGCCGGCGGTGGCGATGTAGTCCAGCCCCGCCTCGGCCGTCCCGTCGGTGGTGGCGTACTTGAGGGCGACGTCCTCCGCCAGCGGCTCGGCGAGGGTGACGGAGAAGGTCGCCCTGTTCGCGTTCGCGGCGATCTCGCCGAAGGTGACGTCGGGGCGGGTGTCGACGAGGAAGCGGTCGAGGAGATCGGCCACCTCCCGCCGCACGGTCCGCCAGTCGTCATCGAAGAGGCCGCCGGTGTCGCCGGAGTTCGGGTTCAGCGACCACCACATCCACGGGATGTCGAGCCTGTCGAGGTAGTCGGCGAGGGCGCGCGCCCACACGAGGTCCTCCCCGGTGGCGAGGAAGGAGCCCCACTCGCCGATCAGCACCGGGGCGATCCCCTCCTCGGCGATGAAGCCCCAGTTCTGCCGGAACTTCTGCGTGAGGTCCGTGCCGTCGGTGAACCAGGGCTGCGGGAAGACCGAGGCCGGGTAGTCGTGGGGGGAGTAGACGAGCTGCTCCTGCCGGTCGATCCTCACGGGCCTGTCCGCGACCCCCTGGAGGTTTCCGCCCCACCAGTAGGGGTCACCCTGGTACTCGGCGACGCCCTCGACGACGATCAGCCAGTCCGGCGCGATGGCGAGGACCGCGTTGCCGATGCGCTCGGCGGCCGCCGGCCAGTCCTCCGCGCCCCCTCCGCCCCAGGTCCCTCCGTAGGGCTCGTTCACGAGGTCGGCGCCGATGACGGCCGGATCGTCGGCGTAGCGGTTCGCCATGATGCGCCAGGCCTCGATCACGTCGGCCTCGGTCCAGCCGTCGCCGAACCAGAGCCCTCCCTCGTTGGGTCCCCCGCCGGGGGTGCTCCTGTGGTAGTCGAGGAGGATCCTGATGCCGATGGTGTTGGCGTAATCGACGATGGCGTCGAGGATCTCGAGGCCGTTCAGCCCCTGAAGGTCGGGGTTGAGGGCGTAGTCGACGCCGCTCACCGCGCCGCCCGTCAAGGCGAGGTCGCCCGAGAAGGGAATGCGCAGGGCATTGAAGCCGAGGTCCTTCACCTCGTCCATCATCGCGCGCCAGTTGCGCGCCCACAGGCCGTGGGGGACGGCGATCTCGGTCTCGAGGCCGAACCAGTTGAGGCCGTGGATCTCGACCGGCGTGCCCGCGGCATCGACGATGGTGGCGCCGCGTGTCGTCAGGGGGCCGGGGTCGAAGCCGCGGCCGGGCAGGCCCTCGCCGGAGCCCGGCGTCTCGGCGACGGTTCCGCCGTCGACCTCCAGCGGCGGCAGGGCGGGGATCGGCTCGACGTCGACCCCCTCGAGCCGCCTCGAGCCGGGATCGGACTGCGGCGCGTCTGCCACCGCTTCGCCGGGTGAAGCGTCGGGGAGCGGGACGGCGGGTGGCGCAGCGTCCGGCACGGCGGCGCCGTCGGCGCCGTCGGCTCCGTTGGCTCCGTTGGCTCCGTTGGCTCCGTTGGCCTGGGCGACGGAGAAGGAGAGAAGCTCCACGGGACCCGTGCCCTCCACCTCGACGCCGAACGTGACGGCGGCGCCGGGGGCGGCGCCGCGGTTGTAGTCGACCGGTCCGAGGACGTGGACCGTGCCGGAGCGCGAGATCACCTCGGCGTTCCAGATGTTCGCCACGGCGCCGCCGAGATCCACCGTGACCTGCCAGTCGGCCAGCGGCACGATGGGGCTCAGCTCGAGGTCGACCACGGCGCCGGTGTCCCAGCGGTCGCGCACGACCGCGCTCAGCCGCGCCTCTGCCGACACCACGTCCGTCATGGGCTCATCCTGTTCCTGAAATGAAGATCGGTTGCTCCCTCGCCGCCCCTGACTAGCGCAACGTCGGCGTGGTGCAACCCTCGCGGGGAAACGGGACCAGCCTCGGGACGACGCTGTGGCGGGGCCTCCCGCCGTGACGCGCGGCGCCCGGGGCAGGGCGGCGATGGCGGCCGGGGCGGGACGCCTCCTTGCGTCCGCATCACGAGTGTGCAAATCGTTGGGAGCGGGCGGGCGGTGCCGGGATCACGGCGTCGCCCTCTTCCCGTTGGCGACGTGGCGGAGTGGTTACGCAGCGGACTGCAAATCCGTGTACGCCGGTTCGATTCCGGCCGTCGCCTCCACCCTTTTCGGCCGAGGGGCCGCCACCGCCCCGCCACCCGGGAGACTGGCATGACCGACGAGCAGGTGCTGCGCCTGCGCATGGTCAACAACCAGCTGCGCACCTTCGACGTCACGGACCACCGTGTGCAGGATGCGATGCTCGAGGTGGCGCGCGAGCGCTACGTCCCGGACGAGGGACGGGCGATCGCCTATTCCGACGAGGCGATCCCCCTGGTGAGGGACGCGCACGGCAGGGCGCTGCGCACGATGACGCGTCCGGCGGTGCTCGGCCGTCTCCTCCAGCTCGCGGCGGTGGGGCCGGAGGACGTTGTGCTCCTCGTGGGCGCCGGCCTCGGCTACTCTGCGGCGGTCCTCGGCGAGCTCGCCGGCTCCGTCATCGCCCTCGAATCCGACGAGGGCCTCGCCTCCAGCGCGACCGAGCGGCTCGAGCGGGACGACGTTGCGAACGTCGTCGTCGTCACGGGGGACCTTCCGGCGGGCTATCCGTCGGAGGCGCCGTTCGACGTCGTCTTCGTGGACGGTGCCATCGAGGTGGAGCCCAGGGCGCTCCTCGAGCAGCTGCGGCCCGGCGGCGGGCGCCTCGTCGCGATCTCCGGGCGAAGTCTCGCCGGCCGCGCCGTGCTCTACGAGCGGCACGAGAGCGGCATCTCCATGCGGTTCGACTTCAACGCTGCGGCAGGTCTCCTGCCCGGTTTCGAGCGTCAGGAAGCCTTCGAGTTCTGACCCGGCGGCGGTCGGGAGCCGCCGCGCACCAACATTTGCGAAAGCCGCCCGGTAGGGCGGCGCGATGCGATCGCGCGCCCGGCGCGCCCGCGTTGCGCAAATGCCTCACGACACGCGTCATCGGCGCTCCGTGCGCCCCGCCGCCCGCGGCCGCGCTGGAACCGGGAAGGCGCTCGGGGTTACCACTCCACGGGTTCTTGGAGTTGCGGGTGAGAGCGTGAGAAGCAAGCAGATCGGCGCCGCCGTCCTCTTCGGCCTCCTCGTCACCGCGCCCGCGGAGCGGGCCTTCGGGCAGACTCTGGTCGACAGTCTCGCCGCAGCCTACTCGACGAATTCCGAGCTGAACGCGGCGCGCTCGCGGGTGAGGGCGATCGACGAGAACGTCGCCCTCGCGCGGTCGGGGAACCGGCCCATCGTCGAGGCGCTCTTCCGGCACAGCAACTCGACGTCCCGCACCCTCGGCAACAACCCGGTCGGCGGAACCAGCGGCGCCCGTCCCACCAGCATCTCCGTCCGCCTGACGCAGCCGCTCTTCCAGGGCTTCCAGGTGCGCAACCGCATCCGCGGCGCCGAGGCGGCCGTGAAGGCGCAGCGCGCGTCGCTGCAGAACACCGAGCAGGACATCCTCCTCGACGTCGTGACGGCCTTCGCCGACGTGGTGCAGAACAGCTCCATCCTGTCGCTGCGCGAGAGCGACGTGTCGTTCCTCGAGGAGCAGGTGCGCGCCGCACAGGACCGCTTCGAGGTGGGCGAGGGCACCCGCACCGACGTCTCCCAGGCCGAGGCGCGCCTCGCGCAGGCCCAGTCGGCCCTCGCCTTCGCCAGCGCCAACCTCGAATCGGCGCGGGCCACCTTCCGGCGGCTGACCGGCCTCGTGCCGCGCAACCTCGTCGACGACTTCAAGGTCGATCCCCTGCTGCCGCCGAGCGTGGACGCGGCCGTCGACATCGGCCAGGAGGGCCATCCGGCCATCGTCGCCTCGCTGTTCGACGTCGACGTCGCGATGTTCAACGTGAAGGAGGTCGAGGGAGAGGCCCTGCCGACGGTCTCCCTGTTCGGCGAGGCGGGCACCACGTTCGACCCCCCCGGCGCCAACGTGAACCGGGAGGATTCGGCCACCGTCGGCATCGACGTGTCGATCCCCATCTACCAGCAGGGCCGCGTCTCCGCGCAGGTGCGCCAGGCGAAGGAGGAGCTCGGGACGTCCCGCATCCAGGTCGACGTCACGCGCGACCTCGTGCGGCAGAACACGGTGGCCGCATGGGCCGCGTGGCGCGCCTCGGTGCGCTCTATCTTCGCGGCCCGCACGGGCGTCTTCGCGGCCCAGCTCGCCCTCCAGGGCGTCATCGAGGAGCAGCGGGTCGGCCAGCGCACCACGCTTGACGTCCTCGACGCCCAGCGCGAGCTGGTGCAGGCGCAGGTGACCCTCGTCGAGGCGGAGCGCGACGCCGAGGTCGCCGCCTTCAGCCTCCTCGCCGCCGTCGGCCGCCTCAGCGCCCAGCGCCTCGGCCTGCCCGTGGAAGTCTACCGGCCCGAGGAACACTACACCGCAGTGCGCGACAAGTGGCACGGCCTGCGCACGCCCGACGCCCGCTGACGCTTCCCTCCGACCCGGGTCGCGCCATCGCTCTCATCGGGTGCTCGCCGCGCCGCAGTGGATAACCACAGGCGAAAACACTCCACATCCCGATCTCACCTGTGAACGACCGCACGTTTGCGGGTCGGCAACGGTCAGCTCCTCGCACCCGGTGTTAACATTCCCTCGTGACGGAATGATTCGCCGCCGCCGCGGCAGGGAGAGGAACGGCGCCATGGACGACCTGTTGACCTCGATCCGCCGGATCATGGCCGAGGACGAGGGCGCTGCGCGCCCCGCCTCCGCCGATGCCGCCTCCCGTGTCCCGGCCTCCGGCGTCCACGCCAAACGGAACGAGGAGGTCCCATTGGATCTGTCGCCATCGGAAGCGGACAGGCTTCCCGAGCTCGTCGAGCGGTCCATCATGAACGCCTTCGCGGGCCTCGGCGAGGACGAGGACGAGGACGCCGCGGCACCGCGGCCGGCGCGGGAGCGTTCCCGCGGCCGGGCTCAGGACCATTCCGCCGCCATGGTGTCCATCGCCGACGCCCTCGCGCGGGAGTTCGCCTCGTCGGGACGGGGGGGCGCGCGCGAAGAGCAGCCCGGGCCGCGCGCCGACAGGGCCTTCGCCCCGCACGTCCTTTCCGAGCCCGGGCTCGAGGACGAGACCGTCGAGGACTTCGACGAGGCCGCCCGCGAGGAGGCGCGGCAGGCTCCGGAGCGGCACCATCAGCCGCGCGAGGGGGACGCGCGCGAGCCCGAGCGGGCGGCGCGAACGGCCGGCGAGCGCGTCGCGAGCCTGAGGGGCAGGCTGGAGCCGCGCTTCGGCGAGCCGCGGGAGGCGGCTGATCCGCACGCATCGACCCCGGCCGATCATCCCGGAGGCGAGGCCCGCAGGGCCACTCCGGCGCCGTCGGCCGCTCAGGCGCCGTCGGCCGAGGAGCCGCGCGCGACGCGGCCGTTGCGCGCCGTCTCCGAGCCGTCCGCTCGTGCCGGCTCCGAGGCCCCGGCGAGGTCTGCGCCGGTGAGCGGGCCGATCGCCCCCGGGCCGACCGCCCCCGGACAGATCGACGTCGAGCAAGCGCCCGCTTCCTCGCCGTCCGCTTCCTCGCCCTCCGCCTCCGTGCCGACGGCGTCCGCGCCGCCGGTCGTGGAGGGCAACGTCTTTCGCCGCCCGGCCGCCGAGAAGCGGGTCGAGCGCAGCGAGGAGGGCCGGCGGGCCGAGGCCACCGAGCCGCCCCGGCGTGCCGAGCGCGCGGAGCGCCCACAGCGCGTTGAGCATGCCGAGCGGCCGGAGCGGGCGGAGCGTGTCGAGCGGACCGACGACGCCCTGACCAGCGTCGCGACGCGCGAATCCATCGAGCTCGCCCTCGAGCAGCTCTCGCGCACCGTCATCACCCAGAGCCCGCGCACCCTCGAGGACCTGGTGCGCGACATGATGCGCCCGCTCCTGCGCGAATGGCTCGAGGCGAACCTCGCGAAGATCGTGGAGCGCACGGTCCGCCAGGAGATCGAGCGGGTCGCGCGCCGCTACTGACGGCATCGTCGAGGGGGCGAGGGCTGGACAGGAGGACGGCGGACGTGTCAGGGCAGCGCGACACTTTCGCCGTCCGCCGGATGCTCATCGCGCTTGCGCGGAGGCTCGCCCACTCTCAATTTTGAGCAATGATGCTTTGGTTCGCCTTCGCCGCTCTCGCCCTCCTCGCCACCGTGGTGCTCCTGCGCCCGCTCCTGTCCGCCGCCCCCCGCGTCGAGGGCGGTGACGACGCGGAGGTCTACGCCTCCCAGCTCGAGGAGGTGGACGCGGACCTTGCCCGCGGCGCCATCAGCGCCGCCGACGCCGAGGCCGCCCGCACGGAAATCGCCCGCCGCCTCCTGCGCGCCCACCGCTCGGGCCGCAAGGGGCCGCGGATGCGCCGTCGGGACTGGGTGACCGCCGCCATCGTCGGCATGTTCGTCCCCGTCTTCACCGTCGGCGCCTACATGGCGATCGGCTCGCCCGACTACGGCGACCAGCCCCTCGCCGCACGCAACGCTCCCATGTCCGACGATGAGCTGCGCAACCTTCTCGCCCGCGCGGAGGAGCGCCTCGCCGAGAACCCGGACGATCCGCAGGGCTGGGCCGCCGTCGCCCCCGTCTATCAGTCGCTCGGCCGCTACCGCGACGCCGCCACCGCCTGGGGCCGCGTCAACGAGATCGCCGGCGAGGACCCCGACAGGCTGATCGCGCAGGCCGAGAACCTCGTCCTCGCAGCGCGCGGGGAGGTGAGGGCGGAGGCGCGGGACCTCTTCGCCCGCGCCTATGAGCTCGCGCCCGACAACGTGACGCCCGCGATCTTCCTCGCCGTCGCCGCCCGCCAGAGGGGCGATTTCGAGGAGGCGAGCGAGCGCTGGCGCACGCTCATCCGCAACAGCGAGGGCGACGAGGTCTGGCTCGAGATCGCGGCCACCGAGTTCTCGCTGATGTCGGGCGCTTCGGGCCGCGAATCGGCCAACCTGTCGCCGCCGGGAACGCCGGGCTCGGAGGTGGCGCCGCCCCGGACGCCGGGCGCCGAGGTGACGCCGCCCGCGGCGGGCGCCCCCGCAACGCCCGGTCCCACCGGCGAGGAGGTGGCGGCGGCCGCAGCCATGAGCCCCGAAGCGCGCGAGGCGATGGTGGAGGGGATGGTCACCGGCCTTGCCCGACGCCTCGAGGAGGGCGGGGGATCGGCGCAGGAGTGGCTGAGGCTCGTGCGCTCCTATAAGGTCCTCGGGCGTGAGGACGATGCCATCGACGCCCTGAACATGGCACTGTCGCGTCTGCCGGAGACGGATCATGCCGTCCTGACGGAGGCCGCGGACGTGCGCGAACTGCTTTCCCGGGAACAGTGAGTGGAGTCTTGAGACGATGAGGAGCCGTGGTCGGAAGGTCCGCCGCCTTGTCCTGATCGGCGTCGCGGGCACGGTGCTCGTGTTCGCCGCGACGCTGACACTCTACGCACTCGGGGACAGGATCGCCTTCGCGCCGACGCCGACCGAGCTCGCCGACGGCGTCCATCCGCCCGGAACGCGAATCCGCCTCGGCGGCCTCGTCGAGCACGGCTCGGTGGTGCGCGGCGCCGACGGCCTCGTCTCCTTCGAGGTGACGGACACCGTTAATCGCATCCCCGTGACCTACGTCGGCATCCTGCCCGACCTCTTCCGCGAGGGGCAGGGCGTCGTCGCCGAGGGGACGATCACGCCCGCTGGCGGCCTCGCTGCGGACACGGTACTCGCCCGCCACGACGAGACGTACATGCCGAAGGAGGTGGCGGACGCCCTCAAGGCGCAGGGACGCTGGCAGGAGGGGGCCATGACCCATCCCGACGGCGTCGTCACCGACTGATCACCGACCGCGGCGGAACAAGGAGCCCAGCCGATGCTGAACGAACTCGGCCACTACGCCCTGGTGCTGGCCCTCGGCGTCACGGTCATCCAGTCCATCGCCCCCCTGTGGGGGGCTCGGACCGGCGACGCGCGGCTGATGGCGCTCGCAGCGCCCGCCGCCACCTTGACCTTCGCGCTCGTCGGCCTCGCCTTCGTGGCGCTCACGATCGCCTACGTCCGCTCCGACTTCTCGGTGCTGAACGTCTACCAGAACTCCCATTCCGCCAAGCCGATGATCTACAAGGTCACCGGCGTGTGGGGGAACCACGAGGGCTCGATGCTCTTGTGGATCCTCACACTCGCCCTGTTCGGCTGGCTCGCGGCGACCTTCGGGCGCAACATGGCGGCGAGCCTGCGGGCGACCGTGGTCGCCGTCCAGGGCTGGGTCGCTGGGGCATTCCTCCTCTTCATCCTCGGCACGTCCAACCCGTTCACCCGGGTCGATCCCGCGCCGATGGAGGGGCTCGACCTCAACCCGCTCCTCCAGGACATCGGCCTCGCCATCCATCCGCCGCTCCTCTACGTCGGCTACGTCGGCTATTCGATCGTCTTCGCGTTCGCCATCGCGGCCCTTATCGAGGGGCGGATCGACGCCGCCTGGGCGCGCTGGGTGCGGCCGTGGACGCTGGTCTCCTGGATCTTCCTCACACTCGGCATCTCCGTCGGCAGCTACTGGGCCTACTACGAGCTCGGCTGGGGCGGCTGGTGGTTCTGGGACCCGGTGGAGAACGCCTCGTTCATGCCCTGGCTCGCGGGGACGGCCCTCCTCCATTCGGCCGCGGTGATGGAGAAGCGCGACGCCCTCAAGGTGTGGACCATCCTCCTCGCCCTCATCACCTTCTCGCTGTCGCTCCTCGGCACCTTCCTCGTGCGCTCGGGCGTGCTGACGTCGGTGCACGCCTTCGCGTCCGACCCGACCCGCGGCCTCTTCATCCTCCTCATCCTGTGCATCTTCGTCGGCGGCGCGTTCCTCCTCTTCATGCTGCGTGCCGGCGCGCTGAAGGCGGGCGGGGCGTTCTCGCCCATGAGCCGGGAGGGGGCACTGGTCTTCAACAACGTGTTCCTGACGACGGCCTGCGTGACCGTCCTCGTGGGCACGCTCTATCCCCTGGTCCTTGAGACCGTCACCGGCGAGAAGATCTCGGTCGGCCCGCCCTACTTCAACCTCACCTTCATCCCGCTGATGGTGCCGCTTCTCGTCGCCATGCCGTTCGGCACGCTGCTCGCCTGGAAGCGGGGCGACATCGCCGCGGCCGGGGAACGGCTCATCGTGGCGGCCGTGGTGGCGGTGTTCTGCGCGGGCGTCTCTGCCTGGCTCGCCGGGGAGGAGACCGCCGTCGCAGCGGCGCTCTTCACGGCTCTTGCCGCCTTCCTGATGATCGGCTCCTTCGCGGAGATCGGCCTCAGGGTCAGGGGCGCGTCCTCCTTCGGCGCGATGATGCGGCGCCTTTTCGGCCTGCCGCGGTCCACCTGGGGCGCCGCGCTCGGCCACTTCGGCGTCGGCGTCACCGTCCTCGGCATCGTCGCCCTCGAGCTCTTCCAGACGGAGCTCATCCGGGACATGGAGCCCGGCGACACGGCCGAGGTTGCCGGCTACACGGTGACTTTCGACCGCGCGCTCCAGCAGCAGGGCCCGAACTACGTGGACGCCGTCGCCGTCCTCGCCATCACGCGCGACGGGCGGCCGGTGACCGAGCTGACGCCCGCCCGCCGCTTCTACCCCGCGCGCGAGATGCCGACGACGGAAGCCTCCATCAAGACGTTCGTCTTCTCGCAGCTCTACGCCACCCTCGGCGAGGTGAGCGACGGGAAGGTGGTCGTGCGCGTCTTCTACAAGCCGCTCGTGACGCTCATCTGGATCGGCACGATCATCGCCGCCATCGGCGGAACTCTGTCGCTCCTCGACAGGCGCCTCAGGATCGGCCTCCCCGCGCCCGCGCGGCAGAGACTGGTCCCGGCCGGCGGCGCGAGTGGCGCGACTGGCGCAAAGGAGGTGCCCGCATGATCCGTCCGCTCATCCTCGCCCTCGCCCTCCTCGTCGGCCTTGCGGGGGGGCAGACCCTCGCCGTGAACCCGTCGGAGATGCTGGACGACCCCGCACTCGAGCAGAGGGCGCGGTCGATCTCCGCGGAGCTGCGCTGCCTCGTCTGCCAGAACGAATCCATCGACGACTCCAACGCCGACATGGCCCGGGACCTTCGCCTCCTCGTGCGCGAGCGTCTCGTGGCGGGGGATTCGAACGACGAGGTGATGCAGTACGTGACCGACCGCTACGGCGCGTTCGTCCTCCTGAAGCCGCCGTTCACCGCGTCCACCATCATGCTGTGGGTCCTGCCCTTCGCAGTCGGCGCTATCGCGATCGCCGCGAGCGCCGTCTACCTGCGCGGGCGCAAGGGCGTCGCGGCGGCGGACGGCGCCGGCCTGTCGGCCGAGGAGAGGGCCGAGCTCGACGCCATCCTGCGCGAGCGGAGCGGCGACGGCCGCGGCTGACACGCGCGCCGCGTCTTTCGTGCGCGCCGGGACGGACGCCGCGCCACGCGACGGCGCGAGCGCGCGGGCGGCGGCGAAGGGAGGAGAGCGGCGAAGGGGGGAGTGAGGACCGATGGAGCAGCTCACGGTCGAAGGCGCGCACGGGGCGAAGCTCTCCGTGCGGATCGACGGCCCGGCGGGCAGGCCCGCGGCGGTCGCGCTCTTCGCGCACTGCTTCACCTGCTCCAAGGACGTCTTCGCCGCCCGCACGATCGCCCGCCAGCTCGCGGCGCGGGGAATCGCCACCGTGCGGTTCGACTTCACCGGCCTCGGCTCGTCGGAGGGCGAGTTCGCCTCCACCGACTTCTCCTCCAACGTCGGCGATCTCGTGAAGGTGGCCGACAGGCTGCGCGAGGAGATCGGTGCGCCGCAGCTTCTCGTCGGCCACTCCCTCGGTGGCGCCGCGGTCCTCGTCGCGGCGGCGCACATCCCCGAGGTGAGGGCCGTCGCCACCATCGGCGCGCCGTGCGACGCCGGGCACGTCGTGCGCAACTTCGCCGCCCACCTCGACAGGATCGAGGAGGACGGCGAGGCCGAGGTCACGCTCGCCGGCCGCACCTTCACGATCCGCCGCGAGTTCGTGGAGGACCTGAGGGAGCATCGCGTGGAGGCGGCGGCGGCGCGGCTGAAGGCGGCGCTCCTCGTCCTCCACGCTCCGCGCGACGAGACCGTCGGCATCGATAACGCGAGCCGCATCTTCGCCGCCGCCCGCCATCCGAAGAGCTTCGTGTCGCTCGACGAGGCGGACCACCTCCTGTCGAACCACGACGACGCCGCCTATGCCGCCAACGTCATCGCCGCGTGGGCGAGCCGCTACGTGGCGCACGCGGCTGCGGGGCAGGAGGAGGAGGCCGTGGGGGCCGACCACGCCGGCGTGCGGGCGAGCGACGCTGGTGGCCGCTTCCGCACCCGCATCGCCGTGAACGGCCACGCGATGATGGTTGACGAGCCGAAGAGCGTCGGCGGCGACGAGGCGGGGCCGACGCCCTACGACTACGTCGCCGCCGGCCTTGCCGCCTGCACGCTGATGACGATGCGCATGTACGCCGCGCGCAAGGGATTTGCCGTGGACGCCACGGTCGACGTCCATCACGGCAAGGTCCACCATAGGGACTGCGCGGACTGCGCCGATGCGGTGCCGGGAAAGGACGGGCGGATCGACCGGTTCGAGCGCGTGGTCCGCTTCGGCCCCGGCACGCTCCCGCAGCACCGCGGGCGTCTCATGGAGATCGCGGACCGCTGCCCGGTCCACCTCTCGCTCGAGCGGGGCGCCGCAGTCGTCACCCGGCGGGAGGACGGCTGAGGCTGTCCCGACGCTTTCGGCATGTGGACGAAGGCGCGCCCTTACCAAAAAGTCATTCCGCGGACAGCGCGACGTAATGTGCCGCCACCTACCTTCACGGACGAGCCCGGTGCACGGGTCCCCCGTTTTCGTGAGGAAACTCAATGGCACTGAACTTCACCAAGCCGTCGGCGAGGCGCACCGGCGCACTTCTCGTCGGCACGTTCCTTCTTGGCGCCGCCGGCGCGAGCTTCGTCGACTTCCAGGGATCGACCCCCGCGCAGGCGCAGAACCTTTCCGAGCGCGTCCCGGGATCGATCGAGCGCAACGCGCCCGGCTTCGCCGACATCGTCGACCGCGTCAGCCCGGCGGTCGTCTCCATCCAGGTCAAGACCCGCGCCCGTCGGCAGATGACCGACTTCCGCGGCTTCGAGGGCACGCCCTTCGAGCGCTTCTTCGAGGACTTCGGCGAGCGCTTCGGGCAGCCGGACCCCCAGCGTGACCAGCGCCGCCGCCAGTTCGCCATGGGCCAGGGCTCCGGCTTCTTCATTTCTGCCGACGGCTACATCGTGACCAACGGTCATGTCGTGGACGGCGCGGAGGAGGTGAACGTCATGCTCCAGGACGGCACGACACTCGACGCCGAGGTGATCGGCGTCGACGACAAGACCGACCTCGCCCTCGTGAAGGTGGACAACGGCCGCGAGTTCCCGTTCGTGTCCTTCGCCACTCAGGAGACGCGGGTCGGCGACTGGGTGATCGCCGTCGGCAACCCGTTCGGTCTCGGCGGCTCCGTGACGGCCGGCATCGTGTCGGCCCGCGGCCGTGAGATCGGCGCTGGCCCCTACGACGACTTCATCCAGATCGACGCGCCGATCAACCGTGGCAACTCCGGCGGCCCGACGTTCAACCTCAACGGCAACGTCGTCGGCGTCAACACGGCGATCTTCTCGCCATCGGGCGGCTCCGTGGGCATCGGGTTCGCGATCCCGGCCACCATCGCCGAGGACGTGATCGAGGACCTGCGCGAGGACGGCACGGTCACCCGCGGCTGGCTCGGCGTGCGCATCCAGCCGATCACGCCGGAAATCGCCGAGAGCATCGGCCTCGACGGTGTTGCCGGCGCGCTCGTGACGGAGCCGCAGGACGCGAGCCCGGCGGACGAGGCCGGCATCCGCGCCGGTGACGCCATCGTCGCCGTGGACGGGGAGGGCGTCGACGATCCGCGCGAGCTCGCCCGCACCATCTCCGTCCGCGCGCCGGGCGAGAAGGTGTCGATCACCGTCTTCCGCGACGGTCGCGAGCGCGAGGTCGAGGTGACCCTCGGCGACCTCGAGAACGCCGCACCGGTCCAGACGAGCCGCGCCGACCCGCGGCCGCAGCAGCAGTCGGCCGACGTCCTCGGCATGACTCTCGCTCCGGCCGACGAGGTGGGTCTCGACGTCGACGGTCTCGCCGTCGTCGAGCTCGATCCGGACGGCGTGGCGGCCGCGAGCGGCATCCGCGTCGGCGACGTGATCCTCCAGGCGGGCGGCGTCGACGTGGCGTCGGGCGGCGATCTCGAGGAGGGCGTCGAGACCGCCGAGAGGGAGGGCCGCCGCAACGTCCTCCTCAAGCTGCGTACGGGCGAGAACACCCGCTTCGTGGCGCTGCCGGTGGACACGGACCGCGGCTGAGGCCGGGCCGACTGGCGAAGCGGAAGGGGGCCGGGCGTTCGCGTCCGGCCCTTTCCTTGCCGGCACCCCGGTGCTGCGGGCACGACACGGCCGGGCGGCGCCTCGTTCTTTCCGGCGTGGCCACCATATCCCGAGGCGACCGCCGCGGGCCGAGGCGACGGAGCGCGCGGCTCACAGTGGCCTCGCGCGCGCCGGAGTGGAGGACGTTGCATGGTCGCGCCGGCCGCCCAACTCATGCGCGAGACGAAGCTGATGCGCGCGACGAAGCCAGGCAGCGGAAGGCCATGAAGATCCTGATCGTTGAAGACGACGCTGATGCAGCCGCCTACATCGCGCGGGGCCTCGCCGAGGCCGGGCACGCGGCGGACGTTGCGGCCGACGGCGAGACAGGCCTCGAGATGGCGCTCGGCAACGACTACGACGTCCTCATCGTCGACAGGATGCTGCCGAGGCGGGACGGGCTTTCCCTTATCGAGACGCTGAGGGCGCAGGGCCGGCAGGTGCCGATCCTCGTCCTGTCCGCCCTCGCGCAGGTGGACGACCGCGTGAAGGGCCTGAGAGCGGGCGGCGACGACTATCTCACGAAGCCCTACGCCTTCACCGAGCTCCTCGCCCGCGTGGAGGCGCTCGGCCGGCGCAAGCAGACCGCAGAGCTCGAGACGGTCTACCGCGTCGGCGACCTCGAGCTCGACCGCCTCTCCCACACGGTCACCCGCGCCGGAAAGGCCGTGGTCCTCCAGCCCCGCGAGTTCCGCCTGCTCGAGTACCTGATGCGCCACGCGGGGCAGGTTGTGACGCGCACGATGCTCCTCGAGAACGTCTGGGAGTACCACTTCGACCCGCAGACCAACGTGATCGACGTCCACATCTCCCGCCTCAGGGCCAAGATCGACAAGTCGTTCGACAGGCCGCTCCTCCACACCGTGCGCGGCGCGGGCTACGTCATCCGGGCGGACGGGTGAGCCAGGCGGACGCACAGCCCTCGCGCGAGGCGGCGGCGAGACCGTCGCGGGCCGACGCGTCGAGGGGCCGGTCCCGGCCCGTCCACCGGCCCGTCCACCGGCGCGGACGGCTCGTGCGCACCACCGCCTTCAAGCTCACCCTCGTCTACCTCGCAGTCTTCGTCGTCCTGTCGCTGGCGCTGATCGCCTACATCTCGTCCACCACGGCGAGCCTCCTCGACCGCCAGCTGGAGGGGGCCATCGGGCGGGAGGTGCTGGAGCTCTCGGACGAGTTCCGCGACCGCGGCCTCTTCAAGCTGATCGAGACCATCGAGAGGCGTTCCCTGAGGCCGGACGCGAGCCTCTACCTGATCACCGACTTCATCGGGAACCCTCTCGCCGGCAACGTCGCCCAGCTGATGTACGACCCGGCGGAGGTGGGGCGGGGCGTCATCTTCCCGGTGCGCTACATCCGCCTCGCCCAGATCGGCGAGGCGGACGCGCAGGCGCACCGCGCGCTCGCGACCCTCGCCGTCCTCGGCGGCGGCTACCGCCTCCTCGTCGGCCGGGACGTGGAGGACAGGATCGAGTTCTCCGAGATCATCCGCCGCTCCATCCGCGGGGCGATGGTCGTCGTTGTGGCGCTCGCGCTCGTCTCGTGGATCTTCCTGTCCCGCTCGGTGCTGCGCAAGGTGGACGCCGTCGCCGCGTCGAGCCGCAGCATCGTCGCCGGCGACCTTTCGCGCCGCCTGCCCACCGACGACACCGGCGACGAGTTCGACCGTCTCGCGAAGAGCGTGAACGGGATGCTCGACGAGATCGAGCGGCTCCACACGGGGCTGCAGGAGGTCTCCCAGAACATCGCCCACGACCTCAAGACGCCCCTGACGCGCCTCAGGAACCGGCTGGACGAGCTGTCCCGGAATCCGCCCGGGCAGGCACAGGCGGCGGTCGAGCTCGCCTCGGCCATCGAGGAGTGCGACCAGCTGATCCGCACGTTCGACGCGCTCCTCACCATCGCCCGGATGGAGAGCCACTCCGCAGGCCTCTCGCTGGTGCCGACGGACATCTCGGCACTGGCACGGGACATGGCGGAGTTCTACGATCCCGCCGCCGAGGACGAGGGGATGACACTGTTGACGCGCGTAACGCCTGACCTCGTCGTGGCGGGGGAGCCGAACCTCCTGCGCACGATGATCGCGAACCTTCTCGACAATGCGCTGAAATACGGGCGCGGCGAGGCGGGGAGGGTGGAGCTTTCCGTCGCGCGGGAGGGCGACGAGGCGGTCCTCCTCGTGCGCGACCACGGGCCCGGCGTCGCGGCCGGCGAGCGCGGGCGGCTGACGGAGCGTTTCGTTCGGGGCGACGCCGCGCGCTCCAAGCCGGGGGCCGGCCTCGGGCTCTCCATGGTGAAGGCGATCGTCGGCCAGCACGGCGGCAGCCTCACCCTGGAGGACGCCCGGCCGGGGCTCGGCGTGCGGATCAGCCTGCCGCTCGCCCGATGACGGGGGAGGCGCCGCTCGGCGCGCTTCTGGAGCCGCTTCCCGGCCCGCCGCAGCCCCTCTTCGCCGAGGACATCGCGCGGCGTGCGCAGGAGGTGGGCGTTCCCGCGCCGGAGCCCGTCGAGGCGCTCGCGACGGTCGCCGCCGTCTCGCCGTACCTGTGCGGTCTCATGCTGGGCCAGCCCGACGCGCTGGCGGACGTCCTCTCGCGCCCGCTCGCGCAGACCGTCGCCGAGGCCGCCGCAGTCGCCCCGTCCAGCGACACGGAGGCGGTGGCGCGGGCGCTGCGCCGGGCGAAGGCGCGGGTCGCCCTCGCCGTCGCGCTTGCGGACCTGTGCGCGGGTGCCGACGTCGCCACCGTGACCCGCGCCCTGTCGGACACCGCGGACGCCGCCGTCGCGACGGCCCTCGGCACGGCGCTCCTCGAGGCGGCCGAACGCGGCGCCGTCGACGATCCCGACCCCGCCCGCTCCGGTCTCGTCGTGCTCGGCCTCGGCAAGCTCGGCGCCCACGAGCTCAACTACTCGAGCGACATCGACCTCGTCGCCCTCGTGGACCTCGCCCGCGCCGCCCCGCGGGGGATCGACCAGGGGCGCGCGGTGAGGCTCGTCCAGCGCATGAGCCGCCTTCTCGACGAGCGCGGCCCCGACGGCTACGTCTTCCGCGTCGACCTTCGCCTGAGGCCCGATCCCGCCTCCACACCCGTCGCGGTCTCGGTGCGCAACGCCGTGCGCTACTTCCAGTCCCGCGCCCGCTCCTGGGAGCGGCAGGCGATGGTGAAGGCGCGGCAGATCGCCGGCGATCCCGGTGCGGGACGGGCCTACCTCGCGGCGGTCGAACCCTCTGTCTGGCGCACCTCCTACGACTTCACGGTCATCGAGGACACGATGGCCATGCGCGAGCAGATCGCCATGGTGCGCGGCGCCGGCGAGATCACCGTGCCCGGCCACAACGTGAAGCTCGGCCGCGGAGGCATTCGCGAGATCGAGTTCTTCGTCCAGAGCCTCCAGCGCCTCGCGGGCGGGCGGGACCGCCGCCTGAGGGGCCGAGGGACCGTCGCGATGCTGGCAGCCCTGGCGCGCGCGGGCTGGATCGAGGAGGAGACGCGGGACGCGCTGACCGAGGCCTACGAGCGGCTGCGCAGGGTTGAGCACCGCGTCCAGATGGTCGCCGACGAGCAGACCCATGCGCTGCCCGCCGAGGACGGCCTTCCCGCCATCGCCCGCATGATGCGCGAGGAGGATTTCGCCCCGCGGATCCGCGCCACCTTCGAGACGGTCCACCGCCACTTCCTGTCGCTCGGGGACGTCGTGGGGCGCAACAGCCCGCAGCTCGCCGGGCTCCCGAGCGGTGGCGCGAGCCTCCCGGAGGCACTCGCCGAGGCGTTCGACGCCCGCTTCGCCGCCTGGCAGGAGGGAACGCTCGTCGCGCTGCGCACCGACCGGGCCCGAAGGCTGCTCGCCGACATTCGCGACGATCTCGCCGCGGCCGTGGCAGCCCAGGCCGATCCGCCCGCGACGCTCGACGCCCTCGACCGCTTCCTCTCGAGCCTTCCGGGCGGCGTCGACCTCCTCTCCCGCCTCGAGCTCCAGCGGGCCCTGATCCCGGTCCTCGTCCTCATCGTGTCGGCGGCACCCCGCCTCGCGGCCGAGCTCACGCGGCGCGCGCACCTTCTCGACGTCCTCGTCGATCCCGCCTTCTTCGGCCACCTCCCGAGCGAGGCCGCCCTCGACGAGCAGCTTTCGGCAGCGCTCGCCGCGGCGCAGGACTACGAGGGCAGGCTCGACGCGATGCGCGTCTTCGGCCAGGAGCAGGCGCTCCTCGTCAACGTGCGCATCCTCACGGGCTCGCTCATCGGGCAGGAGGCGAGCGCCGCGCTCACCCGCCTCGCCGACGTCGTCGTGCGCCACGCCCTCGCGATCGCCGAAGAGGAGTTCGCCCGCCGCCACGGGCGCGTTCCCGGCGGCTCCGTCGCGATCCTCGCCATGGGCAAGTTCGGCGGCAGGGAGATGGTGGCGACGAGCGACCTCGACATGGTCTTCCTCTATGAGGGCGAGGCCGAATCGGACGGCGAGAAGCCGCTGTCGCCGGGCCACTACTTCAACCGCCTCGCCCAGCGGCTCGTTTCGGCGCTTGCCGCGCCGACGGCGAAGGGGATGCTCTACGAGGTGGACCTTCGCCTTCGCCCGTCGGGGCGCGCGGGACCCATCGCCACCCGCATCACGAGCTTCGAGCGCTACCAGGACGAGGCGGCCTGGGTGTGGGAGCACATGGCGATCACCCGCGCCCGGTTCGCGGCCGGAGACGCGGCGCTCGGCGCGCGGGCGATGGCTGCCGTGGACGCTGCCCTGAGGCGCGAGCGGGACGCCGAGGCGCTCGCGCTGGAGGTCGCCTCCATGCGGCGGCGCATGGCCGAGCAGTCCGAGGCGGGTCTGAAGCACGCGCCCGGCTGCCAGGTGGACGTGGAGTTCATCGCCCAGTTCCTCACCCTGCGCGAGCGGCTCGGCGCGCCGGGGGAGGCCGCGGACACCCCGTCCGCACTCAGGCGCGCTGCGGAGGCGGGTGCGCTGTCCGCGGGCGCGCTCTCGACGCTCCTCGGCGCCCATGCGCTCTACCAGCGCCTGTCCCAGCTGATCGCCATCGCCTCGTCGAAGTCGATCCGCATCGAGGAGACGCCGGTCGCCCTCCAGCGGCTTCTCGTGCGCGCCGGTGAGGCGCCGGATCTGCCCTTTCTCCTCGCCGACCTCGCCGAGCGACAGAAGGCCGTGCGGGCGCTGTTCGAGGAGATTGTCGCCCCGATCCACGCCCCTATCCACGCCGGGGCCGCGCCTTCCGGCTGCGAGGACGAGGCCGAGGACTGACGCGTCCCGTCGTGGCGGACGGGCTCGCTCAGGCCGGGGGGGCCGCCTCACGGGCCGGGGAGGCGGCGAGTGCGCGGCGCAGGCGGGCGCGGGCGCGCATGCGGCCGAGGGGGGAGAAGCGATCGAAGAAGAGGCGGCCTTCCAGGTGGTCGGCCTCGTGCTGGAGGCAGACTGCGGCCATTCCCTCGAGGGAGCGCTCGATGGGCGCGCCCGAGACGTCCCGCGCCCGCACGCGCACCCGCGTCGCGCGCACCACGCTGCCGACGATCCCGGGCACCGACAGGCAGCTCTCCTCCACGAACCCGAAGGTGGAGCGGCCCACGATCTGCGGGTTGACGAACACGGCGGGCTCGGCGTCCACCGAGGGGCGGAAGACGAGGGCGGCGCGTCCGTCTCCCACCTGCGGGGCGGAGAGGCCGAGCGCGCCGTGGGCGACCATGGTGTCGACGAGATCCTCGACGAGGCGCGAAAGGTCCTCGTCGAAATCCGTCACCGCCGCCGACGGGGAACGGAGGCGCTCGTCGGGATAGAGGACGACGTCGCGGACGGGCACCGCCTCACCCTCCGCCTTCCGCCCGCACCTCGGCGGCAGCCGCCGGGCCGGCGGTGGCCGAGCGGCGCAGGAGCGGCACGATAAGGGCGACCGTCGCGAGGAGGAGGACGATCTCGATGGCGTAGACCGTGAGATAGCCCGCAAGGCCGGAGGAATCCCCCTCGGCGAGCCCGCCGCGCGCGGTGACGGCGTCCACGGTGTCGCGGATGACGGCGCCGATGGCCATGGCGGCGCCCGCGGCCGTGGCCTGGACGGCGCCCCAGGCGCCGAGGGCCATGCCGGCCTGCGTCTTCGGGGCGCGGTTCATGGTGGCCGTCAGCGTCGCGTGGGCGAAGAGGGCGGCGCCGAAGCCGAGCATGAGGTTCGCCGCCACGAAGCCCGCGTCGAGCCCGAGGGGGGCGGCGAGGATGACGAGGCCGAGCGCCGGAATGCCGACGAGTGCCGCGTTGCGGGCGACGCGGAACGGGTCGGTGCCGCCGCCGAGGACGTGGGATCCCGCGATGAGGCCGAGGAGGCTGCCGAAGGCGAGGATCGCCGTGAGCTTGGTGGTGCTCGCGACGCTCCATTGCAGGATCTCGCCGCCGTAGGGCTCGAGCAGCACCTCCGACATGGCGAAGGCCATGGTCCCGAGGCCGACGATGGCGAGGAGGCGGACGGTGCGGGCGTCTTCGGTGAAGTGGTTCCAGGCCTCGCGGAATGTGGGCTCCGCCCCGCCCGCGCCAGGCCGGCGGCGGCTGTCGCGCCGCTCCTGCTTCCAGACCGCGACGAGGTTGAGCGCCGCGCACGCCACCGCAGCGCCCTGGATGAGGCGGATCAGCTTGTCGCCGGAGAAGTCCGCGAGGGCGATGCCGAAGACGAGCGCGCTGCCCATCATGCCGATGAGGAGGGCGACCGTCATGAAGCCGACAACGCGGGGGTGGGAGCGCTCTGGCGTCAGGTCGGTCGCGAGCGCGAGGCCGGCGGTCTGCACGATGTGGGCGCCCGCGCCCGCGAGGAGGAAGGCGAGGGCGGCTGCGGCGTGGCCGAGCCAGACCGGCGCGTCGTGCGCCTCGCCCCGTCCCGCGAGCACGAGGAGGGCGAACGGCATGATGGCGAAGCCGCCGAACTGGAGGAGCGTTCCGCGCCAGATGAAGGGGACGCGCCGCCAGCCGAGCTCGCAGCGGTGGGTGTCGGAGCGGTGGCCGACGAGGGTGCGGAAGGGGGCGAACAGGACGGGGAGTGCGACCATCACCCCGACGACTGTGGCGGCGAGGCCGAGCTCCACGATCATGACGCGGTTCAGCGTGCCGACGAGGAGGACGAGTGTGATGCCGACCGAGATCTGGAACAGCGACAGGCGCAGGAGTGCCGCCGCCGACAGGTCGGGCGAGACGATGTCCGCGAAGGGCATGTAGCGGGGCCCGAGGTTCGCGTAGATCCTCACGATGCGGTCCCTGACCTGTCTCATCCGTCCTCCGTCGCGTTTCTGCACTGTCGCATTCGAGGCGAGAGATGGCGGGGCCCGGCCCCTCTGGCGGCTGCGGGCCGGGCCCACGCTCGGGGTCCGGCGCGGCGCGTGGCGCTGGCGCGGCGCCGGTGGGGGCGCGTCAGTCCTGTTCGCGCCGATCCTTGATGATGGTCTTGATGCCGAAGAGGCTCGAGAGCGGGGCCGGGTTCCTCACGATGAGGGGCAGTCCGAAGCTCGAGCGCCAGTCCCTCTTGCCCTTCGGCCGCGAGAGCGTCGGCAGCGCGAACAGGGAGGAGAGCGGCGCGGGGTTGCGGCTGAGGAGGGGGAAGCCGAAGCTCGACCGCCAGGTCTTTTTGGGTCTCGTCAGCGTCGGGAGGCTCAGGAGAGAGGAGAGCGGCGCGGGGCTGTTGCTGAGGAGCGGCATGAAGCCCCCCGTGAAGCTCCACCGCGAGCTGATGAGCGACGACGACGAGGTGAAGTTGACCACGGTCGCGATGCCGAGCGCGTCGGACAGCGGGGCGGCATCGTTGGACCTGTAGCGCCGCATGAGGTCGGCGTAGACGGTTTCCCGGGTCTGCATGAGGTTGATGGCCGTCTCGCCCGCGCCGAACGGCGCGATGACGCCGAGGACCGGGTAGCCCTCACGCAGGCCCCGTGTGCAAATCTTGACGTAGCGTCCGGGCACGAAGCCATCCTTGATGGCCTTCTCGACCGCTTCCGCCTCGCGGCCCGCCACCTCCGCCGGGAGGATGAGCAGGCGGTCTCGGTATCCCTTCTCCGCGAGCAGCTGGTCTGCTTCGCGCGCTGCGTCCACGCTGGCGAAGATCCGCACGTTCGGCGTCATGGCCTCGGTTCCTCAAGTCATCCTGTCTCATCGACTTATGGAGAGCCGCCCGGTGCCGGCTCCCGCGGGAGCCTGACGTCGGGCGGCGGCCGTGTCGTGGCCGGGCGGTTCGCCTTGGCGGTGCCCGGTGGAGGCCGCTCTCGCGGGCCTCTCCTCGTTACCCGGCGACACCCTGGATGAAGGCCGGGAACCACGTCGTGTTGTTGAGCACGACAAAGTGAACGATCAGCGAGATCACGAGAACCGTACCGAGGAACAGCGGCAGTCCCACGGTCGGGTTCACGACGCACCAGATTCGTCCTTGGTTCATCGCAATAACTCCTTAGAAGGTCCAGGGGGACAACGTGTAGACGAGGACGTGAGCGACCAGCGAGATCACGAAGAACACACGCGCGCCGTCGATGACGTGCTTGTGAAGTTCTTCCGATTCCCTGATCGTCAGTCCGGTCGGCCAGATCCGGTCCGGATCATCGAGATCGGCGGTTTGCTTTTCGGTAGCCATCCACTCTTCTCCGTTCCTGACGGCGCCTATGGGTGCGCGGCTTTCCGTCGCTGCTCAAGGTAGGAGTCCGGCCTAATCCTGTCAATGCTAATTTACACTGTCTCTTGTCATTTGCTTCTGACACATCGTCGGTGAGCCACCATCGTTGTCCGATTCAAGCAAGAAGGAATCCCTGTCGGCGATCGAACGGTGGGACGCCACCGAAGCTCGGCGAACAAGGGGAAGCGCCCGCTGCACAAATGTCGCACCCGCGCGCTCGACGCCGCGCCATGTCAGCGGGACCCGTCGGAGCCCCTCCGGTGAACCTGCGCTGGCGTGAGGGGCGGGGCATCTGGGAACCCGTCGTCGACGGCTGGCGACCGACCTGTGACGGCGGCTGCGCGGGTCGCCGGGTCCGAGGCGGCGGCTCGGCCACAGGTCCGTGGCGTGACGGCCGGCGGGAACGCGCAAGGTTCCTGCGACGCGCGGCCCCGCAGCGTCAGGCGGCGGCCGCCTGCGGGTCGGCGGAGGGACGGGCGTTGCCCCGGCGGTCGCCCGTGGCGGCGCCGTCGCGCGGCAGGCGGACGGTGACAGTGGTGCCGACGCCGACCTCCGATTCGATCTCCATCCGGCCCTTGTGGAGCTCCGTCAGCGAGCGGGCGATGGCAAGACCGAGGCCGGAGCCCTGGTGCGTCTTGGTGAACTGGTTCTCCACCTGAACGAAGGGCTGGCCGAGACGCTCGAGCTCCCGCTTGGGAATGCCGATGCCGTTGTCCTCCACGGCGATCACAACGAAGTCACGCTCGAGCCGCGCGCGGGTCGTCACGCAGCCGTCGTTGGGCGTGAATTTCACCGCGTTCGACATGAGGTTGAGGAGGATCTGCTTCATGGCGCGGCGGTCCACCTGGATGCGCATTCCCTCGGAGATGGCGGAGGCCAGCGTGATGTTCTTCTCCGCGGAGGTGGGCGTCATGATCCGCGTCGCCTCGGTGAAGAGCTCCGCGAGGTCGACGAGCTCCACGGAAAGGTCCACCTGGCCCGCCTCGATGCGGCTCATGTCGAGGATGTCGTTGATGACGCCGAGGAGATACGTCCCCGAATGGTGGATGTCGGCGCAATATTCCTCGTACTTGGGCGAGCCGAGGGAGCCGAACATCGCGCTCTTCATGATCTCCGAGAAGCCGATGATGGCGTTGAGGGGCGTTCTCAGCTCGTGGGAGATGTTGGCGAGGAACTCGGACTTGGCGCGGTTGGCGTCCTCTGCGCGGGTCTTCTCCTCGGCGTACTTCTCGGCGAGCTCGGCGAGCTGGCGGGCCTGGTTCTCGGCGGTGCGGCGGGCATCCTTCAGCTCCACGACGTTCTGCTTGAGGCGCTTCTCCGATTCCATCAGCCGCTCCTCGTGCATCTTGAGCGTCGTGATGTCGGTGCCGACCGAGACGAAGCCGCCGTCCTTGGTGCGCCGCTCGTTGATCTGGAGCCAGCGTCCGCCCGCGAGCTCGGCCTCGTAGGAGCGCTCGTCCTCCGGCCCGTCGGACTGCATGATGAGCTGGGAGGAGATGACCGGCTGGCGCGCCGCCTCGATGACGACGTGGTAGGGGGTGCCGGGCTTCACCGCCTCGTCGGGCAGGTTGTGCATCTCCTGGTACTTGGTGTTGCACATGACGAGGCGGTTATGGGCATCCCACAGGACGAACGCCTCGGAGACCGTCTCGATGGCGTCGCGCAGGCGCATGTCCGCGGCGGCGGAGAGTTCCGCGAGGCGCTTCTGCTCGGTGATGTCGAGGGCGACGCCGATGAGGTGGGGGCGGCCCGTCTCCTCGTCGGTCACGAGCTCGGCGCGGAAGCGCAGCCAGATCCAGTGGCCGTCGGCGTGGAGCATCCTGAGCGTCCTGTCGAGGACGGGCTCGCCGGAGTGGAGCTGTTTCTCCGCAAGGTCGTAGAGCCCGCCGTCGTTCGGGTGGACGAGGGCGTCCACCTCGCGAAATCCCATGAGCTCGTCGCGCGGCGGCATCCCGAGCACCTCGAACATCGACTGCGTCCAGAACATGCGCCCGCGCGCGACGTCCCAGTCGAAGAGGCCGCAGCGGCCGCGGGTCAGCGCCGTGTCGATGCGGGTTCTCGTGGAGGTGTAGATCTGGTCCGCCGTGCGGGCGCGGGCGGCCTGCGCGTAGAAGGCGTAGACCACGACCACGAGCACGAAGGCCGTGCACATGAAGAGCGTCGCCTCCGTGGCGAGGCGCTCGCGCCAGGGCGCGAGGACGGCGCTCTGCCCTTGCGTGATCGCCACCATGGCGCCGGGGACGGACAGGTGGTGGACCGTCGCGAGGAGAGCGCCCTCCGCCGTGGTCACCTCCATGACGCCCGCGCGGGCGCCGAAGGTGGTCATCGGCTGGTTGTTGCCGAGGAGGCGCTCGACCGGCGCGCCCACGAGGTCGCGGCTGAAGGGGGAGGTGGCCGTGACGGCGTCGTCCTCGACGAGGGAGACGCGCCGGCCTCGCGCCGTCGCCCCCTCCGGCAGGCTCTCGGCGAAGATGGCGTCGAGGGCGATGGTCTCGCTCGCCGCGCGGCGGGAGATCTCGGCGGCGAGGGTGGAGGCGAGGAGGGTGATCTCGGTCCGCGCCTGCGCCTCTGCCTCGGCCCGCCCGTCCACCGTGGCGGCGATGCGGTGGGCCGCGAGGATCAGGATGAAGACGATGGTGAGAAAGGGAATCGCGCGGCGCAGGACGGGCTCCATCCTGAGGAGCTCGCCGTAGACCGGCTGGGCGACGAGGCGAACGTGGCTGTTCATGGCCCGTCCCCGCCCGTCCCGCGGCGCCTTGCGGTCGCGCACGGCGGCGGGACGGGGGCGCTCGTCGCGGCTCTCGGCGGGGCGTTGCGACGCCTTGCGGCGGGGCGGATGCGCCGATGGAAGGCCCGCGCGCGGATCCACGGCCGCCCTCGGATGGCGCGCCGCATCGTTCTGCCGGACCTCGACGGGGGCGGGCGCTGCCACGGGGCGGGCACCGTCCGGCGGACGCTGCCGGGCGGGGGCGATTGCGGGGCGGCGGGCGCGCGGATGGGCGGCGGCGGGCTCTGGCGCCCCGGCCTCCTCCTGCGCCGACGCGCGCGTGCCCGCTGCCATGACCACTCCGAGCGCTCCCGATTCGCCCATCCAGTATGGCGACGTCGGAAGCCTTCTCCAAACGCAGTTAACGTTCCGTTAACCGCAGACGCCCGGCCGCCCAGCGCCCAGTGCCCGGCCGCCCGGCCGTTCAGCCGAGGAGGCGTCGCACGATGTCGGCGACGTCGGAGGAGCGCGCCGCCCCGCCGACGCGCTCCAGCACCGCCCGCACAGAGGCCATGCGGCCCGCGTCGAAGCGGCGATAGTCGCCGAAGGCCGTGAGGAGGCGCGCCGCCACCTGCGGGTTCGTCCTGTCGAGCTCGCTCGCCACCTCGCCCACGAAGGCATGGCCCGCACCGTCCGCCCTGTGGAAGGCGGGCACGTTCTGGGCGAATGCGCCGACGAGGCTGCGCACGCGGTTGGGGTTCGACAGGGAGAAGCGCGGATGGTCCATGAGCGCGCGGACCCTGTCGAGGGCGTTTGCGTCGCTCCTGAGCGCCTGCATGGCGAAGTACTTGTCGAGGGCGAGCGGCTCGGCGGCGTACTCGTCGTGGAAGCGGCCGAGCGCGTCGTTCGCCTCGGGCGCGTTGGCGGCGACGAGGGCGCCGAGTGCGGCGAGGCGGTCGGTCATGTTGCCGGCGCCCTCGGCCTGCGCGACTGCGGGATCGTGGTCGCCGGCCATGGTGAGGAGGTGGAGCGCCGCGTTCCTCAGCGACCTTCGGCCCGCGGCGGCGGGCGAGACGTCGTCGTCCGCAGGCCTTCCCGCCGACCTCAGCTTGCCGAGAGGGGCCCTCATGAGCCTGCCGATGCCGGACGAGACCGACCTGTGGGCGGCGTCGACGGCGTCGGGGTCGACGCCCGCGGCGAGGCGCTCGATGAGCGCCGCGCGCGGCGGGAGCTGGAGCGCGTAGGCGCGGAAGGCGGGCTCGTGGGTGTCGTCGGTGGCGATGCGGCCGAGCACCTCCGCGACGGGCGAAAGGTCAGGCGTCTCGCCGCGATAGGCCGCGAGGAGGGCGCCGAGCACGAGCCGCTGCCCCGCGTCCCACAGGGAGAACGGGTCGTCTTCGCGCGCGAGGAGCTTGAGGTCCGCCTCGGGGTCGGCGGCGCGGTCGACGTTGACGGGCGCCGAGAAGCCGCGGAAGAGGGAGACGACCGGGCGCTCCGGAAGTCCGGGAACGCTGAGCGTCGCCCGCTCCTCCGTGACCACGAGGACGTCACCGTCGAGCCGCCCGCCCTCCACCGACGCGCACGACAGGTCGACGGCGCCGTTCCCGGACAGGACCGCGAGGCGCACCGGGATCGGCTTCGGCCCCGCCCCCTCCGGCGGCTCCTGGGTGAGGGTGAGGCGGAAGGTGTCGTCCTCCATCGCCTCCTCCACGCGCACCGTGGGCGTCCCCGCCTCCTCGTACCAGCGCATGAAGCCCGGCTCGTCGAGGTCGAAGCACCCGACGAACTCCTCCACGGTGGCCGCCGTCCCGTCGTAGCGCTCGAAATAGGCGTCCATGCCCGCCCTGAAGCGAGCCTCGCCGACGAGCGTGTGGATCATGCGGATGATCTCGGCGCCCTTCTCGTAGACGGTGGCCGTGTAGAGGTTCGAGATCTCGCCGTACTGCGACGGGCGGACGGGGTGGCGCAGCGGCCCCGCGTCCTCCCGGAACTGGGCGAGGCGCAGCCGCCGCACGTCCTCGATCCGCTTCACGCCCCGCGATCGCTCGTCCGAGGTGAACTCCTGGTCGCGGAACACGGTGAGCCCTTCCTTCAGGCAGAGCTGGAACCAGTCGCGGCAGGTGATGCGGTTGCCGGTCCAGTTGTGGAAGTACTCGTGGGCGATGACCGCCTCGATGCCGGCATAGTCGGTGTCGGTCGCGATCCTCGGGTCGGCCAGCACGTAGCGGTCGTTGAAGACGTTGAGGCCCTTGTTCTCCATCGCCCCCATGTTGAAGTCCGACACGGCGACGACGTTGAAGACCGAGAGGTCGTATTCGCGGCCGAAGCGCTCCTCGTCCCAGCGCATGGAGCGCTTCAGCGCGTCCATGGCGTAGGTGGCGCGCGGCTCGTTGCCCTTCTCGACGTAGATGGCAAGGTCCACCTTCCTGCCCGAGCGGGTGGTGAAGGTGTCCTTCACGACGCCGAGGTCGCCGGCGACGAGGGCGAAGAGGTAGGTCGGCTTCGGGAAGGGGTCGCGCCACAGGGCGAAGAGGCGGTCGCCCACGGTCTGCCGGTTCACGAGGTTGCCGTTGGACAGGAGCGCGGGGCTGCCGGGGGCGTCGGCCATCAGCCACACCTCGTAGGTGGAGAGGACGTCCGGCCGGTCGTAGGCGTAGGTGATGCGGCGGAAGCCTTCCGCCTCGCACTGCGTGCAGTAGACGCCGCTCGAGCGGTAGAGGCCCATCAGCTCGGTGTTCTCGTCGGGCGAGACGACGGTGACGAGCGCGAGATCGAAGCGGCGCTGCGGCGGATTCCTGAGGACGAAGCTGTCGGGCGTCGCCTCGTACTCGTGCGCCTCGAGGCGCACGCCGTCGACCGTGGCCTCGGCGAGCTCGAGGCCGTCGCCGGCGAGCTCGAGCGGTCCGGCGTCGGCATGCCTCGGCTCGTAGGTGGTGGTCGCCTTCACGACTGTGCGCCTGGGGTGCAGCGCGAACATCAGCGTCACGTGCGGCGCGGCATAGGGGGTCGGCGCGTAGTCGGCGAGGCGGACTGTCTGGCCGGTGTCGGTGCGCATGGGCTTCCTTCGGGATCGGGGTCAGCGGGTCCTTGCGCCGGCCCCTGCCGGTCCGTCCCGCGCGATCGTGCCGTCATCACACGCGCAATCGCCGCCGATTTCAACGGTCGGGGCATTGCGGCGCGACTGTCGCGCCTCTTTGCCCTATCGTCCGGCGGTGCCTATATGGAAGATGTTTGAGGCTTAAAGGAAAGGGAGCGGGCCGATGTCGGTGGCAGAACAGGCGGCGGGGGCCGCCGGGAAGAAGGTGGCCTTCCAGTGGGACGACCCGTTCCGCCTGGAGGATCAGCTCACCGAGGACGAGCGGATGATCCGCGACACGGCCCACGCCTATGCGCAGGAAAGGCTCCTGCCGCGGGTGATCGAGGCGTTCGCGCAGGAGAAGACCGACCGCTCCATCTTCGACGAGATGGGCGAGCTCGGCCTTCTCGGCGTGACGATTCCTGAGGAGTACGGCGGCGTCGGCGCGGGCTACGTCGCCTACGGGCTCGTGGCGCGCGAGATCGAGCGGGTCGACTCGGGCTACCGCTCCATGATGAGCGTCCAGTCCTCCCTCGTGATGTACCCCATCTATGCCTACGGCGACGAGAGCCAGAGGAAGCGCTGGCTGCCCGGCCTCGCGAGCGGCAGGCTCGTCGGCTGCTTCGGCCTCACCGAGCCCGACGCCGGGTCGGACCCCGCAGGCATGAAGACGCGGGCGGTGAAGGCCGACGGCGGCTACCGCCTGTCCGGCTCGAAGACGTGGATCTCCAACTCGCCCGTCGCCGACGTTTTCGTGGTGTGGGCGAAGTCGGACGCGCACGACGGCGCGATCCGCGGCTTCGTCCTCGAGAAGGGGATGGAGGGTCTCTCCGCGCCCAAGATCGAGGGCAAGATCTCGCTGCGCGCGTCCGTCACCGGCATGATCATGATGGACGACGTGTTCGTGCCCGAGGAAAACCTTCTCCCGAACGTGTCGGGGCTGAAGGGGCCTTTCGGCTGCCTCAACCGCGCGCGCTACGGCATCTCCTGGGGCGTGATGGGCGCGGCGGAGTTCTGCTGGCACGCCGCGCGGCAGTACACGCTCGACCGCAGGCAGTTCGGCAAGCCGCTGGCCGCGACGCAGCTCGTGCAGAAGAAGCTCGCCGACATGCAGACCGAGATCGCCCTCGGCCTTCAGGGTTCGCTGCGCGTCGGCCGCCTGTTCGACGACGGTCAGATGGCACCTGAGATGATCTCCATCGTGAAGCGCAACAACTGCGGCAAGGCTCTGGACATTGCGCGGATGGCCCGTGACATGCACGGCGGCAACGGAATCTCCGAGGAGTATCACGTGATCCGCCACATGGTGAACCTCGAGACCGTGAACACCTACGAGGGCACCCACGACGTCCACGCCCTCATCCTCGGCCGCGCGCAGACGGGCATCCAGGCCTTCTTCTGAGCGCCGCCGCCCGTCCGCATCGGGCTGACGGGACGCGGCGGCGCGGGACGGCGCCTTCCGGGGCGCTGGCCACCGCCGCCGGGGCGGGTGCGGCGGCCCCTCGCTGCCGCCGGCCAAACGTCCTTGCCGGAAGGCTTTTTCGCAGGCCGCCGGCAGAGCGTCGGACGCAAGCCCCGGGATGTGTCCGGTGTCTCACGTCTGTTGCGAGCGGCGGGGTAAACGTGCCATCACCGGAACGCGAGGCAGGAGTCTCGCGATGAGTTGCGAGTGGCCATGCCCGTCCTCCAAGTCCAGGACCTCGTCGTCGAGTACCGTTCGGACGTCACGACAAGGGCCGTGAACGGCCTGTCGTTCGTGGTGGAGCCGGGCGAGACAGTGGCCGTCGTCGGCGAATCGGGATCGGGCAAGTCCACCGTCGGCCAGGCCGTCATGGGGCTTCTTTCCCAGAAGGCGGCGGTTTCGGGGAAGATCCTCTTCACCGATCCCGTGACCGGCGCGACCACGGATCTCGCCGCCCTCCCGCGCGACGGGGAGGTGATGCGCAGGATCCGCGGCAACCGCATCGCCATGATCTTCCAGGAGCCGATGACGAGCCTGTCGCCGCTCCACACCATCGGGGACCAGATCGGCGAGGCGGGCCGCCTCCACCGCGGGATGGACCGGCAACAGGCGCGCGAGGCGACGCGGGACATGCTGCGCCTCGTCCAGTTTCCCGACCCCGACAGGGCGGTGGACAGCTACCCCTTCGAGCTGTCGGGCGGCCTTCGCCAGCGCGCGATGATCGCCATGGCGATGATGTGCCGCCCCGCGCTCCTCATCGCCGACGAGCCGACGACGGCGCTCGACGTCACCATCCAGGCCGAGATCCTGAAGCTCCTGAAGGACGTGCAGGCGGAGCTCGGGATGAGCGTCCTCCTCATCACCCACGACTTCGGCGTCGTCGCCAACATGGCGGACGAGGTGGTGGTGGTGTATCGCGGCCGCGTGATGGAGCGCGGGTCGGCGCGCGAGATCTTCGAGACGCCGCAGCACCCCTATCTCAAGGCGCTCCTCCACGCCGTCCCCACCTTCGCGATGACCGAGAGGCTGTCGCCCATCCGGCCCATCGTCCCGAAGCTCGAGGCGTTCGGCGAGCCCTGCCGCGTCGCCGTCGGCGAGCCGCTCGTGGTGGCCGAGCGGCTGACCAAGCGCTTCCGCACCCGCAAGGGCGGCTTCTTCTCGGGCGGCCGTTCGGTGACCGCGGTCGACCAGGTGAGCCTTTCCATCGAGGCGGGGGAGTGCCTCGGCCTCGTGGGCGAATCGGGCTCGGGCAAGACCACCGTCGCCATGATGATCATGCGCGCCTTCCCGCCCACGGAGGGGACGGTGAAGGTGCGGGACGACGGCGGCTGGCAGGACGTCACCCGCCTCGAGGGGGAGGCGCTCGCGGCCTACCGCCGGCGGGTGCAGCTCGTCTTCCAGGATCCGTTCTCCTCGCTCAACCCGCGCATGTCCATCAACGAGATCATCCGCGAGCCTCTGGTGATCCACCGCATCGGGACGGAGGGGGAGAGGGACGCGAGGGTGCGCGACCTCATGGAGCTCGTGGGTCTCGACCCCAGGATGCTGCGCCGCTATCCGCACTCCCTGTCCGGCGGCCAGCGCCAGCGCGTCGGCATCGCCCGCGCCCTCGCCCTCAAGCCGGACCTTCTCGTGTGCGACGAGCCGGTGTCGGCCCTCGACGTGTCGGTCCAGGCGCAGGTCCTCAACCTCCTCGCGGACCTTCGCCGGGAGCTGAACCTCACCTACCTCTTCGTCAGCCACAACCTCGCCGTGGTGGACTACCTGTCGAGCCGCGTCGCGGTCATGTGCAAGGGCCGCCTCGTGGAGCTCGGCGAGACGCGGGCCGTCATCGACAACGCCCAGCACCCCTACACCAAGGCGCTCCTCGCGGCGGTGCCCGACGCGAGCCTCGACCGCCCGCTCGACTTCCGCGCCCTCTCGGCGGGCCGCGCCTCCGATCCCGCCGCCTGGCCGGAGCCCTACCGCCTCCCGCCCGGCCAGCCTCCTGTGATGGTGGAGCGCTTTCCGGGCCATTTCGTCTGTGCACCTCAGGATGCGCCTGCGCTGAAGGAAGCCGCATGATGAGAGCCTTCGCCCTCCTCGCCATCCTCCTCGCCGCGCCCGCGGCGCTCGCGCAGGACCTCACCCTCGTCGAGACGCCCACCCTGTCGCGCACCCACGACGCTCTGCCCCCCGTCGCGGAGCGCGTTCCCGCCGAGCCGCTGGTGGTGGATCTCGCCGCCAAGGGCCGCACCGAGGGGGTCCACGGCGGCGACCTCGACACGATCATCGGCCGCACCCGCGACGCGCGGCTCATCAACGTGTGGGGCTACGCCCGCCTCGTCGGCTACGACGAGGACTTCACGCTCGTGCCGGACATCCTGCACGACGTCGAGGAGGAGGAGGGGCGCGTCTTCACACTCCACCTGCGCGAGGGCCACAGGTGGTCCGACGGCACGCCCTTCACCGCAGAGGACTTCCGCTACTACTTCGAGGACATCGCCACCAACACCGAGCTGACGCCGACGCCGCCGCCCTTCCTCGTCGCCGGCGATTCCCTGCCGACGTTCGAGGTCGTCGACGAGACGACCGTGCGCTATTCCTGGGACGTGCCGAACCCGCGCTTCCTGCCGACGCTGGCGCAGGCCCGCCCGCCCTTCATCTACCGCCCGGCCCACTACCTGAAGCAGTTCAACCCCAAATACGGCGACGAGGCGGAGATCGCCCGCCTCGTGGAGGCGGCGCGGGTGCGCTCCTGGGCGCCTCTCCACAATCTGCGGGACGAGATGTACGACGCGACGAACCCGGAGCTTCCCTCGCTCCAGCCCTGGGTTCCGTCGGGGCAGGGGACGGACAGGCGCACCGTCATGGTCCGCAACCCCTACTTCCACCGCGTCACGTCCGAGGGACGGCAGCTTCCCTTCATCGACCGTGTCGTCATGTCCGTCGCTGACGGCAGCCTGATCGCGACCAAGGTGCAGGCAGGCGAGGCGGACCTTCAGGCGCGCGGCCTCTCCTTCGGCGACCTTCCGGTCCTGAAGGCTGGCGAGGACTCGCGCGGCTATACGGTGCGCCTGTGGCCCGAGGCGACGTCCTCCGCCATCGCCATCTATCCGAACCTCACGGTGAGCGACCCGGTCCTGCGCGAGCTCTTCCGCGACCGCCGCTTCCGCGAGGCGCTCTCCCTCGCCACCGACAGGACGCTCCTCAACGAGGTCCTCTTCTACGGCCTCGGCACGCCGTCGGCGAACGTCGTCCTGGCGGAGAGCCCGCTCCACGAAGCCTCCGCCATGGCAGCGCCCGAGCTCGACACGGACCGCGCCAACGCCCTTCTCGACGAGATCGGGCTCGTGGAGCGCAACCGCGAGGGGCTGCGCCTCCTTCCTGACGGTCGGCCGCTCGAGCTCATCGTGGAGACCGCTGGCGAGAGGGCCATCGAGATCGACGCCCTCGAGCTCGTGAAGGACGGCTGGCGCGAGGTGGGGGTCGCCCTTTTCCCGCGCCCCTCGCAGAGGGACGTCCTCAGGAACCGCGCCTTCTCAGGCGAGCTCGCGGTCAGCGTCTGGTCGGGCTACGACAACGGCCTTCCCTCCGCCGACATGCCGCCCGACGAGCGCGTTCCCGTCTCCACGATCTTCCTCACGGGACCGGCCTGGGGCGCCCATGTCATGTCCGGCGGGGAGAGCGGCGAGAAGCCGGACTTTTCCCCCGCCGCGGAGCTGATGCGCCACTACGAGGCGTGGCTCTCGAGCCCGGACACGGAAGGGCGCCGCGCGGCGTGGGAGGGCATCCTGAAGGTCCACGCCGAAGAGGTCCTCACCATCGGCACCGTCGAGGGCGTCGCGCAGCCCGTCGTCGTCACCAACCGGCTGAAGAACGTGCCCGAGGAGGCCGTCTATGGCTGGGACCCGGGGGCGCAGTTCGGCATCTGGCGGCCGGACGAGTTCTATTTCGCCGACGGGCAGTAAGGGCGGGGCTGTCGGACCATGTTCGTCTACGTCCTTCGCCGGCTCGCCGGGATGGTGCCGACGCTTCTCTTCATCTCGTTCCTCATCTTCTTCATCATCGAGCTGCCGCCGGGAGACTATCTCTCCAACCAGATCGAGCAGCTGCGCGCGCAGGGGGAGGCGGCGTCCATCGCGCGGCTCGAGTTCCTGCGCCAGGAGTTCGCCCTCGACCGGCCGTTCCTGGAGCGCTACGCCATCTGGATCGGCGTCTGGCCGGGACCGCACGGTTTCGACGGCCTCCTCCAGGGCAACTGGGGCTGGTCGTTCGAATACTCCAAGCCGGTCGACGAGGTGGTGTCCGGGACGCTGGTGCTCACCGTCGTCCTCAACTTCGCCACAATCCTCTTCGTCTACATCGTGTCGTTCCCGATCGGCATCTATTCGGCGACGCGGCAATATTCGTGGGGTGACTACGGCTTCACCCTGATCGGCTACATCGGCCTCGCGGTCCCGAACTTCCTGCTCGGCCTCGTCCTTCTCTACCTCATGAACCAGTGGTTCGGGATCGCCGTCGGCGGTCTCATGGCGCCCGAGTACATCGGCGAGCCCATGAGCGTGGACAAGTTCCTGTCGATCCTCACCCATCTCATCGTGCCGACCATCGTGATCGGCACCGCGGGGACGGCGGCGATGATCCGGCGCCTGCGCGCCAACCTCCTTGACGAGCTCCACAAGCAGTACGTGACCACCGCGAAGGCGAAGGGTCTGCCGGGCAACAAGGTGGTCCTGAAGTACCCGCTGCGCATGGCGCTCAACCCGTTCATCGCCGACATCGGCAACCTCATTCCCTCCCTCGTCTCGGGCTCGGTCATCGTGTCGGTGGTCCTGAACCTTCCGACGGTGGGGCCGATCCTGCTCTCAGCGCTCCAGTCTCAGGACCAGTACCTTGCCGGCTTCATCCTCATGTTCGTCGCCGTGCTGACGCTCCTCGGGATGCTGATCTCGGACCTTCTCCTCGCCGTCCTCGACCCGCGCATCCGCCTCGGCGCGGAGGCGGCAGCGTGAGGGCGCCGTCATGAGGGAGCGCGAGCGCGTCGATCCGGTGCGCCAGGAGGGTGTGCCGCCCGCCGATGCGCCGACGGCGGCCCGCGCCGCCTCCGGCCGCTACGTGGACGAGGCGCCATTCGACCCCGGCGAGACCGAGCGCCTCACGCCCGAGCAGGAGCGCTACTACCAGGCGTCCCAGTGGCGCATCATCTGGTGGCGCTTCCGCCGGCACAGGCTCGCCGTCTGGTCGGGCGTCATCCTCCTCCTCTTCTACCTGTGCGTTCCCTTCGCCGAGCCCATCGCGCCCTACGACCCCAACGAGCGGCACGCGCGCTACCTCTACGCGCCTCCCCAGCCCGTCCACTTCTTCCATGAGGGAGAGTTCGTCGGCCCGTTCGTCTATCCCGTCTCGGGGCGGGTGGACTTCGAGACCTTGCGGCGCGTCTATACGGTGGACGAGACGAACCCGCAGCCGCTGCGCTTCTTCTGCTCGGGTTCACCTTACGTCTTCTGGGGCCTGTTCGAAACGCGCTTTCGCCTCTTCTGTCCCGCCGAGGGCGCAACGGCCTTCATCCTCGGGACCGACCGGCTCGGCCGGGACGTCCTCTCTGGGCTCGTTTACGGGGCGCGCATCTCGCTCACCGTCGGCCTCGTCGGTGTCGCGATCTCCATCATCCTCGGGATGGTGTTCGGAGGCATCGCCGGATACCTCGGCGGCATCGTCGACAGCCTGATCATGCGGCTGATCGAGATCCTGCGCTCGCTGCCCGAGCTTCCGCTCTGGATGGCGCTTTCGGCGGCGCTGCCCGTGACGTGGTCGCCGCTGTGGATCTATCTCGGCATCACCGTCATCCTCGGCCTTCTCGACTGGCCGGGGCTCGCCCGCGCGGTGCGCTCGAAGCTCCTGTCCCTGCGGGAGGAGGACTATGCGCGTGCCGCCGTCCTCATGGGCGCCAAACCGCGGCGCATCATCGGCAAGCACCTTCTGCCGGGCTTCTCCAGCCACATCATCGCCTCCGCGACCCTGTCGATCCCGACCATGATCCTCGGCGAGACGGCGCTGTCCTTCCTCAACCTCGGGCTCCAGCGGCCGGCGATCTCCTGGGGCGTCCTCCTCAACGAGGCGCAGAACATCACGGTGGTGACGATCTATCCCTGGCTGATGGCGCCCGTGATCCCCATCGTGATCGTCGTGCTCGCGTTCAACTTCCTCGGCGACGGGCTGAGGGATGCGGCCGACCCCTACAAGAGCTGAAGGCAGGGCGGCGCGGCGCGCTCCCGTCGGTGTGACGGCCGCAAGGGGCGGTCGTGCCCGTCGGGGCTGCGCCGGTCACGCCTGCGCCATGTGGGCGCGACGCCTCGAGGATGCCGCTGGCCGCCGGGCGGACCTCGAGGAACGGGGCAGCAGCGGCTCGGGCTCGCGCTCGGGCGCTCGCGCGGCGGGAGGGACGTGTTGCGCCGGCCGCGGTGGCGGTGCTAGGCGAACCGCACCCTTTGGAGCGTCCTGTCCATGTCCGTCGATACCGCAACAGTGCGCCGCGTGGCGCACCTCGCCCGCATCAAGGTGGGCGACGAGGAAGCCGAGCGCCTTCAGGGCGAGCTCAACGCCATCCTTGGCTTCGTCGAGCAGCTGAACGAGGTGGACGTGGAAGGCGTCGAGCCCATGACGGCAGTGGTGGACGCGCGCCTTCGCCGCCGCGACGACACGGTGACCGACGGCGGCCGCACCGCCGACATCCTCGCCAACGCGCCGGCGACGGACGAGGGCTACTTCGTGGTGCCGAAGGTGGTGGAATGAGCCTGACCGACCTCACCCTCGCCGAGGCGCAGGACAAGCTGGCGGGGAAGGAGATCCGCGCCATCGAGCTCGCCGAGGCCTACATCGCGGCCATCGAGGCGTCCGATCTCGGCGCCTACGTGCTGCCGACGCCGGAGCGCGCGCTTCAGATGGCGGCCGCCTCCGACGAGCGGCTCGCGAGGGGGGAGGGGCGGCCGCTCGAGGGCATCCCCCTCGGCATCAAGGATCTCTTCTGCACCGAAGGCGTGCGCACGACGGCGTGCTCGAAGATCCTCGACGGCTTCGTGCCGACCTACGAGTCCACCGTCACGCGGAACCTCTGGGACGCCGGGGCGGTCCTCCTCGGCAAGCTCAACATGGACGAGTTCGCCATGGGCTCGTCCAACGAGAATTCGGCGTTCGGCCCGGTGAAGAACCCCTGGGGCGACGGGACGCTGGTGCCGGGCGGCTCGTCGGGCGGCTCGGCGGCGGCCGTGGCGGCGCGCCTTTGCGCCGCGGCGACCGGGACGGACACGGGCGGCTCCATCCGCCAGCCCGCGGCGCTGACGGCGACGGTCGGCCTGAAGCCCACCTACGGGCGCTGCTCGCGCTGGGGGATCGTGGCGTTCGCGTCCTCCCTCGACCAGGCGGGGCCCATCGCGCGGACGGTGCGGGACTGCGCGATCCTCATGCGGCACATGGCCTCCGTCGATCCGAAGGATTCCACCTCGGTCGACCTCCCCGTGGACGACTACGAGGCGGCGCTGGACGGCGCGGTGCGCGGCAAGCGGATCGGTGTGCCGAAGGAGTACCGCGTCGACCCGATGCCGGAGGCGGTCGACATGCTCTGGAAGAAGGGCGAGGAGTGGCTGAAGGCGGCCGGCGCCGAGATCGTGCCCGTGTCCCTGCCGCACACGAAGTACGCGCTCCCAGCCTACTACATCGTGGCGCCGGCGGAGGCCTCGTCCAACCTCGCCCGCTACGACGGCGTGCGCTACGGGCTGCGCGTCGAGGCGGACGACATCGTGTCGATGTACGAGGAGACGCGCGCGGCCGGCTTCGGGCGCGAGGTGAAGCGGCGCATCCTGATCGGCACCTACGTTCTCTCGGCCGGCTACTACGATGCGTATTATCTCCGGGCGCAGAAGGTTCGCACGCTGATCAAGCGCGACTTCGAGACGGTCTTCTCCGAGGGCGTGGACGCGATCCTGACCCCGACGACGCCGGGGCCGGCCTTTGCGCTCGGAGACAAGCCGGATCCGGTGGAAATGTACCTCAACGACATCTTCACCGTGCCGGTGAACATGGCGGGACTGCCGGGGATGTCGGTTCCGGCGGGTCTGTCGGAGGGCGGGCTTCCCTTGGGGCTGCAGCTGATCGGCCGACCGTTCGACGAGGCGGGGCTGATGCCGCTCGCCCGCGTCATCGAGGAGGCCGCGGGGACCTTCACTCCGTCGGGACGCTGAGGGTTTGACGCTCGCCGCCGGGCGGCGAGCCCTCGCCGTCGTGCTTGGTGGAGCGCCGCGCCCTCGCCGTCGTACAAGGTGGGGTGACCCTGGCCCGGTGCCCTGCTGCCGCTCCCGTCCCTGCCGCTCCCTGCTGTCGACGGGCGCGTCGGAAGCCTCGCGGGTGCGATGTGCCGCCCGGGGAGCGTCCCCCGAGGCTTTCCGTCATGGCGCGTTGCCTGTCCGCGTCATGCCGGACGGCCGGCGTCCTCGCCGTCGCGGCGGCCGGGAGGGGAGCCGCCGCAGGCGCCTTGCCGCGTCAGCTCGCCTTGCCGGCCTCGCCCCAGAGGGCCTCGATCCGCTGGTCGCGGCCGCAGCTCCAGCGGTAATAGCGGTAGCGGACCGGGTTCTCCTGGTAGTAGTTCTGGTGGTAGTCCTCCGCCTTCCAGAAGGTCGCCGCGTCGAGGATCGGCGTCACGATCTCCTCGCCCAGGATCTCGCCGGCCTCCGCCTTCGCGGCCTCGGCGGCGGCCCGCTCCTCCTCGGTGGCGACGAAGACGGCTGTGCGGTAGCTGTCGCCGCGGTCGCAGAACTGGCCGCCGGCGTCCGTCGGGTCGACGGTGCGGAAGAAGTGGTTCACCAGCGTCTCGAAGGTCACCACCTCGGGATTGTAGACGATCTCCACCGCCTCGTAGTGGCCCGTGTCGCCGAAGGTCACCTTCTCGTAGGTGGGGTTCTCGGTCCGCCCGCCGGTATAGCCGGACACTGTGGACAGGACGCCCGGCACCTTGTCGAAGTCCGCTTCCACGCACCAGAAGCAGCCGCCCGCGAAGACGGCCGTGGCCGTCTCCACCGGCTCGGCGAGCGCAGGCGTGGCGAGTGTGACGGCGGCCGCGAGCACGGCGCCACGAAGTCGCTCTCTCATGGACAAGCTCCCCTTGTGGTCCAGTTAGGGCGTGGCGCGGGTGTCGCACCCGCATCACGACAGGTTGACCCGACGGCGCCGCGCCCCCTGCGCTCGCGCCGGTGCCATGGTATGGCACACCGGGGCGCCCCAGCCGACGGAGCATCATGACGCCGCTCGACGACATCCTCACGGTGGAGGACGTGACGAAGACCTACGCCTCGGGGCTGACGGCCCTTCGCGGCGTGTCGCTGTCCGTCCGCCGGGGCGAGATCCTCGCCCTCCTCGGCCCGAACGGGGCGGGCAAGACGACGCTCATCTCCATCATCTGCGGCCTCGTGACGCCCACCTCCGGCAGCGTCACGGTCGACGGGCACGACATCCGGCGCGACTACCGCAAGGCGCGCGCGCTGATCGGCCTCGTCCCGCAGGAGATCGCGCTCGAGCCGTTCGAGAGCGTCATCGACACGGTGCGCTTCTCCCGCGGCCTGTTCGGCAAGCCGCGGGACGACGCCGCCCTCGACCGCCTCCTCGCGACCCTGTCCCTCGCCGACAAGCGCGACAGTCAGCTGCGTGCGCTGTCGGGCGGCATGAAGCGGCGCGTCATGATCGCCAAGGCGCTCGCCCACGAGCCGCGCGTCCTCTTCCTCGACGAGCCGACGGCTGGCGTCGACGTCGAGCTCAGGAAGGATATGTGGGAGGTTGTGCGGCGCCTCAAGGCGGACGGCGTGACGATCATCCTCACAACCCACTACATCGACGAGGCGGAGGCGATCGCCGACCGCGTCGGCATCATCTCGGGCGGCGAGATCCTGCTCGTGGAGGAGAAGGGCTCCCTGATGCACCGCCTCGGCCGGCGGCAGATGAGGATCGCCCTCGAGGCGCCGGTGGACGAGCTGCCGCACAGCCTGTCGCGCTACAACCTCGAGCGCGGCGAGGACCCGGCGACGCTCCTCTACATGTACGACGAGGGCGGGCCGGCCATCGGCGCGCTCCTCGCCGACATGGCGGCGGCGGGTCTGACGCTGGCGGACCTCGAGACCCGGCAGCGCTCGCTGGAGGACATCTTCGTCGAGCTCGTGAGGAACGGCGGGCCGGGGCGCGGGGAGGGCGGTGCGTGAACCTTGCCGCCGTGTGGGCCATCTACCACCACGAGATGCAGCGCGCGATCCGCACGCTGCTCCAGTCGCTCGTCTCGCCCGTCATCACGACGGCGCTCTACTTCATCGTCTTCGGCGGCGCCATCGGCTCGCGCATCGAGGAGATCGACGGTGTGGACTACGCGTCGTTCATCCTGCCGGGGCTCGTGATGCTGACCGTCCTCACCCAGTCGGTGACGAACGCGGCGTTCGGGATCTTCTTCCCGAAGTTCCTCGGCTCCATCTACGAGATCCTCTCGGCGCCGGTCTCCTACCTCGAGATCGTGGTGGGATTCGTGGGAGCCGCGGCGACGAAGTCGCTGCTCGTCGGGCTCGTCATCCTCGCGACGGCGACGCTGTTCGTGGACGTTGAGGTGCGCCATCCCGTCCTCATGATCGTCATTCTCGTGGTGATCTGCGTCGTCTTCTCGCTGCTCGGCTTCATCATCGGCATCTGGGCGAAGAATTTCGAACAGCTCCAGCTGGTGCCGCTGCTCATCATCACCCCGCTGGTGTTTCTCGGCGGCAGCTTCTACTCGATCACGATGCTGCCGCCTCTGTGGCAGACCGTGTCGCTGTTCAATCCGGTCGTCTACCTCGTCTCGGCCTACAGGTGGAGCTTCTTCGGGCAGGCGGACGTGAACCTGTGGTTCTCGGCAGCGATGATCGCGCTGTTCACGGCCGTCTGCCTCGCTGTGGTGTGGTGGATGTTCAGGACGGGCTATCGCCTGCGGGAGTGACGGGCGGCTCACGATTGCGCGATCAGCTTGCGTTGCAACAGCCCTCCTGCTAACGTTGGGTTGTGCCGTTCGGTGGTGGCAGACTCGTGCGTTTTGCCCTTCTCGTCCTCCTGCAGGTCGCCCTGCTCACGTCCCTGTCAGCCCTCGCGGCGGAGATCGAGCGCTATGGCGGGCATTACGGCGGCCTCACAGTCATCACGCTGACCGGTCCTATTGTCGACGATGATGTGGGAGAGTTTCGGGAAGCGATTGCCGGGGTCGATCGTGCCCTCGTCATCCTGAACAGTCCGGGTGGGTCGGCGTGGCCGGGCCTCGATATCGGGCGGATGGTGCACACCCGTGGATTAGATACGGCAGTCGCTCCGGGTGCCAGATGCTCCTCCGCATGTGCCGCAATCTGGATCGCAGGTCGCCGACGGCTTCTCCATGTGGAGGGGACGGTAGGGTTTCATGGCGCGCATCGCGGTCGCGCAGCGGCCAACGGGGCCAATGCGCTGGCGGGGATATACTATCGCGACCTCGGGCTTTCGCACGAGTTCATTCGCGATGCGTCTGACATGGGACCCAGCGAACTTCTCCTGATCACGCCGCGCGTGGCAATGAAGTACGGGCTCGGCGTGGAGTTCGTGACAGACGACAGCATCGTGACGGCGCTCCTCAGAGCGCGGCCAAGGACGCAGCCGGCTGCAAGGCGCCCCTCTGCCGCCGAACTGGCGCGGGACGCCGAACGTTTCATCTCGCGCTTCATGATGCACTACGAACATCCCGGTGGGCTTCCGGAGGTTCTGATCGATCGCCACTACGCGCCGCGAGTCGACTACTACGGCGAGACGCTGAACCGGGACGGACTGAAGCGCCGCAGGCGCGAGCGCGCGCTGCTCTGGCCGATCCAGAGGACCGTCATGACCGGCGATCCGCATGCATCCTGCTCCGATGGCATCTGCCGCGTGACGGGTCGCGCCATCTTCAGCGCCCGCAGCGACACGAGAGGCGTTCGTGGCGAAGACGCCATCCGCTACACGTTCCTGCTGAAGCATCAGGGCGACTCGTTCGTGATCGTCGGCGAGAGGGGCGAGGCGCTGGGCCGCCAGGTCTTCCCCACCAGCCGCGCGGAAGGGCGCCTGGTCCGGCAGGTCCAGGGCGAGCTGTGGCGCCTCGGCTGCAACCCGGGGCCCGTCGATGGCGTGTGGGGCCCACGCAGCGCGGCAGCGCTCGGCCGCTTTCATCGCGCCTGGAACACGCAGGGCTCGGAAGGAAGACCGACCGAGCGAGACCTTGTGGCGCTGAAAGCCGCGAGGGCGCCCGTCTGCGGCCCGTGATCCGCGCGCCACACTTCGCCGCTGGGCGGCAATCGTCCGGATGGAACGACTTGAAGGTGCTTCCGCCTGCGGCGCAATCTTGCATGGCGGGCGGCCGGAGATCTGGCATGATGAGAGCAATCACGCACCACGTTCAGACATTCGCCCTGCACGGCCGAGCGGTCGCGCGGCGGCTCTGGCCGCTTCTCGTTGCCATCATGGTGACGTTCACGCCCGCGCGGGCGGCCGAGATCCGCATCGATCCGGAGGCAAACGGCGCCATCCTTCGTGTCACGCTTTCCGGCCCGATCCAGCCACGGGACGTCCGCCGCTTCCGCAACGCGACGAGCAGGGCGCGCGCAGCTGTCGTCGAACTTGCGTCCGTCGGAGGCGACGCCGCCGCAGCCCTCTCGATCGCGCGCATGGTGCGCGAGCGCGGCTTCGACACCATGGTCACGGCGGGCGCCGAGTGCGCAGGTCCGTGCGTCCTCGTCTGGCTCGCGGGGACGACCCGCAGCCTGCATGTCCGCGGTCTCGTGCGCATGCATCTGACGACCGGGATCGACGACCGGGTGGGTATTCCCGGTGCGCGAACGGATCTCGTCACGATCGAGCGGGTTCTCCACGTGGAGTTCGGCCACTCGATCGAACTCGCGTGGGCCATCACCCGCTCGCACCCGTCCTCGGCGCGCGACCTCACACCCGCGATGGCGACGATCTTCGGTCTGGAGGTGATCTGGCTCAGCAGCTCAAGACCCGAATACGCCGTCGCGCCGAGCCCCCTCGACCGGTCGTGGAGCACGCACGTCGCGGGCGCAGCGGAGCAGGACGCGATCGGCCTCGTGCAGAACTTCATGCGCTGGAAGCGCCTTGGCAAGCCTCTGAACGAGGGGATCATCAGCCACTTCTATGCGTCCAGCATCCGTTACTACGGTGAGGTGATGACGCGGCGCGAGCTCGCCGCACGCCAGCATCTCTACCGGAGACGTGCGCCGGAAGAACGCGTCGTGCCGGCAGGGGAGCCGGAAGCAGTCTGTGAATGGGACGGCAAGACCTGCACTGTCCAGCTCATCGGCAACCTCCATGGATATCGTGACGCATGGGGCCGCAAAGCGGACGCCGTGCTCGCCTACCGCTTCGTGGTGCGCGGAAGTGGCGGGCGGTTCCGGATCGCGGAGGAGACGCGGGAGGTCCTGGGCGCGGACATGCGCCCCTTCACAAGCGCGGACAGCGGGCTGATACGCCGCATCCAGGCCGAGCTCTGGCGGCTCAACTGCCGGCACGGACCCATGGACGGCTGGTGGGACTTTACCACCGCCCTCGGCCTGAAGCGCTTCCACGAGAAGAACGGGACGCGGCCCGTGGAGGACGGGCCGACCTTGCGGGACCTTGCGCTGATGGAGGCGAACCCGGCGCCCATCTGCCTGCGCTGACCCATGCCTCTCCCGAAGGGGCGGGTCAGCTCTCGGCGGTGTCGCGGGTGGCGATGCCCCGGTTGGCGAAATGCTCCTGCAGCTCGCCCGCCTGGAACATCTCACGGACGATGTCGCAGCCGCCGAGGAACTCGCCCTTGACGTAGAGCTGCGGGATCGTCGGCCAGTTGGAGTATTCCTTGATCCCGGAGCGGATCTCGTCGTCCTCCAGCACGTTCACCGCGCCGTACTCGACGCCGAGATAGTCGAGAATCTGGACCACCTGGCCCGAGAAACCGCACTGCGGGAAATTGGGCGTACCCTTCATGAAGAGAACCACGTCGTGGTTCTTGACGGTCTGGTCGATCTGGTCGCGAGCGTTGCTCATCATGGTGCTCCTGATGCGGCTACTTCAAAGGTAGCGTCGGAGGAAGTTGAGGAAGGCGCTGTAATGGCTGGCGATGCAGCCCTCATGGCTCCGCAGGCATTCCGGCGGGCGAGAAAGTCGGCCCGCTCCGCACGCACTTCCGCCAAATCCCGGACGTGCCGCGCAAGCGAGTAGTAGACCGTGTTCAGTTCCTCGTCGAGGCTCGACAGATACGTCGAGTCGCAAACGGCGAACTCGGCGTCGTGCCGCGCCTTCGAGCAATTGAAGCCCTGCGCTGCCGCGGGAGCGGCCGCGAGGAGAAGGACAGGGCGCAGCATCGAGCCCTCCAGCTATCCCGGAGACCTACGCGTCCGGCGCCGCGGTTGTAAGGGCGAGGGCGTGGAGCTCGCCGCCCATGCGGCCCTTGAGCGCGTCGTAGACGAGCTTGTGTTGGGCCACGCGTGTCTTGCCGCGGAAGGATTCGGACACGACGGTCGCGGCGTAGTGGTCCCCGTCGCCGGCGAGGTCGCGGATCTCCACCTTCGCGTCGGGCAGGGCCTCGCGAATGAGCCGCTCGATCTCGTGGCTGTCCATGGGCATCCGGGTCTTGCCTCCTGGGCGTCAGGCGCGACGGGACATGAAGGCGGGGAGCCAGCCTTCGTGGACGCGCCGCAGGTCGGCCAAGGATACACCGAAGCGTCCGGGCACCGTCAATCGGTCGCCGCCGGCGTGGCCGAGGGGCGCGATGCCGGCGCCGGCCTTCACGGCCGCCGCGAGAAGGGCGTCGGGAGTCCTGGTGGCGAGGACGTAGCGCGCCTGGTCCTCGGAGAAGAGCATGACGTGAACGGGTTCGGGAATGGCGAGGCGGGCGCCCGTGCCGCTCGCGAGCGCCATCTCCGCGAGCGCCACCGCGAGCCCGCCGGAGGAGACGTCGTGAGAGGCCGAGACGAGGCCGTCCGCGATGGCGGAGCGGACGAACGCGCCGTGGCGGCGCTCCTTCGCGAGGTCCACGGGCGGGGGCGGCCCGGCGCGGCGGCCCTTCGCGACGTCGAGCCACAGGGACTGGCCGAGGTGCTCGCCGTGGCCGCCGACGAGGAAGAGGGCGTCCCCGTCGCCCCAGGCGATGCCGGCGCGGCGGGCGATGTCGTCGAGCCGGCCGACGCCGCCGATGGCGGGGGTGGGCAGGATCGCCCGCCCGTCGGTCTCGTTGTAGAGGGAGACGTTGCCCGAGACGACGGGGAAGTCGAGCGCGCGGGCCGCGTCCCCGATGCCGCGGATGCAGCCGACGAACTGGCCCATGATCTCGGCCCGCGTGGCGGCGCCGAAGTTGAGATTGTCCGTGAGCGCGAGGGGCTCTGCGCCGACCGCGCAGAGATTGCGCCACGCCTCGGCGACGGCCTGGCGGCCGCCCTCCACCGGGTCGGCGGCGCAGTAGCGGGGGGTGACGTCGACGGTCATCGCGAGAGCGAGGGGGCCGTCGCCGATGCGCACCACCGCAGCGTCCCCGCCGGGGCCGGAGGCGACGTTGCCCGAGATCACGTGGTCGTACTGCTCCCAGACCCAGCGCCGCGAGCAGGCGTTGGGGCTGCCGACGAGGTGAAGGATCGCGGCTTCGAGGTCGTCGGGCGCGGCGATGTCGGCGTCCGTGAGGGGCTCTGGGGGCGGGGAGGGGACGTGGGGCCGGTCGTAGACGGGCGCCTCGTCGCCGAGCTCCCTGATGGGAAGGTTCGCCTCCTCGCGGCCGTTGTGGGTGACGCGGAAGCGCAGGTCGTCGGTGGTCTCGCCGACGATGGCCGCGTCGAGCTCCCACTTGCGGAAGATGGCGGCGGCCTCCTCCCAGCGGCCGGGCTCGAGGACCATGAGCATGCGCTCCTGGCTCTCCGACAGCATCATCTCATAGGCGCTCATCCCCGTCTCGCGGCAGGGGACGGCGTCGAGGTTCAGATGGATGCCGAGGTTGCCCTTGGCGCCCATCTCGACGGCGGAGGAGGTGAGGCCCGCCGCCCCCATGTCCTGGATCGCGACGACCGCGCCCGTCGCCATCAGCTCGAGGCAGGCTTCGAGGAGGCGCTTTCCGGCAAACGGGTCCCCCACCTGCACGGTGGAGCGCTCGGTGTCGTCCTCGCTCCCGAAGCTCGCGGAGGCCATGGTCGCGCCGTGGATGCCGTCGCGGCCCGTCTTCGAGCCGAGATAGACGATGGGACGGCCGACGCCGCGCGCCCGCGAGGTGAAGATGGCGTCCCGCCGGGCGATGCCGACGGCCATGGCGTTGACGAGGCAGTTGCCGTCGTAGGAGGCGTCGAACTCGAGCTCGCCGCCGACGGTGGGCACGCCGAAGGCGTTGCCGTAGCCGCCGATGCCCGCGACGACGCCCGACAGCAGGTGTCGCGTCCTAGGGTGCTCCGGGCGGCCGAAGCGGATCGCGTTCAGGATCGCGATCGGCCGCGCGCCCATGGTGAAGACGTCCCGCAGGATGCCGCCGACGCCCGTCCCCGCACCCTGATGGGGCTCGATGTAGGAGGGGTGGTTGTGGCTCTCCATCTTGAAGACGACGACGAGCCCGTCACCGATGTCGACGACGCCCGCGTTCTCGCCGGGGCCGTGGATCACGCGGGGGCCGGAGGTCGGCAGGGTGCGCAGGTGGATGCGCGAGGACTTGTAGGAGCAGTGCTCGTTCCACATGGCCGAGACGATGCCGAGCTCGGTGAAGGTCGGCGTGCGGCCGATGAGGGTGACGAAGCGGTCGTACTCCTCGGGGGTGAGCCCGTGGACCCGGACGAGGTCCGGGGTGATCTCGGGATCCATGAAGCCTCGCGGATGGGCCTGGCCGGCGGTGGCGGGACGCACGCCCACTCCCGTTGGTGAACGTCCCCGCGGGATTAGGAGCCGGCTCTGCGAACGTCAAGGCGAGCGGGGCCGCCGGAGGGGAGGGGGTGGAGCGGCCGGGGCTCCGAGGCCCCGTTGCGGCGGGGCCTGGGGATTGCCCGATCGGTCGTGCCGGCGGTGCCGCGTTTTGCAATCGTTGCGCGGGCGGCTGGCGGGTGGCAGAACGGCGCGCCACGGAGTTTCCAGGTCATGCGCCTCGCCGCCGTTCTCGTCGCCTTCGCGTTCCTTCTTGCCGTCCCCGTCGTCGCTCAGGACGCGCCGTCCGCCGCGGTCACCGCAGTCGAGGCGCTCGAAAGGGGCGGGAACACCGTCTTCGTGGTGCCGCCGGCGACGGCCGCGGGACCGGCCGTCGCCCCGCCGCCACCCTCCTTCCAGGACAGGATCGCCGCGTTCCGGCTCGCGATGGAGCCCATACTGGCCGCCATTCCGGAGATCCCGACGGCGGCGGCGGCAGCGGTGACCGCCGCCGGGGACGGTTCCGTCGCATGGCTTCTTCCGGCCCTTCTCGTGGCGGCGCTGGTGCTCGGCCTCGGGACGGCCGCCTACCTCTATGCGGGCCGGCTCTGCGCGCGCCTCGTGCTGTCGATCGGCTTCGCTCCGCCGCACACCCGTGCCGGAAGGATCGGCCGGGCGCTGGAGCGGCTCATGCGCGGTGGCCTGTCGGCGTTCGCGTTCTTCGCTGTCGGCACCCTGGTGACGCTCCTCCTCGTGCCGGAGCCCTCGCCGCAGAGGGCGACGGCCCTTTTCGCCGTGCTCGGCGTGTCGGTCGTCCTCGCGGTGAGGAGCGTCTTCAACGCCATCCTCGCACCCTACGACGGCACCTCCCGCCTCGTGCCGTTCACGGACGCCGCCGCGCGCTCCTTCTTCCTCCAGCTCCTCGTCGGCGGCACCGTGTCGGCCATCGTCACCTACGTCGGCCTGTGGCTGCGGAGCCTGTCGCCGGACGTTGCCACCGACAAGGCGCTCCTCGTCCTGTCGTCCACAGTGGCGCTGGTGATCTTCGTGGGCGTGATCCTCGCCCATCGCAAGGAGATCACGGCGGCGATCCTCCAGGGCGTCGTGCGGCCCGGCATCGTCCGGCGGATGGCGAGCGTCCTGTGGCCGATCATCGTCCTCGTCTACTTCCTCGCGGCGTGGCTCTCGCGGATGGCGGACGTGGCGTTCGACAGGCCGATGTCGCTGGGGCCGGTCTTCGCCCCCGTGATCGGTGCCGTTGTCGCCCTCGTGGTGACGGGCGTCCTCTTCATCATCCACGACAGCCGCCTGAAGCGCGGGATCGTCCACGGGGCGTGGAGCGAGCTCTTCGAGAGGACCGCCATCGGGCTCGGGACGATCGTCGGCGTCGGCGTGACGCTCGAGGTGCTCGGCGTGTTCGACGGGGCGTGGGGTGCGGCGGCCGGGCGCGGCCTCGGTGTCGCGCTCGTCCTCCTCGCGGCGTGGGCGGCGTGGCAGGCGGTGCGGATCTGGGTGGCGATCCGCCTCGAGGAGGAGGCGGGGCCGGCCGGCGGGCAGGACACAGAGAGCGAGGGTTTCGGCCCCGGCGGCAGCCGTCTCGCGACGCTCCTGCCCATCCTGCGCAGCGTCATGGCCTTCGTGATCGGGTCGATCGTCGTCATGTTCGTCCTCGCGAACCTCGGCGTCGATGTGGGGCCGCTGTTCGCGGGTGCCGGCGTCGTCGGCCTCGCCGTCGGCTTCGGCGCACAGAGCCTCATCAGGGACATCTTCTCCGGCGCCTTCTTCCTTCTCGACGACGCGTTCCGGAAGGGCGAGTACATCGACGTCGGTGGGA
>Ga0076929_100203_pt1 | contig 99356 bp, 86 predicted proteins | sample HotLakConUCCSL28_FD_87104 | JGI IMG/M metagenome (GOLD analysis project Ga0076929, IMG submission 87104) | Hypersaline microbial mat communities from Hot Lake, Washington, USA - Hot Lake Consortium UCC-SL28 (version 3) (version 3) | ecosystem: Environmental > Aquatic > Thermal springs > Hot...
AACCCGAGCGCAGGATCACGGCGTTCCCGGCCATGAGGCAGAGCGCCGCGGCGTCCGCCGTCACGTTCGGCCGGCTCTCGTAGATGACGCCGATGACGCCGAGGGGGACGGCGACGCGCTCGATGCGCAGCCCGTTCGGCCGCTCCCACGCCGCGAGGACGCGCCCCACAGGATCGTCCAGCGCCGCCACCGCCTCCACGGCCGACGCCATGGCGGCAAGGCGCGCCTTGTCGAGACGGGCGCGGTCCCGGAAGGCCGGATCGGCGCGCATCGCCTCGAGGTCGGCGGCGTTGGCGGCGAGAATGGCGGCCTCGGCGGCACGCACCGCGGCGGCCATCGACGACAGCGCCGCCCGCTTCTCCTCGCCGCGCGCCTGCGCAAGGCGCCGTTGCGCCGCGCGGGCCTTCCGTCCGAGCCCGGCGACCACCGCGGCCGGACCGGCCGAGGCGTCCCGCGCGAGTGCGATGGTGTCGCTCACGTTTCCTCCGGCGGCGCAGCGTTCAGCGCCATGTCGTCCCTGTGGACCATCGTGGCGCGGGCACGGGCGCCCACGCGCGCGGCGATAGTTTGCGTTTTCTCGCCCGCGATCAAGCGCGCGTCGTCGGCGTCGTAGGCGACGAGGCCACGGCCGATCTCCCGTCCCTCGGGATCGAACAGCCGCACCGCATCGCCGCGCGAGAAATCGCCCTCGACGCGCGTCACGCCCGCCGGAAGGAGGCTGCGCCCGGCCTTGACCGCCCTCACGGCGCCAGCGTCGAGGTGGAGCGCCCCCGCCACCTGGAGCGAGCCCGCGATCCACACCTTGCGCGCCGTCACGGGGTCGGTGCGCGGATGGAACCACGTCGCCCGCCCCCCCTCGGCGATGCTCGACATGGGGTTGTCGACGCGGCCCGAGGCGATCGCCATCCAGCAGCCCGCCTCCGTCGCGATCCTGGCGGCGTCGATCTTCGTCTTCATGCCGCCCCGCGACAGGGCCGACCCGGCGTCGCCCGCCATGGCGAGGATCTCGTCCGTGATGCGGGGAACCTCGGGGATGAGGCGGGCGGAGGGATCCTGCGCGGGCGGTGCAGTATAGAGGCCGTCGACGTCCGACAGGAGGACGAGGCAGTCGGCCGAGATCATGGTCGCGACGCGGGCGGCGAGGCGGTCGTTGTCGCCGTAGCGGATCTCGGTGGTGGCGATGGTGTCGTTCTCGTTGATGACCGGGACGACGCGCGCCTTGAGAAGCTCGTCGATGGTGGTGCGGGCGTTGAGGTAGGCGCGCCGCTCCTCGGTGTCGCGCAGGGTGAGGAGCACCTGCGCGGCGCGGATACCCTCGGCCGCCAGCGCCTCGGTCCACGCCGCGGCGAGCGCAATCTGGCCGACGGCGGCCGCCGCCTGACTCTCCTCGAGCTTCAGCGCCCGCGGCCCGTAGCCGATGGGACCCCGCCCGAGGGCGATGGCGCCCGAGGAGACGACCACCACGTCGGCGCCCGCGTGAAGCCGCGCGAGGTCTGCGCTAAGCCCTGCGAGCCACTCGCGCCGCACCGATCCGCCGTCCGCGATGAGGGACGAGCCGAGCTTGACGACGACGCGGCGCGCGCCCGTGAGGCGGCGGGCGAGCTCGTGCGCCCGGGACGGCGCCTCGGAGGCGCCAGCGGCGGGGACGTCGGTCACGGACGCCAAGGGGCGGGCTCCTCCTCGCCCCCGGAACGCGCGCGCTCGGCCTCGGCGCGCTCCGCGGCCCGCGCGGTCTCGACGATCCCGGCAAGCGCCCTCAGCGCCTCGGTCATCCCTGCGCCGCTCGCCGCCGACAGGGCGCGAACGGGGCGGCCGATCGCCTCCGCCAGGGCGTCGGCGCGCGCCTGCGCATCGGGCACGGCATCGGCCTTCGACAGCGCCACGATCCGCGGCTTGTCGGCAAGGCCCGCGCCGTAGAGGGCGAGCTCGCGGTCGACGACAGCGTAGTCCGCAGCCGGATCCTCCGCGGTTGCGTCCACGAGGTGGAGGAGAACGGCGCATCGTTCGATGTGGCCGAGAAAGCGGTCACCGATGCCCGCGCCCTCGCTCGCCCCCTCGATGAGCCCCGGGATGTCGGCGATCACGAGGCGGCGCGTGTCGATCTCGGCGATCCCGAGGTGGGGGTGGAGCGTCGTGAAGGGATAGTCCGCAACCTTCGGCCTCGCCGCCGAGACCTTCGACAGGAAGGTGGACTTGCCGGCGTTCGGAAGCCCGACGAGCCCGGCGTCGGCGATCAGCTTCAGCCGGAGCCAGATCCCCATCTCCTCGCCCGGCTGGCCGGGGTTCGCCCGCCGCGGCGCCTGGTTGGTGGAGGACTTGAAGCGCTGGTTGCCGAAGCCGCCGTTGCCGCCCTTCAGGAGGCGGATCCTCTGGCCCGCCTCGACGAGATCGGCGAGGACGCGGCTCTTCTCCTCGTCGAGGACGACAGTGCCCACGGGAACCTTCAGGACGGCGTCGGCGCCGTCGGCGCCCGTGCGGCTGCGTCCGGCACCGCTCTCGCCGGCGCCAGCGCGGAAGTGCTGCTGGTAGCGGAAGTCGATGAGGGTGTTGAGCCCCTCCACCGCCTCGACCCACACGTCGCCGCCCCGCCCGCCGTCGCCGCCGTCCGGGCCGCCGAACTCCACGAACTTCTCGCGGCGGAACGAGACGGCGCCGGGGCCGCCGCTGCCCGAGCGGACGTAGACCTTGGCCTGGTCGAGAAACTTCATGGGAGGATGCGGCCCGTCCGGCCGCTTCTTGACCCGCCCTTCGGAAGGGGCGAGGCGGTCCCGCCGGCCGGGACCGCGGGAGAGGCCCGCGCGGCGCGGGCCATCGGCCTTACTCCGCGGCCTCGGCTACCGGAGCGGGGGTCACGTAGACGTAGGTGCGGCCGAGCTTGTGGCGGAACGTCACGTGCCCCTCGGTGAGGGCGAACAGCGTGTGGTCCTTGCCGATGCCGACATTGTCACCGGGGTGCCAGCGGGTGCCGCGCTGGCGCACGATGATGTTGCCCGGAACGACGTGCTCGCCGCCGAACTTCTTGAAGCCGAGCCGGCGACCCGCGGTGTCGCGCCCGTTGCGCGAGGAACCGCCTGCCTTCTTGTGTGCCATTCGTCAGTCCTCCTCAGGCGCTCGCGTGAATGTCGGTGATCCGAACCACCGTCAGCGGCTGGCGGTGGCCGTTCCTGCGGCGCGAGTTCTTGCGGCGGCGCTTCTTGAAGACGATGACCTTCTTCGCCCGCGTCTGCTCGACGATCTCCGCCGTCACCGTGGCGCCGGCCACGAGCGGCGCGCCGACGGTGGCGCTCTCGCCCTCGCCCACCATCAGGACGTGGTCGAACGTGACGGCGTCGCCGGCGGCGCCGTCAACCGTCTCCACCTTGAGCTGGTCGCCGGGCGACACCCTGTACTGCTTGCCGCCCGTCTTGATCACCGCGAACATCGCGCGTCCCCTTGCGTCGCCCGCGCTCCGCCGCCGCCGATGCGACGGAAAGCGCGCCGGCCATGCCGACGCGCCCCGGGCTCTCGTCCTTGAACCTGAGCGCGTGGAAGTACGGACGCGCGCCCCAAGAGTCAAGCGCCCGACGGCCCGACGGCGACCTTCCCTGTCAGCTCACCCAGCCGGCCGGAGGCTCCTTGCCCGGATGAAGCGCGCCGCACGCCGGGCACGTGCGCGCCTTCTCGTCCGCGTAGAACGCCTCGTAGAGGGGCGGAAGGTCCTTCACGATGTCCTTCAGCTCCACTTCCACCCGGTGGACGAGCCCGCCGCACCCGAAGCAGAACCACTCGAACCCGTCGAGCTGTCCGGGCGAGCGGTTGCCCTCCACGACGAGGCCGATCGAGCCCGGAACCGGGCGCTGCGGCGAGTGGCGCACGTGCGGCGGCAGCACGAACACCTCCCCCTCGCGGATCGGCACGTCGTAGATCTTGCCGTCCTCCGCGATCTTGAGCACCATGCCCCCCTCGAGCTGGTAGAAGAACTCCTCCACAGGGTCGTCGTGGAAGTCGACCCGCTTGTTCGGGCCGCCGACGACCATGATGATCATGCCCGTCTTCTCGTCGAAGAGCTGCTTGTTGCCGACGGGCGGCTTCAGGACGTGGCGGTTCTCCTCGATCCAGGCCCGGAAGTTGAAGGGCGAGAAGCGCGGGTGGATGGTCATGGGGCAAACCTCTCGGGACAGCGCGCGGGAAGGGTAGCGGAGGCCGGCCAGCACCGCCAAGCCTCACGCGACGCGCAGCGGCGCCGCCTCGTCGAGGAGCGCGCGCACCATGCTCATGGCCGCGAGCGCCGAGGAGCGCGGATTGTCCGGGAGCGCCCGCGCCTCGAACGTCGCCGTGAAGCGGCCGAAGGCCCCCTCCGCCTCGAGGGTGTGCGTGTTCGCCGTGGCGCGCGGATCGGCGACGAGGCGCACCGTCGTCGCCTCGAAGCCGATGCCGGCAAGGGCGACGGTCGCCGCGACGTTGGCGTTCTTCGGATAGCGCCGCGCCGCCTCCCGCGCGTCCCCCTCGTAGTGGACGAAGGGCTCCGTCAGCGCCGAGAGGTCCGCGACCGCCTCAGCCGCCGTCCCCGCCCAGCCTGCGGGAGGCTTGCGCCCGGTGTAGCGGACGGTCTCGAGCCCGCCCGCCCTCGCGGCGGCGAGCGCGTCCACGGCACCGATGGCGCCGGCGGCGATCGTGATCCGGCCACCTCCAGCGCGGGCCGCCGCCAGCAGAGAGGCCTCGAGCGCCGCGTCCGCGAAGGCCGCCGCCGACAGCGTCACGAGACGAAGGCCCCGCGAGAGGAGCGCCTCACCGTGCGCGGCGAGCCCCCCGACGCCCGCGCAGTCCGCCACCACGTCGACGTCGCCCACGCCAGCGGCCTCGTGAACCACGCGCGCGCCCGAGGCAAAACCCGGCATCGTCCCGGGGCGGACCAGGACTTCCGCGAGATCGAGCCCCTCGGCCGCCTCGAGCCGCGCCGCCACGAAGCGCGCGATGGGCCCGCGGCCGATCAGGCAGACGCGCAAGGCGGCCTCCTCACCGGGCAGCCTCCAGGATGCGCACGCAGTCGATGAGGTCCGCGAGGATGCGCTCGGCCTCGGGCGAGGGCCTCCGGTGCGGGGCTGCCGGCGCGCTGGCGGAGCCCTTCGGCATCACGCGCGCATCCGCCGGGATCGGTCGGGAATGCCGCCGCGCGGGGGAGGACGGGACGGCGAGCGCGCCGCGCAGCCGCGCACGCCCGCGCTCCGCGATCCGCTCCCGCCCGTTCGAGCGCATCATCCCGTAGACGTCCCGCAGCGTCAGCCCCTCACCATAGAGGAGCTCCGTCAGGCCGGCGATCAGGACAGCGTCCTCCGCCCGGTAGACCCGGCGCGTGCCCTCAGCGAGCGAACGGACCTGGGGAACACGCGCCTCCAGGAAGACGAGGACGGACAGAGGCACGCCGAGGGTGCGTGCGAGCTTCTCGGCGCCGATCACGCCTCGGCCCGGGTCGTCTCCCCCATCGTCCTGCCGAAAAGCCGCGTCCAAGCCGATCACCTCCCCTGCGCCCTGCGCCATGGCGCCGGCACGGGACGGCCGCGCGACGCTCAGGGAGTGTTGGCAGTGTGCTCGTTAATATATCGCTTCAGGACATCGCTCGGACGGAACGCGACGACGCGGCGCGACTCGATGGGCACCTCCTCGCCGGTCTTCGGGTTGCGTCCCATCCGCTCGCCCTTGTCGCGCACCTCGAAGGCGCCGAAGGAGGAGATCCTCACGGCCTCTCCCCGCTCCAGGGCTGCCACGATCTCCTCCACGATCTGGTCGAGAAGGTCGGCCGCATCCGTCCGCGACACGTTCGCGCTGCGCACGATCGCATTGCAGAGGTCGGCCCGTGTGATCGTCCGTCCCGCCATCTCGCCCGCCCATCGGCCCGCGTGCCGGGCTGGACCCGCCTCAACGGGCGGCCGCCACCCTGGACCTTTCCGTCAGCCTCGACCGGCCTGACCTTACAAGTATGTTAACTTTGGGTCAACGAAAGGATCGCTTGGCTCCCGACATCCCTACCAGCGCACGAGCACAGCGCCCCACGTGAAGCCGCCTCCCATGGCCTCGAGGAGCACGAGGTCACCCTGCTTGATCCGCCCCGACGTCACCCCCTCGGCGAGGGCGAGGGGGATCGAAGCCGCCGAGGTGTTGCCATGATGCTCGACGGTGAGGATGACCTTCTCCTCGGCGATCCCGAGCTTGCGGGCGCTCGCGTCGATGATGCGCTTGTTGGCCTGGTGGGGGACGAACCAGTCGATGTCGTCCGCGGTGACGCCGGCCTTCCTCATCACGTCCAGCACGACGTCGACCGTCGCGGAGATGGCGAAGCGGAAGACCTCCTGCCCGCGCATGCGAAGATGCCCGGTCGAGCGGGTGGACGAGGGACCGCCGTCGACGAAGAGCTTGTCCCTGTGGGCGCCGTCCGACCTGAGACTCGACGCGATGATGCCGCGGGGCGGCGCGCCGTTGACGGCACCGTCCGCCGCCTCCAGCACCACGGCGCCCGCGCCGTCGCCGAAGAGGACGCAGGTGGTCCTGTCGGACCAGTCGAGGATGCGCGAGAACGTCTCCGCCCCGATCACCAGGGCGCGCCGTGCGGTGCCGGACGCGATCAGCGCGTTCGCCGTCGTCAGGGCGTAGACGAAGCCGGAGCAGACGGCGGCGACGTCGAACGCCGCGCCGTGGCGCATGCCGAGCCTGTCCTGCACCGCGACGGCGGTGGAGGGGAAGGTGGAATCGGGCGTCGCCGTCGCGAGCACGATGAGGTCGATGTCGTCCGGCGTCAGCCCCGCATGGTCGAGCGCCTTGCGCGCGGCAGCCTCGGCGAGGTGGGAGGTGAACTCGCCCTCCGCCGCGATGCGCCGCTCGCGGATGCCCGTGCGCGAGACGATCCACTCGTCCGACGTGTCGACCATCTCGGCGAGATCGTGGTTCGTGAGGCGCCGCGCCGGGAGGGCGCCGCCGACGCCGGCCACGCGCGCCGCAGGAAGGACGCGCCGCCCGCGCTGGCCCTCCTCGTCGCGGCGCGCCGCATCTTCCCGCCGCACGCCCTCGTCGTGCCGGAGGCCTTCGCCCTCGCGCGCCTCGCGGCCCGCTGGATCAACCCGCGTCTGCAAGCTCGTCTCTCTCCCTGAGTGCCGCAACGTCCGCGGCGATCCGGCTCTGCAGATCGTTGCGGACCATGTCGTGGGCGAGTTCGACGGCGCTCGCGAAGCCGATCTCGTCCGTCCCGCCGTGGCTCTTGATCACGAGCCCGTTGAGCCCGAGGAACACGGCGCCGTTGATCTTGCGCGGGTCCATCTTGTCGCGCAACCTGTTGAAGGCAGGCTTGGCGAGAAGATAGCCGAGCCGGGCGCGCAGCGTCCGCCCTATGGACATGCGAAGATACTCCGCGAGCTGCCGTGCGGTTCCCTCCGCCGTCTTCAGCGCGATGTTGCCGGAGAAGCCCTCCGTCACGATCACGTCGGCGACGCCGCGCCCGATGTCGTCCCCCTCGACGAAGCCGCTGTAGCGCATGTTCGGGAAGTCGCCCTCCCGCAGGATCTGCCCGGCCTCGCGCACCTCCTCGAGACCCTTCACCTCCTCGACGCCGATGTTGAGGAGGCACACCTTCGGCGCCTCGATCCCGAAGACGGCCCGGCTCATGGCCGCGCCGAGAAGGGCGTGGGTGACGAGATTGTGCGTGTCGACGCCGATGGAGGCGCCGACGTCGAGGACGATGCACTCGCCCCGCACGGTCGGCCAGATGGCCGCGAGCGCCGGCCGCTCCACCCCGTCCATGGCGCGCAGGCAGAACTTCGCCATCGCCATCAGCGCGCCGGTGTTGCCGGCGGAGACGGCGGCCGACGCGCCACCCTCCTTCACGTGCTCGAGCGCCTGCCACATGGAGCTCGTGCGCCGGCCCATCCTCAGCGCCTGGCTGGGCTTGGCGTCCATGGGGATCGCGACGTCCGTGTGGTGGATCGTCACGGCGCGCTCGAGCGCGGGGTGCGCCTTCATCGCCGCCTTCAGCGCGGCCTCGTCGCCGAACAGGTCGAACCGAAGGTCGGGGCAGCGCACGAGCGCGACGGAGAGCCCGGGGACCACCATCGCCGGCCCCTCGTCACCCCCCATGCCGTCGATGGCCAGCCGGATCGTCTCGCCCGTCATGTGCGCTCTTCGCCAGGACCCGTCGGTGCGCGCTCCGCGGCGCGGTGCCGCGGACCATAGTCCAACTTCAGCCCGATCAAAACCGTCAGTTTCCGCTCCCCTTCAGCGCGGCGAGCGCCGCGAACGGCGAAGGCTCGGCATCCTCGTCCCCGGGCGGCTCGAACGCGACCCCCGGCGCGCGGGGATAGGGCTCGATCCCCAGAACGAAATGCTCGAGCGCGATGGCGCCGACGTCGACGACGTTCCCAGCGAGGGGCTCCGGAGGATCGGGCGCATCGGGATCCACCTCCACGGCGCCGGTCTCGACGACGTCCGGATGGAGGCGCACGTCGAACGCCTCCTCCACGGTCGTGGCGACGGGCTCCAGCGTGACGACGCACTCCTGCCTGAGGCGCGCGTGCACCGTGCCGATCACCCTCACCCCCTCGCCGCGCCAGGGACGGACCCGAACGTCCGCCGTGAGACTGTCGATGGCGACGACCTCGAGCGCCTCGGCGATGGCCGCGCGCTCCGCCTCGCTCGCCTCAAGGCTCATCGCCTCCTCGTCCCCGAGGCGGGCGACGTCCACCGGCCGAGGCCAGCGCGCGATCATGGCCGCACTCCCTCCGCGGCCGGAACGAAGGGCGTGGGATCGGGGAAGGCGAAGCCCGCCACGGGATCGGGGGAGGCCCCTGCTGCGGCATGAACCGCCGCGAAGTAGGCCGCCAGCGCCCGCGCCTCGGCGCGGCCCGCGGCGGAGGCGTCGTCGAGCACGTTGCGGGCGATGACGAGGGCGAGCTCAGCCTCGTCGCCGACACTGCGCCGATATGCCTCGAGACGGCCGTAGATTCCCTGCCCAAGCTTCTTCATCTTCTTCGGCACCGAGATGTCGCCGATCCCGATGGTGCGCAGGTTGCCTTCCATGTCGTTGACGAACGTGTCAAACAACCCCTGCCCGGCGTCGAGTGTGGCGCCCTTGTCGTCCCTTAACCGGTCTATAAGGGGGCTGACGTGAAATACGATCATCTCGAACCGGCCGTCGACGGTGTCGGCCACGCCGAAACTGCGGTAGAAGACCGGCAGCCGGGCCTGCGCGACGGCCTTGCGATAGAGGTCCTCGACGGCGGAATCCGCCTTGTATCCGAAGAAGTAGCGTAGCATGGCACCCATTCCCTCACGCGTCACACATAGGTTCGCGTCGGTGGGTTGCGAGATGACCCGCCTCGCGGCCGCCGCTTTCCTCGCAGGCAGCCTCGCCGCCTGCGCACCCATGGGCGAGGAATTCGTCCGCGGGCAGAAGATCAACGCCGAGCAGCTCGAGCAGGTGCCCATCGGCTCCTCCCGCGAGCACGTCCTCCTCGCCCTCGGCACACCCACCACCACCGGCCTCGCCGACGGTGAGGCGCTTTATTATATCTCGCAGGTGTCCGGGCGCACCATGGCCTTTCAGCGGCCGTCGGTCCGCGACCGGCGCATTCTCGCCGTCTACCTGGACGACGGGGGGCAGGTGCGCTCCATCTCCGAGTACGGCCTGAAGGACGGCCGCGTGTTCGACTATCTCGCCCGGAAGACGCCCACCGGGGGCGAGGATCTCGCCTTCGTCGGCCAGCTCCTCGGCGGCGTCATGAACCCGACGCTCTAGACCGCCGATCCGAACCACCAGTGCGCCGCGACCGCGGCCGCCCGAGCCGCGGCAAGCCATGACAGATCTCTCGACGCCCGTCCGGCCGGACGGATGGACCGTCACCTTCGCCCGCGCCATCCATCGCCTGCGCTTCCCCCTCGTGGTTCTGTGGGCCGTCGTGATCGTCGCCGGCTTCAGGGCGGCGGAACACGTCACCTACGATTCCGACGTCCTCGTCTACTTCGACGACTCGCGGCCGGAGCGCCAGGCGTTCGACGCCATCGAGGAGCGCTTCGGCCGCTCCTGGGAGGTGGTGACTCTCGTCGCGGCCCGATCGGGCACGGTCTTCACCCCCGAGGCGGTGACGGCCATCGCGCGCCTCGCCATCGCCTCGGCACAGCGGCCCGAGGTCGCAGCGGTCCGCTCGCCACTCGACGAGATCGGCATCACGGCCGCAGAGGCCCTCGAGGCGGACGAGGCCGGGCGCGCCGCCATCGCGGCCCGCCTCGAGGGCCTCGCCGGCGCGCCGGGGGACGACGCCCGCGCCCTCCTCGCCGCTGACGGAAGCCTCGCGGCGGTCGCAGCCATCGTCCCCGAGGTCGCCGCCGACAACGCCTCCGTCCAGGAGGTGGCCGCCGCCCACGCGGCACTGCGCGACGGGATCGCCGCCGACGCACCCGGCCTCGAGCTCCTCCAGACGGGACGCATCGTCATCGACGCCGCATTCCTGCGGGAGAGCCGCGACGACGTGAACGACTACGCGAGCCTCCAGCTCGCGATCCTCGCGGTCCTCGTCCTTGCCGCGCTCGGCTCGGTCACCCTGTCTCTCGCTGTCCTCGGCACGGTCCTCGCCATCGTGGTCGGATCGGTCGGCGCCCTCGCCGCCGCACAGATCCCGATCAACGGCATCTCGAGCGCCGCCCCCGCAGTCCTCATGGGTCTCATGGTCGCGACAGCGATCCACATCGTGATGGCCTGGCAGGACGCGTTGCGCACGGGGGCCTCGCGGGAGGAGGCCGTCGCCGTCGCCTTCACGCTCAACGCGCGGCCGGTGCTCCTGTCGATCCTCACCACCGCGGTCTCCTTCCTCGTCCTCAACACGGCCGAGTCGCCCCCCTTCCGACAGCTCGGCAACATCGTGGCGCTGGGGCTTCTCGCCATCCTCGCCCTCACGTTCACCCTCCTTCCCGCGCTCCTCATGATCCTGCCGCGGAGCCGGGCCAGCCACCGCGGCCTCCTGGAGCGGGCGATGGCAGCCTTCGGCGGCGCGATGGTCCGCGCCCGCAGGTTCGTGCTGACCCTCACCGTCCTCGTCACGGCGCTCGCCGCCTGGGGTGCGTCGGCGGTCGTCATCGACGACACCTTCTCCCACTATTTCGACGAGCGCTACGAGGTACGCCGCGCGACCGACCTCTTCGAGGCGAAGCTCTCGGGCACCACCATCGTCGATCTCGCCGTCGACACCGGCGCTCGGGGCGCTGCCCTCTCGGGCGAGACCCTGTCGAGGCTCGCCGAGATGACCGCCTGGCTCGAGGCGCGGCCCGAGGTCGCCCGCGCGCAGAGCCTCGCCACCGTGGCAGAGCGCCTTCCCGCCGGGAGCCGCGCCTCCGCGGACGCGCTCGCCGCCACGGCCGCCGCCATGGCGCGGCAGGGAACGCCGAACCTTCTCGACGCCGAGGCGCGCCACACCCGCATCTCCATCGTGATGCGCGGCGTCTCCTCCCGCGACACGCTCGCCTTCGCGGCAGCGGCGGAGGCAGAGGCCCGCCGCCTGTTCGGCGAGGCCGTCGCGGTGACGGGAATGCCGGTCCTCTCGGCGCAGCTCTCCACCGAGAGCGCGCGCTCCATGATCGTCGGGATGGCGCTCGCCCTCGGCGTCATCTCGCTCATCCTGATCTTGACCCTGCGCGACGCCGCCCTCGGCGCGGTCAGCCTCGTGCCGAACCTCCTCCCGGTCGCCATCGCGTTCGGCCTGTGGGGCGTCATCGAGGGCGAGGTCTCGTTCGCGGCGACGGTCGTCGGCGCGCTCACCTTCGGCATCGTGGTGGACGACACCGTCCACATCCTCGCGAAATACCAGCGCTACCGCCGCACCCTGCCGCCGGAGGAGGCGATCCGCACAGCGTTCCGCTCCGTCGGCGTCGCGGTGGTGGTCACGTCGCTGGCGCTGTCGCTGTCCTTCCTGCCGTTCGCCATGTCGGGCTTCCTCGTCAACCACCACTTCGGCGCGCTGACGGCCCTCACGCTCCTCGCCGCCCTTCTCGCCGACCTCGTTTTCCTGCCGGCCCTCCTCGCGGAGGTGGAGCGGCGGCGGTCATCGCGGCCGACGGTCCTGGTGACAGCCCACGAAGCTGAGCGGCCCTGAGTTCCCTGCCTTCACGTCGCAGTCCACAGGGCAACGAAAGCCGGAGCGCATCGGCCATCGAAGCGTCCTGCGGACCGGGTGCGAAGACGACCCCGGGTCGGGGTGCATGTCTCGACAGCCTCCAGAACCCCCCCTGAAACGAGAAAGGCCGCCCCGTTCGGGGCGGCCTTTTGCGGGTTTGCCGGAGAAGGGTGGCGGCTACTGCTGGGCCAGCACCGCCAGCAGCAACAGCGCCACGATGTTCGTGATCTTGATCATCGGGTTCACCGCCGGGCCGGCGGTGTCCTTGTAGGGATCGCCGACGGTATCGCCGGTGACGGACGCCTTGTGTGCGTCGGACCCCTTGAAGTGCTTCACGCCGTCACGATCGACGAAGCCGTCCTCGAAGGACTTCTTGGCGTTGTCCCAGGCGCCGCCGCCCGACGTCATGGAGATCGCCACGAAGAGGCCCGTGACGATCACGCCGAGGAGCATCGCGCCGGTCGCGGCGAACGCCTCGCCCTTGCCAGCGATGAGGAGGATCACGGTGAAGACGACGATCGGCGAGAGCACCGGAAGGAGCGAGGGCACGATCATCTCCCGGATCGCGGCCTTGGTCAGCATGTCGACGGCGCGCCCGTAGTCCGGCCGCTCGGTCCCCTGCATGATCCCCGGCTTCTCGCGGAACTGGCGGCGCACCTCCTCGACCACGGCGCCCGCGGCGCGGCCGACGGCGGTCATCGCGATGCCGCCGAAGAGGAAGGGCAGGAGGCCGCCGAAGAACAGGCCCACCACCACGTAGGGGTTGGCGAGCGAGAAGTTCAGTGTCTCCTCCGAGAGCCCGGCGAAGTAGGGGTAGGTCTCGGAGTTGTTGATGAAGTAGCGAAGGTCCTCCGTGTAGGCCGCGAACAGGACGAGCGCGCCGAGACCCGCCGAGCCGATGGCGTAGCCCTTCGTGACCGCCTTCGTGGTGTTGCCGACGGCGTCGAGCGCGTCCGTCGTGGTGCGCACGTTCTCCGGCAGGTCGGCCATCTCGGCGATGCCGCCGGCGTTGTCCGTCACAGGGCCGAAGGCGTCGAGCGCGACCACCATGCCGGCGAGCGCCAGCATCGTCGTCACCGCGATGGCGATGCCGTAGAGGCCGGCGAGCGAGAACGTCGCGATGATGCCCGCGATGATGACGAGGGCGGGAAGCGCCGTCGCCTCCAGCGAGACCGCGAGGCCCTGGATGACGTTGGTGCCGTGACCCGTCACCGACGCCTGGCTGATGGAGCGCACCGGCCGGAAGCCGACGCCCGTATAGTACTCGGTGATCCAGACGATCAGCCCGGTGATGACGAGGCCAGCGACACCGCAGAGGTAGAGATCGAGCGGCGTGAAGGCGACGCCGCGCTCCGGCGTGATCACCTCGGTCAGCGAGCCGAACACCACCCAGGTCACCGGCAGGAGAAGGACGAGCGAGAGCACCGCCGTCACGATGAAGCCCTTGTAGAGGGCGCCCATGATGTTCTGCGAGGCGCCGAGCTTCACGAAGAAGGTGCCGGCGATGGAGGTCAGCACGCACGCGGCGCCGATGGCGAGCGGGTAGAGCATCGCCGGACCGAGCACCTCGCTGCCCGCGAAGTAGATGGCGGCGAGCACCATGGTGGCGACCACCGTGACGACGTACGTCTCGAACAGGTCGGCCGCCATGCCGGCGCAGTCGCCGACGTTGTCGCCCACGTTGTCGGCGATGGTGGCGGGGTTGCGCGGATCGTCCTCGGGGATGCCGGCCTCCACCTTGCCGACGAGATCGCCGCCGACGTCGGCGCCCTTGGTGAAGATGCCGCCGCCGAGACGGGCGAAGATGGAGATGAGCGAGGCGCCGAAGCCGAGCGCCACCAGCGCGTCGATGACGGTGCGGGAGGTGGGCGCCTCGCCGACGATGTCCGTCAGCACCCAGAAGTAGACGGTGACGCCGAGGAGCGCGAGGCCCGCCACGAGAAGGCCCGTGACCGCGCCCGACTTGAACGCGATGTCGAGGCCGCCCTGGAGGCTCACGGAGGCGGCCTGCGTGGTGCGCACGTTGGCGCGCACGGAGACGAGCATGCCGATGTAGCCCGCGACGCCCGACAGGACCGCGCCGATGGCGAAGCCGATCGCCACGTACATTCCGAGAAGCCACCAGACGATGGCGAAGATCACGATGCCGACCATGCCGATCGTGACGTATTGGCGGAAGAGATAGGCGTTGGCGCCCTCGCGGATCGCGCCCGCGATCTCCTGCATCCGCGCGGAGCCGGCCGGCGCGGCAAGCACGCTGCGGATCGCCCATCCTCCGTAGACCAGCGAGACGAGCCCGCAGGCGATGACGATCAGTGTCGCGTCCATTGATCTCCTCCGACGCCCGGAGCCGGGCGACTTATTCCTGGAACGGGTTGGCGGCGCGAGCGCGCGGCGCGGCCTCCTTGCCCGCCGCGCGATGTGGCGTCAAGCGAGCCGGTCACGCCGCAGCCTGAGGACGCCGAGAAGGCCGAGGCCGAGGAGCGCCAGCGGCACCACCACGATCGGCATCACCGCCCAGTTGATGCTCTCCCAACCCACGGTCTGGAACAGGATGCCCGAGGAGAGCGAGGCGATGGCGACCGAGCCGAACACGATGAGCTCGTTCGCCGCCTGCGTGCGCGCCCTCTCCTCCGGCCGCTGGGCGTTGGTCAGCATCGTCGTGCCGCCGATGAAGCCGAAGTTCCAGCCGATGCCGAGAAGGATCAGCGAGACGTAGAAGTGGCCGAGGGAGATGCCGAGGAGGGCGGCGATCCCGGCGCCGCAGAGAAGGACGAGGCCGACGGCCGTCACCGATTCGGCACCGAAGCGGGTGATCAGCGCTCCCGTGAAGAAGCTCGGCGCGAACATCGCGATGACGTGCCACTGGATGCCGAGCGCGGCGTCCGCCGTGGTGAAGCCGCACGAGAGCATCGCGAGCGGCGCCGCCGTCATGACGAGGCTCATGACGCCGTAGGAGACGACGGCGCACGCGATGGCGAGCGCCACCGCAGGCTCGCGCACGATGTGAAGGACCGGCCGGCTCACCACCACCTCGTCCGTCTTCGGCGGGGCAGGCACCTCGCGGTAGAAGAGGAGGATGGCGATGGTGACGAGGCACAGGACCGCCTGCGCGAGATAGGCGCCGGCATACTCGAGCGGCAGGAAGAGGTCCTTCGTCGCGATCACCGTCTGCGGGCCGATGACGCCCGCGAAGATGCCGCCCGCGAGCACGATGGAGATCGCCTTGGGCCGGAAGGGGGCGCTCGCCCCCTCGGTGGCCGCGAAACGGTACTGCTGGACGAAGGCGAAGGAGAAGCCGCCGAGAAACGTGCCGAGGCAGAAGATGGGAAAGCTCAGCGCCTGGAGCCCTGCGAAGGCGACGAGGCCGCCGGTCCCCGCGATCATCGCGCCCGCCATGAACCCCAGCTTGCGGCCGACGCGGGCGAGAAGCATCGCCGCCGGCACGGTGCCGCAGGCGGTGCCGACGATCATCGCCGTCACCGGGAGGGTGGCGAGCTCGGCGTTCTCGTTGAGGAGGTAGACGCCGACGAGGCCGCCGAGGGCGACCGTGATGGATGTGAGCGCCCCGCCGATCGCCTGCGCCAGCGCGAGGACGAGGGCGTTGCGGCGGGCGAGACGGTCGCCGGGCTCGGAAACGGAAAGGACCATGACGTTTCCCTACTCCTCCGATCAGCGGTTGCAAAGCGTCACCGACGGGGGAAGCGTCAGAAGTGCTGGAAGCGTCCGTCCGCGAGCCGCACGGGCCGCCCGTCCCGATGGACAGCGACGCCGGAGCCCTCCTCGATCTCCCCCACCACGGCGCCGGAAACGCCCGCGGCGGAGAGGTCGGCGAGGTAGGCCTCCACCCGTTCGGGCGGGATCGCGGCGAGGATCTGGTAGTCGTCGCCGCCGGTGAGCGCCCTGTCGAGCGCCTCGGGCAGGACCGCCACCACCGCCAGCACCGCCGGCGAGAGGGGAACGGCGTCTGCGTCGAGCCAGGCGCCGACGCCGGCGGCGCGGCACAGCTTGGCAAGGTCGCCCACGAGTCCGTCCGACACGTCCATGGAGGCGCGGGCGTGGTCGCGCACGGCACGCCAGGCGGCAACTGGAGGATCGGGCCACAGGTAGGCAGCGTCGAGCGCCGCGGCATGGTGTGGCGCGACCTGGAAGGGCGGCGCCTCGGCGAGGCGGGCGGCGAGGCCGAGCGCCGAATCGCCGATGGTCCCGGTCACCACGAGGACGTCCCCCGGCAGCGCCGTCCGCCGCCGCACGATGCCGTCCGAAGGCACGCGGCCGAACGCCGTGACGGAGATGGTCGTCCCGCCCGCAGCGCGCAGCGTGTCGCCGCCGAGGAGGGAGACGCCGTAGCGCGCGTTGTCCGCCTCGAGGCCCGCTGCGAAGGCGCGCGCCCAGTCCGCCGTCCACCCCTTCCCGAGGGCGAGCGCGAGGAGGTAGCCGAACGGCTCAGCCCCCTTGGCGGCAAGGTCGGAGAGGTTCACCCGCAGCGCCTTCGCAGCGATCGCCCCCGGCGGATCGTCGGGGAAGAAGTGGACGCCTGCCGCGAGCGCATCGACGGTCACGACGACGTCGCCCTCGCCGCAGGGAAAGGTGGCGACGTCGTCGCCGAGGGCGTCGGCCCCCGCGGCCGTGGCGAGCGGCGCGAAGACGCTCGCGATCAGCTCGTCCTCGTCCATCGCGCAAGACAGGGCGTCAGCCACCGCCCTGGCGGCCGCCGGTGGGGGTCGCCGCCATCTCGTCCGGCCGCGCCGTGCGGGCGATCCTGTCGAGGACGCCGTTGACGAGGCGCGGCTCGTCCTCGCCGAAGAAGGCCTTCGCCACCTCGACATACTCGGAGATGACGACGCGCACGGGCACCTCGTCACGGTACATGAGCTCGAACGCCCCCGCCCGCAGGAGGGCGCGCAGCGTGAGGTCGATGCGGCGCAGCGGCCAGCCCTCCTTCAGCGCCGCGTTGACGGCCGTGTCGACGGCCCTCTGGTGCTCCACGACGCCGCTCACGATCCCGTCGAACCAGTTGAGGTCGATGGCGCGCAGAGTCTCCCCCTCCACCTCCTGCTTGAGGCGGTAGAGCTCGAACTCCTTCACGATGTCGCGCGCGCCACCGCCTGCCACGTCCATCTGGTAGAGGGCCTGGACGGCGGCGAGGCGGGCGACCGCGCGCTTGTTGGCGGGCTTTCCCCGCGCGCTCTCTCTCATGTGTGGCTCATGTCTCGTCCTTCAGCCTCTGAGGGCGGTGCGGATATCGTAGAGCGCGATCGCCGCCTCGGCAGCCGCCCCGCCCTTGTCCTTCTGGTCCGGGTCGGCCCTGACGCGGGCCTGATCGCCATTCTCCACCGTCAGGATCCCGTTCCCGAGGGGCAGGCGGTTCGCCACGGCAAGGTCCATGATCGCCCGGTTCCCCTCGCCGGCCACGATGTCGTAGTGGCCGGTCTCGCCCCGGATGACGCAGCCGAGGACCACGTAGACCTGGTAGGAGCGGTCGTTCCGCCTTGCCGCTGCGATGGCGATGGCGAGCGCGAGCGGGATCTCGAGGACGCCCGGAACCGTCACGACATCCACCTCGAAGCCGCGCTCGGCGAGCCTTGCCTGTGCGCCCGCGAGCAGCATGTCGGCGATCTCGTCGTAGAAGCGGGCCTCGACAACAAGCGCGCGTGCGGTCATCCGTTCCGTCCTCGGCTGGCGCGCGCCGGCCGTCCCGGGCGGGCGCGCGATGCCACGTTAGCACAACGACGTGCCCGCGCGGGGCGGGTCTGCCTCACGCGGCAGGCATGCGCGCCGCGAGGAGCCGCGCGACGTAGCGGGCGATGGTGTCGGCCTCGATGTTGACGGCGTCCCCCGGACGGCGCTCGGCCCATGTGGTGACGGCGAGGGTGTGGGGGATCATCGCGACCGTGAACGTGTCGCCAGTCTCGACGACCGTGAGGGACGTGCCGTCGAGCGCGACGGAGCCTTTCGGCGCGATCAGCGGCACGAGGGCCGCGGGCGGCGCGAAGCGGAAGACAGTCATCCCGTCCTCGTCCCGACGCTCCACGATCGCAGCGCGCCCGTCCACGTGGCCGGAGACGAGATGGCCACCGAGCTCGTCGCCGGCCTTCAGCGAGCGCTCGAGGTTGATGCGCGCACCCACGCCCCAGCCGCCGACGGTGGTCTTGTCCATGGTCTCCGCCGAGACGTCCACCGTGAAGAGCGCGCCACGGTCCGCCGGCTCCACCGTGGTGGCTGTGAGGCAGACGCCCGAGCAGGCGATGGACGCGCCGACGGCGATGGAGGACGGATCGTAGCCGCAGCGGATGGCGAGGCGTGCGCCGTCGCCGAGCGCCGAGGTGGCGGCGACTGTGCCGACGTCGGTGATTATGCCTGTGAACATGCGCGTCGCCAGAGGTGGGTCCAACGGTCTTCGCCGAGCCGCTCCACTTGGAGGACGTCGAAGGCCGGCGCAAGGGCCTCCATGCCGCGCCCCCCGAACGGGACCACGAGCGCACCGCCGAGGACGACGGGCGCCTCCACGAGGTGGACCTCGTCGACGAGGCCTGCCGCAAGGAGTGAATCGGCAAGCTCCGCCCCGCCCTCGACGAGAACCGTGGTGATCCCCCTGCCCGAGAGCTGCGCAAGCGCCTCGCGAAGGTCGATCCGGCGGTCCGGGCCGAGGGCGACCGGGATCACCTCGGCGCCCGCCTCCACCAGCGCGGCGCACCGGTCGGGATCGGCGCCCTCGCCGACGAGCACGAGGACGGGCACCTCGAGACAGTCGTCGAGGAGGCGGGAGGAAAGCGGCGTCCTCGCGGCGGTGTCGAGGACGACGCGCGTGGGCGACAGGGCCGCCATGCCCGGAAGCCGGCAGGTCAGCGCCGGATCGTCGGCGAGCAGCGTGCCGACGCCGACGGCGATGGCGTCGCTCTCGGCACGCAGGATGTGGGCGCGAATGCGCGATGCGGGGCCGGAGACGGCGATCTGCCCCTCGCCGCGCCGGCCGATGGCTCCGTCGGCGGAGACGGCGAGCTTCAACCGCACGTGGGGGCGCCCCTCGGTCATGCGGCGGATGTGTCCGGCAAGGTCCCGCTCGGCCTCTGCGCGCCCGATGTCGAGCGTGACGAAAATGCCCGCCGCCTCGAGCTTTCTCGTCCCCCGTCCCGCCACGACGGGATTCGGATCGAGCGTCGCCACCACCGCGCGCGCGACGCCCGCCGCGACCATGGCGTCCGCGCAGGGGGGCGTGCGCCCGAAGTGGGAGCAGGGCTCGAGGGTCACGTAGAGCGTCGCCCCCCTGGCGTCGCCGCGGGCCTCATGGAGGGCGATCCGCTCGGCGTGCGGGCGGCCACCGTCGCCGGTGCGGCCGAGGCCCACCACCACAGGCCCGTCCGGCCCCTCCCGCACGAGGACTGCGCCGACGGGCGGGTTCGGCGCCGTGCGCCCCTGCCCCTGCCGCCCGAGCGCGAGGGCGGCGGCCATGAAGCGCCGGTCGATGTCGTGGTTCGGCAAGGGCTCACCCGCTGCGGATCAGGAGCGTGCGCCGTCCGGCGCCCGGTCCGGCGCGTCGTCGGGAGAGGCGGCGGTGCGGCCCGAGACGGTCTCGGCGAGCTCCGACACGAACGCCTCGAAGTCCCGCGCCTCCGAGAAGTTGCGATAGACCGAGGCGAAGCGCACGTAGGCGACGTCGTCCACAGCCTTCAGCGCCTCCATCACGAGGTCGCCCACGTGGGCGGCCGACACGTCGCTCTCCCCGCCCGCCTCGAGCTGGCGCACGATGCCGGAGATCATGCGGTCGATGGTCCCCTCCTCGATCCCGCGCTTGCGCGTCGCGATCATGACGGAGCGGTGCAGCTTGTCCCGGTCGAAGGGCTCGCGCTTGCCCGAGCGCTTCACCACGGTGAGCTCGCGCAGCTGCACCCGCTCGAATGTGGTGAAACGGCCGCCGCAGACCCCGCAGGACCGGCGGCGGCGGATCGCGGCCCCGTCTTCCGTGGGCCGCGAATCCTTCACCTGCGTGTTGTCAGCCGCGCAGTAGGGGCACCTCACTCCGCGTAGATGGGAAAGCGGCCCGTGAGCTGGTGGGCCTCGCCCCGCACCTTCGCCACGACGTCGGCGTCGGCCTCGCCGTCCTGGCGGATGGACTCCACCACCGCGGCGATCATGCGCGCGACGTCCTGGAACTCCTTCACACCGAAGCCGCGGGTGGTGCAGGCGGGGGTGCCGAGGCGGATGCCGGAGGTCACCGTCGGCTTCTCCGGGTCGTTCGGCACGCCGTTCTTGTTGCAGGTGATGGCGGCGTGGTGGAGCGCGGTCTCGGCAGCCTTGCCAGTGACGCGCTTCGGGCGCAGGTCGACGAGGCAGACGTGCGTGTCCGTCCCGCCGGACACGATGTCGAAGCCGTGACCCCTCAGCGCCTCCGACAGCGCCTTCGCGTTCTCGACGACGTTCCTCGCGTAGACCTTGAAGTCCGGCCTCAGCGCCTCGCCGAAAGCGACGGCCTTGGCGGCGATCACGTGCATCAGCGGCCCGCCCTGGAGGCCGGGGAAGATCGCGGAGTTGATCTTCTTCGCCATGTCGGCGTCGTTGGTGAGGATGATGCCGCCGCGGGGTCCGCGCAGGGTCTTGTGGGTGGTGGACGTCACGACGTGGGCGTGCGGGAACGGGCTCGGGATCGCCCCGCCCGCCACGAGGCCGGCGAAGTGGGCCATGTCCACGTGGAAGATCGCGCCGACGCTGTCGGCGATCTCCCGGAAGCGGGCGAAGTCGATGAGGCGGGAGTAGGCCGAGCCGCCGGCGATGATGATGCGCGGGCGGTGCTCCTCGGCGAGGCGGGCGACCTCGTCGTAGTCGATGAGCCCGGACTGCGGGTGGACGCCGTAGGCGACGGCGTTGAACCACTTGCCGGAGAGGTTCGGCTTGGCGCCGTGGGTGAGGTGGCCGCCCGCATCGAGGCTGAGGCCCATCAGGGTGTCGCCGGGCTTCGCGAGCGCGAGTAGGAGCGCCTGGTTCGCCTGGCTGCCGGAGTTCGGCTGCACGTTCGCGAACTCGCAGCCGAACAGGCGCTTCACGCGGTCGATGGCGAGGTCCTCGGCAATGTCCACGAACTCGCAGCCGCCGTAGTAGCGGCGGCCGGGGTAGCCTTCGGCATACTTGTTCGTGAGCACCGAGCCCTGCGCCTCAAGGACGGCGCGCGAGACGATGTTCTCGGAGGCGATCAGCTCGATGTCGTTCTGCTGCCGCTCGAGCTCGAGGGCGACGGCGCGGGCAAGCTCCGGGTCGGTCTCGGCAAGGGCATGGTCGAAGAACGGACGGGTCTCCACCGCGTCACGGAGCGTCATTGGCATCTCCCATAGGCTCTGCCGCAAGAATAGGGGTGCGCAGGTGGAGGCGCAACGGAGCCCCGCCGCGCAACCCGCCGCAGGCCGCCGCATCGTCGGCACCGCGGCACCGCCCCGCGGACGGAAAGGGCGGCGCGCCGGGGTGGAGAAGATGACCGCCGGAGAGTCCTTCCCCCTCCAGGGCGCTGGCGGGAGGCCCTCGCCTCCCGCTCGCCGGCGGGCGCCGGGAGGTCAGCGCAGGGCAACGTCCCCCGGGTTGTCCTTGCGGTAGATGTCCTCGCGGAAGTGGAGCACGCCGTCCGCGTTCACCCAGGCGGTGACGTAGACGAACTTGATCTGCGTCGGCCGGTCGATCTTGACGTCGAGCCTCTGGCCGGAGCGGATCACGGCATCCACCTGCGCGCGGTCCCAGCCGTTGGGCTGGAGGAGCCAGGTGATGAGCTCCCGAACGTTCTGCACGCGCACGCATCCCGAGGAGTGGAAGCGCGCATCGTCGCCGAACAGGGTCTTGTCCGGCGTGTCGTGCAGGTAGACCTGATGCTGGTTGTGAAAGTTGATCTTCACCGTCCCGAGCGAGTTGAGCTCGCCCGGGTCCTGGCGGAACATGTACTGGGTCGCCTCGTCGGTATACCAGTCGATCTCGGTATAGTCGAACTCGCGGCTGGTATCGCCCCAGCGATAGATGCGGATGTTGTTGTCCCGCAGGTAGGACGGATCCTTCTTCATCTTCGGGATCAGGTCCTTGCGAATGATCGAGACCGGAACCGTCCAGTAGGGGTTGAAGTTGATCTCGTGGACGCGCGAGGTGAGGATCGGGCTCTGCCGGTCGATCTTGCCGACGACGCCGGTGTGGCGGGAGCGCACGCGCCCGTTCTCCACCGCCTCGATCTCCGCGGCGGGAATGTTCACCACCACGTGGCGGTCGGCGAGGTCGCGCGTGTATTCCTGGAGGCGGCCGAAATTCACCTCGAGCTGGCGCAGGCGCACGTGTACCGGCACGTTGAGCGCGTCGAGAGTGGCCTGGTCGACGATGCCGTCGGCCCTCAGCCCGTGGCGCAGCTGGAAGCGCTTCACGGCGGCGGCGACGAACGAGTCGAACACGTTCTGCCGCCCGGCCCGCTGCGTGAGGTCTCCCGACGCTGCGAGGCGCTGGCGAAGGACGGCCACCGCGGAATCGGTCACGCCGAGCCGAAGCGGCTTCGAGGTCGGCGGGACGAAGGGCCAGCCGCCGCCCACAGACAGGGTGCGGTACTGCTCGATGGCCATCTGCATCCGCCCGAGCGCCTGGTTCGACAGCGTCGGCTGGGAGGAGCTGACGGCCTTCACCTCCGGCAGGGTGGCGTCGAAGCGATCGGACCACTCGGCGGCGCGCTTGTAGGCCTGCAGCGCCTCGATGGGCGACTGGTTCTGCGCCAGGGCGGCTGCGGGGAGCGCGACGATGCCGCAGAGCGCGAGCGCGGCCGTACCGAGGAAGGCCGGCGGCAGGCGCCACCGACGGAGCTGATCTGACACCATCGCGGACACTCACCCCTCACGATTCGGCACAATCGTGATGCGGTTACCATGCATCGTTGCCGTGAACAACGCGACGGGCCTTCACATCGCGGTCAGGAACCGCGGCCGGCCGCGATTCCGCCGCGATCACCGCGAAAGGATTGTTACAGCCGGTAGAGAACCTGGTCCTTCCAGAAGCGGTCGAGACGCCTCAGGGTCTGCATGGCGCCGTCGAGGCTGTCGGCGTCGACGCCAGCGATCGGCTGGAGGGAGCGCATCTGCCGCTCGATCAGCCCCTCCACGATGGCGGCGACCTCAGCCCCCTTCTCGGTGACCGAGATGCGCACCGTCCGCCTGTCGCGGTTCGAGCGGTTCTGCACGAGATAACCGAGCTCGTTCAGCTTCTTGAGGTTGTAGGACACGTTGGAGCCGAGATAATAGCCGCGCGCCTTCAGCTCGCTCGGGGTCAGCTCCTCTCGGCCGAGATTGTGGAGGAGGACCGCCTGCACGTTGTTGACCTCGTCCCGGCCGAGCCTGTCGAGCTCGTCCTTCACCACGTCGAGGAAGCGCCGGTGGGCCCGCTCGATGAGGCGGATCGCCTCGACGTAGGCCTCCCGCGCCTCCCTCTCCTCCGAGACGCCGGTCGCGCCGTCGGCCTCCGCCTGCCGCACTGCAAAATTCATTGCTGCCTCGTTGTTTTCGGGCGCCTTCAGGGCGCCTTTTCGGCAGACGGTGCGGGCGCGCGCTGAAGCGGTGCTTAAACGCCAGGGTGAATCGTTCGTGAACGCGGCCGTCGTGGCATTTGCGTCACGGCTGCGTCACGGCTGCGTCACGGCGCTCCCGACGCGCGGCGAACGCCGTCACGGGCGGGGCGAGGAACATAATCCAGGACAAGCCGTTGTCGCCGGAGGCCGCAGGGCGGAGAGGCAGCTTTCCGCCGCCAACCTCGCGCCCCGCCGATGGGCGGGCGCAGACGTTCCCTCCCAGAGAAACTTCGCGGGGTCCCTCGGGCCCCGCGCCTTTCTTCAGGTCTTCGGCGCGTCCCCGGCGAGGTGGCGAACCACCGCCGAGAAGTCCGCTCCGCCGCCGCCGGCGGCGCAGAACGCCTCGTAGACCTTCGCCGCCTCCCCTCCGACCGGCGTGCTGACGCCGGTGGCCGCGGCGGCGTCGGCGGCGAGCCTCAGGTCCTTCAGCATCATCGCCGCGGCAAATCCCGGGACGTAGCCGCGGTTCGCCGGCGACGCGGGCACGGGGCCCGGAACCGGGCAGTAGGTCGTCAGCGCCCAGCACTGGCCGGAGGCGCGGCTCGCGACGTCGAACAGCTTCTGCCTGTCGAGCCCGAGGGCGTCGGCGAGGTTGAACGCCTCCGACACGACGATCATCGAGGCGCCGAGGATCATGTTGTTGCAGATCTTCGCCGCCTGCCCCGCGCCGGACGCGCCGGCATGGATCACCGTCCGCCCCATGGCGGCGAGGATCGGCTCGGCCTGCGCGAATGCTGCCTCGCCGCCGCCGGCCATGATGGTGAGCGTTCCCGCAGCGGCGCCCGCGACGCCGCCGGAGACGGGCGCGTCCACCATCGCGAGACCGCGCGCGAAGGCCGCCGCGGCGACCTCTCGCGCGGCCGCCACGTCGATGGTGGAGCAGTCTACGAGGAGCGTTCCCTCCGCCGCATGGTCGAGGACACCGCCGTTGCCCGCCACCACCTCGCGCACCTCGGCGCCGGAGGGGAGCATGGTGATCACCACCTCCATCCCCTCGACGGCGGCGGCAAGGCTCTCCGCCACCCTCCCGCCGGCCTCGGCGAAGGCCGCCCGTCCCCGCTCGGACACGTCGTGTCCGACGACGTCGTGCCCGGCCTTCAGGAGGTTCGCCGCCATGGGCGCCCCCATGTTGCCGAGGCCGACGAAACCGATCCGCGCCATGTCGCGCCCTCCCCTCAGTGTCTCGATCAGTCGTCCCGCCGAGCGAGCGCGCGGGCGATGCCGAGCCCCGCCGCCGCCGCGAGGGCCACGAGGTTGCCGGCGAGCGCGAGCACGCCGAACGGCAGGAGCGCCGGGGCGAGGAGGACCAGCGAGACCTCCGCCGCCACCGCCGCCGCCCACAGGACGATTCCCCACCGCCCGCGCAGCCACAGCCCGACGGCGACCACGGGATAGACGACGGCCGCGGTCAGCGTCGTGAGCCACGGCCCGCCGGGGGCGTGCCAGGCGGGCACGATCACGTCGTCCGCGTAGCCGACGAGCCGGCCCCACATCCACACAGCCGCCGCGAGCCAGGCAATTGCGGCGATGCGCAGAAGGACGCCGAGCGCGATTCCGAAGGGGTCCGCCTCCGCCTCCTCCGGCACCATCGGCGCGTCGAGCGCCGCCGCATGGGCGGCAGCGGCGGCGCGCGAGGGGGCCGCCTTCCGGTTCTCGTTGGCGCCGCCGCCGAAGACCGCGGGTCTCGTCCGGGCGGGGGGAAGCGGACGCTTCGCGGGCGGCGCATCGGCGGGTGCCGGCAGTGCGGCCTCCCCGGGCGCCGCGGGCGGCGGGGGAGGCGGCGAGGACGCTGCGGCACCGGCGAGCGCGGGAAGGTTCGAAGGCCTCGCCGCCTCCCCGGCCGACGCCGGAACTTGCGTCTTCGCCGTGGCCTCCTCGGCGGCCCTCCGGCGCCTCAGCGCCGCCTTCGCCTCCGCCCGCGACAGGTGGGGCGCAGGGCCCGCCCGCCTGTCCCCCTCCTCCTCGGGCGGCTTCGCAGGCCCATCCCCGGCACTCACGCGCCGGCCTCCGCAAGGTCGAGGTCGCCGCCGGGCGCCGGTTCGAAGTGGGCCTCGATCTCCTCGTCGTCCACGCCCGACAGGCTCGCAGGGCTCCAGCGCGGGCTGTTGTCCTTGTCGATGAGCACCGCGCGGATCCCCTCGTAGAGATCGTGCCCGTCGAGAACGCGCGAGACGATCCGAAAGTCGGTCACGAGGCACTCGGCAAGGCTCGCCCCCTTCGCGCGCTTCATCTGGCGGAAGGCGATCGAAAGGCTCGTCGGCGAGCGCGTGCGGATGATCGCGGCGGCTCTCGCGGCGAACCCGCTCTCCCCGGCGCGGGCGTCGAGCCTGTCGAGCACCCCGGCGACGCTGTCCGCCGAGAAGGCATCGTCGATCACGGCCGTCTCGTCGGGATCGAGCGGCTCGGTCTCCACCGTGAGATCGTCGAGCGCGGCGTCGAGGTCGCGCGCGTGGGCTGTGCGGTCGAGCGCGTCCTCGATCCGGCCCGAATCCACCGGATGAGTCACGAAGCCGAGCGCCCTCGCGGCGTCCCGTCCGATCCGGTCCCCCGTGAGGGCGAGCCACATGCCGGCCCCGCCCTCCATCCCGGCGAGAAGGTGAGTCGCGCCGACGTCCGGAAAGAGGCCGATCCCCGTCTCCGGCATCGCGAACACGAGCCGCTCGCTCGCCACGCGATGGGAGCCGTGCGCGGAGATCCCGACGCCGCCGCCCATGCAGATCCCGTCGATCAGCGCGACGACGGGCTTCGCAAAGGCGCCGATGCGGTGGTTGTTGCGATATTCGGCGGCGAAGAAGTCGAGCGCGCCCGCCCGACGGGCGTGGACGTCCCGCACGTCGCCGCCGGCGCAGAAGGCCTTGCCCTCGGCGCGGATCGCCACGCGATGGATCGCGTCGTCCCGCGCCCACTCGGCGAGCGCCTCCCCCATGGCGTGGATCATCGGCTCGGACAGGGCGTTCAGCGCCGTCGGCCGGTTCAGCGTGACGACGCCCGCCCGCCCGACGGTGTCGAACAGGATCTCGCTCACTGGCGGCCGCTTCCGAGGAGGTGGCGGGCGATGATGACGCGCATGATCTCGTTCGTCCCTTCGAGGATCTGGTGAACCCTGAGATCCCTCAGGTACCGCTCGAAGGGGTGGTCGCGCAAATAGCCGTAGCCGCCGTGGATCTGGAGCGCGTCGTTGACCGCCTCGAAGCCGGCGTCGGTGGCGAGGCGCTTTGCCATCGCGGCGAGCGCCGTGGCGTCGGGTGCGCCCGCGTCCACGGCGAGCGCCGCCTTGTGGAGGAGGAGGCGGGCGGCCTCCAGCGCCGTCGCGGCGTCGGCGAGCTTGAACTGGATCGCCTGGAAGGCGGCGATGGGCGCGCCGAACTGGTGGCGCTCGCGGGCGTGGGTGGTGGCGAGCGCCAGCGCCTCGGCGCCCGCGCCGAGGGAGCAGGCACCGATGGAGAGGCGCCCGCCGTCGAGGCCCGTCATCGCGATGCGAAATCCCTCCCCCTCGGCGCCGAGGAGGTTGCGCGCGGGAACGCGGCAGCCGTCGAGGAGGACCGCGGCGGTCGGCTGGGAGTGCCAGCCGAGCTTCTCCTCCTGTGCCCCGAACGAGAGGCCCCGGGCGTCCTTCGGGACGAGGATCGCGCTGATCCCTCGCGCCCCCTCCCCGCCGGTGCGGGCCATCACGAGGTAGAGGTCCGCCGCGCCGCCGCCGGAGATGAACGCCTTCGCCCCGTCGAGCACGTAGTCGCCGCCGTCCCGGCGGGCGCGGGTGGAAAGGCGCGCCGCGTCCGACCCCGCGCCGGGTTCCGTCAGGCAGTAGCTCGCGAAGTGCTCCATGCTGGCGAGCGGCGGCAGGTGCTCGGCCCTCTGCGCGTCGGAGCCGAAGCGGTCGACGAGGCTCGCCACCATGTTGTGGATCGACAGATACGCCGCCGTCGACGGGCACGCCCGGGAAAGCTCCTCGAAGACGATCGTCGCCTCGAGCCGTCCGAAGCCCGCGCCGCCGTGCTCGGGATCGACGAGGATCGCGGCGAGCCCGAGCGCGGCCGCCTCCCGGAGCGTCTCGACGGGGAAGGTGCGATCCCTGTCCCAGCCGGCGGCGAACGGGGCCATGCGATCGGCCGCGAAGGCCGCCGCCATCTCGCGGATCGCCCGCTGCTCCTCCGACAGGGTAAGGTCCATGGAGCCTCCGCAGACAGAAGGTTCCGCCGGCGGAGCCCCGTCTATCCGTCCGTGGTACGTCGGCCGACGTCGGCGTCGGACCGCGCCGAACCCGTCGCGCGGCGACGTCGATCCGCGCCGGGACCGGACGGCGGGCGGCGTTGCGCCTTGTCGGGAGAACCCCGGCGCGGGAGACGATGCCGGTGACCTCGTCCGGCCAACGGTCGGCGTCGATCCGCACCCCGATGCGGTTCTCGCGTTAGCCGCGGGAGAGCGCCTCGTCAAGGCCGCGCAGGCCGCGCAGGTCGATGTCGCCCTCGAGCCCGGTGGAGAGCGACCCGAGGCCATGCCCGCGCGGGCATGGCTGGCATGTCATGGCGGGCGAACGTCGCCGTCACGCAGCCCTCCGGCGCGTGGCCGAGGACCACCGCGGGGTCCGCCCGCGTCGTTGCCGAGAGCAACGGCGGCGCGCCGTTCACGATCCCAAGGGCCGGCCCCGCGCGCGGTGTCATCCAACAGGGCGTCTTGAAGATCCCCGACGGTGGAGCGATCCTCGCCGCCCGGGGCGGCAGGGAGGATCGCGCCCGAGGAGGCAGAGCAGGGAGAGGCAGAGGAGGGAAAGAGCGCCGCCCGCTCGGACCCGTGCGCAGCCGTGCCCCCGGGGTCGTCGCAGCGGTCCGACAGGTCGGCGCCCCGTGCAAGCCGGAGCGCGGGAACGATCACGACCCCCGGCGCGTCGATCCCGGCGACGGCAGCGTCCGGCTCCGCGGGAATGCCGTTGCCGCAGCGGAAAGGGGGCGCGCGTGGTGGACACGAGCCTCGGCCGCAGGACCGGCGATCCCGGCGCTCGCCATGCGAGCCGGGGCGAGGCCCCCACCATGCGAGCCGGGGCGAGGCGCCAGGCATGCGAGGGGCGAGGCGCCCGCCAGCCGCGAAGGTCTGCCTCGCGAAGTGGCGCACCGGGAGCGGCGGCCGGGGCGCCACGGTCCGCCCTCCAGCCGCCACCCGGCCCGCCCGCACGGCGACGCCCGCCCGAGAGGCCGACGGAAGTCGTGGACGGGCGCCCTTACCTTATTCTAGTTTCGTGCTCCCGAGGGAGGGTGTGATGGACTACGAGCCGAACCGGCGCTCGACGCCGGACATGACCGAGATCCTCAAGGGCCGGCGCATGCGGCGCAATCGCCGCGCGGAGTGGTCGCGCCGCCTCGTGCGCGAGACGACGCTCACGGTCGACGATCTCATCTGGCCGATCTTCGTGACGGAGGGCGCGGGCGTACGCGAGCCCGTCCCCTCCATGCCGGGCGTCCACCGCCTGTCCGTGGATCTCGTGGGTGAGGCGGCGGAGGAGGCGGCGGAGCTCGGCATTCCGGCGATCGCCCTCTTCCCCTACACCTCCGCGGAGCGGCGGGACGCCCTGGGCTCCGAGGCGACGAACCCGGAGAACCTCGTCTGCCGCGCCACGCGGGCGATCGCCTCGGCCGCGCCGGGCGTCGGCATCATGACCGACGTCGCCCTCGACCCCTACACGAGCCACGGCCATGACGGGCTCATGGTGGGCGACGAGATCGTCAACGACGCAACGATCGCGGCGCTGGTGGCGCAGACGCTCAACCAGGTGAACGCTGGCTGCCACATCGTCGCCCCGTCCGACATGATGGACGGGCGGATCGGCGCCATCCGCCGCGCCCTCGACGAGGCGGGGCACGAGAACCTCCAGATCATGGCCTACGCCGCCAAGTACGCCTCCGCCTTCTACGGCCCGTTCCGCGACGCCGTCGGCGCGTCGTCGGCGCTGAAGGGGGACAAGCGGACCTACCAGATGGACCCTGGCAACGCCCTCGAGGCGCTGCGGGAGGTGGAGCTCGACATCGCCGAGGCCGCCGACATGGTGATGGTCAAGCCCGGACTTCCCTATCTCGACATCGTCTGGCGCGTGAAGGAGCGCTTCGGCTGCCCCACCTTCGCCTACCAGGTGTCCGGCGAGTACGCGATGATCGAGGCTGCGGCGGCGAACGGCTGGATCGACGGGGAGAAGGTGATGATGGAGACGCTGCTCGCCTTCAAGCGCGCCGGCGCCGACGGGATCCTCACCTACCATGCGCCCCGCGCGGCGCGGCGCCTCGCCGCCGGCTGACGGGGTGGGCGTCGCGGCGGAGGCCGATCGCATCACGTCCGCCGCCATCGAGGAGGCGGCGCGGCTCCTTCGGGGCGTCGTCCTCGAGACGCCGTGCCTTCCCGCGCCGCGCCTCTCCGCCCTCACCGGCGCCAGGGTCTTCGTCAAGTACGAGAACCTCCAGCCCGTCGGCGCCTTCAAGGAGCGCGGGGCCTACGTGAAGCTCGTCTCGCTCGACGGGGAGGAGCGCGCCCGCGGCGTCGTCGCCATGTCGGCCGGCAACCACGCCCAGGCCGTCGCCTACCACGCCGCCCGCCTCGGCATCTCGGCGACCATCGTCATGCCCGAGCGCACGCCGTTCGTGAAGGTCGCCGCGACCGAGGCCCATGGCGCGCGCGTCGTCCTCGCGGGGGAGACGCTGGCGGAGAGCGCGGTCGCCTGTGCCGAGCTCGTGGAGCGGGAGGGCCGCGTCCTCATCCACCCCTACGACGACCCGCGCATCATCGCGGGCCAGGGCACCGTCGGCCTCGAGATGCTGCGCCAGGTGCCGGAGCTCGACGTCGTCGTCGTCCCCATCGGCGGCGGCGGCCTCATCGCGGGCACCGCGACGGCAGCCCGCGCGCTGAAGCCCGACGTCCGGATCATCGGCGTCGAGGCAGCGCTATACCCGTCCGCCTACGCCGCGCTCGCCGGCGTCGAAGCGACGTGCGGCGGCGCCACTCTCGCGGAAGGCATCGCCGTCAAGACGCCGGGCAGGCTGACGCTGCCGATCATCGCGGACCTCGTGGAGCGCATCGTCCTCGTGGACGAGCCGGCTCTCGAGCGCGCCGTCAACGCCTACGTGACGCTTCAGAAGACCGTGGCGGAGGGCGCGGGCGCCGCAGGCCTCGCCGCGATGCTCACGGAGCCTGAGCTCTTCGCGGGCCTCAACGTCGGCCTCGTCCTGTGCGGCGGCAACATCGACCCGCGGATCCTCGCCTCCATCATGGTGCGCGAGCTCGCCCGCAGCAAGCGCATCGTCACCATCGAGGCGGACTTTCCGGACGAGCCCGGCGTCCTCGCGAAGCTCGCCGGCGCCATCGGCACGGCGGGCGGAAACATCCTCGAGGTGACCCACCACCGCCTCTCCCTCGACCACCTCGCGCGCGAGACGACGACCCGCCTCACGGTGGAGACGCGCGACGACCGGCACACGGAGGCGATCTTCGCCGCCGTGGAGGCGACCGGGTTCAGGGTCCGCCTCACGGACCACATCGACGGCCGGTTTTGACGTTCCGCCGCCGATGCGGCAGAAGCGTGCGGCTCATGCGGGGAGGCCGATCCTGGTCGGGCTGACGGGCTGATGGAGGTCGATCTCGCGATGGTGGCGACGCTCGCCGTCATCGCCGTTTCCACCGTCCTCTACGCGACGGAGCGCTATTCCATCGAGTCGATCAGCCTCGGCGTGATCGCCTCCTACATCGTCATCTTCGAGGTGCTCGGGATCGGGACCGGCGGCGAGGCGCTCACCGCGCGCGAGCTCCTCGCGGGCTTCGCGAACCCCGCGCTCGTCACCGTCATGGCCCTCCTCGTGGTGGGCCAGGGCCTCTTCCACACCGACGCGCTGGAGCGGCCGGCCCAGCACCTCGTCCGGCGCGTGCGGCGTGCGGCCGGGCCCGGCGTGATCCTCGCCTTCCTCGCCATCGGCGCCATGTCGGCGTTTCTCAACAACACGCCCGTGGTGGTCATGTTCATCCCGATCATGTCCGCCCTCGCGGCGGCGATCCGCGTGCCCACGTCGCGCTTCCTGATGCCGCTCTCCTTCGTCACGATCCTCGGCGGCATGACGACGCTGATCGGCTCGTCCACCAACCTCCTCGCGGCGGGCGTCGCGCGAGAGGCGGGGGCGGTGGACCTGTCCTTCTTCTCCTTCACGCCGATCGCCCTCCTCCTCGTCGCCGTCGCGCTGCCCTATGTCCTCGGTGTGATGCCGTTCTTCCTCAAGGGCCACTCGGCGATGGCGGACGCGCTGGAGGGATCCGGCGGCAAGCAGTTCATCGCCGAGATCGCCGTGCGGGAGGGCCATCCGCTCGCAGGGGCCACGTCGACGCACGGCATGTTCCCGCAGCTGAAGGACATGACGGTCCGCCTCGTCCAGCGCGGCGAGAGGCCCCACCTGCCCCCGTTCGAGAACGTGACCCTTCAGCCCGGCGACAGCGTGATCGTCGCCGCGACGCGCCAGGCGCTGGAGAGGGCGATGGCGACCGGCGCGAAGGTGATGGACAAGGCCGCGGAGGGGCGCCGCTCGCCGGGCGTCGTCACGCTCGCCGAGGCGATCGTGGCACCGGGCTCGCGCCTCATCGGGCGCACGATCGCCCAGTCCGGCTTCCGGGCCGACGGGAGGCTCGCCGTCCTCGCCGTCGAGCGACGGAGCCGCATGCCGCGCATGCCGATGGCGGACATCCGCATGGAGGCGGGCGACGTCCTCCTGTTCGCCGGACCGCGCGGCGCCATCGAGGAGCTCAGGGGCAATCGCGACGTCCTCCTCATCGACTGGACCGCCGCGGACGTTCCGGCCCGCGCGAAGGCCCCGCTCGCGCTCCTCATCTTCGCCGCGGTCGTGCTGGCGGCGGGATCGGGCGCGATGCCGATCGTCGCTGCCGCGGTGCTCGGGGCCTGCGCGATGCTTGCGACACGGTGCCTCAACACGCGCCAGGCCGCCCGTGTCATCGACGGGCGGATCGTCATGCTGATCGCCTCGGCGATCGCCTCCGCCACCGCCCTCGAGGCGACCGGCGGGGCGACCGTCATCGCGACGGCCATCCTCGACGCGCTCGGCGGCGCGAGCCCCGCGGTGGTGATGAGCGCCCTCTTCCTCATCATCGCCGTCACCACCAACATCCTCACGAACAATGCCTCGGCCGTCCTCTTCACGCCGATCGCCATCGGCGTCGCGGACAGTCTCGGCTTGCCTGCCGAACCCTTCGTCGTCACAGTGATACTGGCGGCCAATGCGTCGTTCGCGACGCCTGTGGCGTACCAGACGAACCTTCTCGTGATGGGTCCCGGGCACTACCGCTACCGAGACTTTCTCGTCGCTGGAGGACCGCTCGTTCTGTTACTGTGGGGGGCCTTCTCGCTCGTGGGTCCCTGGTGGTACGGAATCGGTTGAGGGAGGACTGCGCTTGGGTGAGAAGGGTTATCCCGCACGGTTGACCGGCCGAGGTTCGTGGTGAAGTCGAACGACCGCTTCGACGACAACGGGAACATGGGCGCCGAGCGTCCCCGCCGCGAGACCGCGACGGTGGCGACGCCGCGCACGCCGCCGCGCCGGCGCGCCCCCGTCCGCCGCCTGACCGAGCACCCGCAGTTCTACCTCACCGCACCCTCGCCCTGCCCCTACCTGGCGGGCCGCTTCGAGAGGAAGGTGTTCACCCACCTCGTCGGCGACAGGGCGAACACGCTGAACGACCTTCTGACCCAAGGCGGCTTCCGCCGCAGCCAGAACATCGCCTACCGACCTGCCTGCGAGGGCTGCCGCGCCTGCGTGTCCGTGCGCGTCGTGGTGGACGAGTTCGTGTGGACGCGCTCGCTGAAACGGGTGTGGCGGGAGAACAGGAGCCTCGAGCGGCGGGAGCGGGCGGCCCTTCCTTCCTCCGAACAGTACTCCGTCTTCCGCGCCTACCTCGATTCCCGTCATGCCGAAGGCGGCATGGCGGACATGACTGTCCTCGACTACGCGATGATGGTGGAGGACACCCACGTCGAGACGCGGCTCTTCGAGTACCGCAGGCCGGGGGAGGCGCGCGGGCGCGGCCAGCTCGTCGCCTGCGCCCTGTCCGACATCCTGTCGGACGGTCTCTCCATGGTCTACTCCTTCTTCGAGCCCGACGAGGAGAGCCGGTCCCTCGGCACCTTCATGATCCTCGACCACATCGAGCGGGCGCGGGCGATGAACCTTCCCTACGTCTACCTCGGCTACTGGGTCGCCGGATCGGACAAGATGAGCTACAAGACGCGCTTCCAGCCCCAGGAGCACCTCGGCCCCAAGGGATGGGCGCGGGCGTGACGAGGCGCTGAGCGGCCGCTGGCGACACGGCGCGCGGGCCGTCGCGGGCTGCTCTCACCCTCCCATCCGTGCTATGCGGGCAGTGTCACTGTCCGGGAGGTGGCGCGAGGGCGGCGCGATGCGACACTGGCTGAAGATGCTGTCCGCGGCGGGGCTGGCGATTATCGCGTCAGGCGCGCCGGCGGCCGCCGAGACGTTCGAGGATGCGTTCAGGGACCGCTTCCGGGAGCTCGCCGACGCCGTCCGCGGCTGCATCGCGACCCAGCCGGGCCAGGTGATCGAGGTGCTCCTCGTGGGCGCACCGCCCAACCACCGCGTCCTCCCCGAGACGGTGCGCCGCCAGCTGAACGCCCGCGCGGCCCTCGTCATCCAGGACGTGCGCCCGTTCACGGCGACCCTCGGGGAGGCGCTCGCCCGCACGGCGCCCTACCAGGACGTGGAGGGGGCGCGCACGTCGCTGCGCGCGCAGTCGGCCGCGCCGATGCTCCTCGCCTTCGAGGTGACTCGGCCTGTGCCCGAGGCCTACCAGGTGGACCTCTTCATGTTCGGCCGCCGCCAGCCGGGGGAAGGCTTCGCGTGCCCCTACGCGCGCACGCTCCACCTCTCCGCCGGGACGCTCGCGCCCGTCGACCCCGTGTTCGGAACGGACAACCTCATGACCCTGCGCGGCGCCATCGAGGCCGCCGTGGACGGGGCCGTGCGCGCCGACGTCACGACCCCGCTCGGCTTCCGCCTCGTCGACCGTCTGCCCGGCGCGTGTGCCGCCAGGGAGGAACTGCCCTTCCTGTTCGAGGACGTCGTCTTCGGCGCGGCGTCGAGGGCGGGAGGCGGCATGGTCGTCCCCGCCGACGACGCCGGCGAGGGGGACGTCGTGGAGCTCACGGTGGCGCGCGCGGGCGAGACTGACATCCTGCGCATGACGGCCCGCCTCACCCGCGCGGGCGCCACGCGCGGCTTCATGCGGGCGACGGCCCTCGTGGAAGGCGGCGCACTCGAGGGCTGCGTCGTCGAGGACGCGCCGGCGGAAGCCCCCACCGCCGCGGTGCCATCGGGAGCGGCGAGCCTCTCCCGCCCGGTGCTGCCCGTCGAGCGGTCGGTGACGCCAGCGCCCCCTCCGGCCGACTCGGCCGATCCCGATGCCCCTTACGCATTCGCTCATGCCATCGAGGGACCCGAGGGCTTCGTGTGGGCGATCGCGTTCTCGCCGGACGGGCTGCGGCTCGCGAGCGGCTCGGTCCGTCTGATCGGCCAGCCCTCGCAGACCGCGGTGCGGTTGTGGCAGGCGGACACCGGCGCACCGCTCGCGCCTCCGGGCGAGCAGGCCAACGTCGCCGACGTCGCCTTCTCGCCCGACGGCCGCCTCCTCGCGAGCGGCTCGCGGGACGGCACCGTCGCCCTCTGGGACGGCGCCACGGGAAGCCTCGTCACGACGCTGAAGGGCCATTCGGACTGGGTGAGGGCCGTCGCCTTCTCGCCCGAGGGGCTGCGCATCGCAAGCGCTTCCTTCGACGGCACCGTGCGCCTGTGGCACGCCATCACCGGGGCGCCTCTCCAGGTGCTGACGGGGCACGAGGGCCGGGTGGACGACGTCGCCTTCTCGCCGGACGGGCTGCGCATCGCGAGCGCCTCCACCGACGGGACGGTGCGCCTGTGGGACGCCTCCACAGGCGCCAGGATCGCAACGCTCGACAGGCACACGGCAGACGTCAACGCCATCGCCTTCTCGCCGGACGGGCAGCGCCTCGCGAGCGGCTCGCTCGACCGCACGGTGCGCCTCTGGGACGCACGCAACGGTGAGCACGTCGCGACGCTCGAGGGCCACGAAGGCGAGGTGAAGGCCGTCGCCTTCTCCCCCGACGGCACGCGCCTCGCGAGCGCCTCCACCGACAGGACGGCGCGGCTCTGGTCGGCCACCACGGGCGGCGCGCTCGCAACGCTTCAGGGTCACGAGGACTGGGTCGTCGGCCTCGCCTTCTCGCCCGACGGCGCCCGGCTCGCCACGGCATCGGACGACGACACGGTGCGCCTCTGGGACGTCGCGACGGGGGAGCCCATCGCCACCCTCGCGGGCCACAGGCGCAACGTCACCGCTGTGGCCTTCTCGCCCGACGGCCGCCTCCTCGCGAGCGCGTCCGCCGACAGGACGATCCGCATCTACGTGAAGACCGGCCCATAGCTGCGGCGCCTCGCAGGGCGGTCAGCCGTAGCGGTTGATGATCCCGATCAGCTCGCGGAACTTGCGGCGCTGGTCGTCCGGGTCCTGCGCGGCGATGGCGTGCTCGAGGCAGGCGTCCGCGTGATCCTCCAGGATGAGCTGCTCCACGGCCTTCAGCGCCGAGCGCACGGCCATCGTCTGCGTCAGCACGTCGACGCAGTAGCGATCCTCCTCCACCATGCGGCGGATCCCGCGCACCTGCCCCTCGATCCGCTTCAGGCGGTCGACCACCTTCTCGCTGTTCGGCTTCATCGTTCGGCGCCCACCTCTCGAGTCCCGCCCAAGGTAGGCGCTCGTCATGCGATCGCCACGGCCCGCCCCTTGCGGATGTACCCCAGGGGGGTATATCGCGAGAAACACGGGGACAGGGGATCAAGCGATGGACCAAGCGAGCACTGCGGACGGCGAGGCCACCGCCATCGATCCCGTCTGCGGCATGACGGTGAAGCTCGGGGCGGGCAAGCCGACCGCCGAGCACGAGGGCGAGACGCATCACTTCTGCAACCCCAAGTGCCGGGACAAGTTCGAGGCGCGGCCGGAGATCTTCCTTTCCGGCAAGCCGCGCGCGGCGGCGGAGGGCCCGAAGGACGTCGTCTACACCTGCCCCATGGACCCGGAGGTGGAGCAGATCGGCCCCGGGACGTGCCCCGTCTGCGGCATGGCGCTGGAGCCGAAGGGCGTCGTCGTGGTGGAGGGCCCGTCGGAGGAATACCTCGACATGCGCCGCCGCTTCGTCGTCTCGGCGATCCTCGCGGTGCCGCTGGTGGTGGTGGCGATGGGCCGCCACTTCTGGCCCCCCATGGGCGAGATCGTGGCTGCCGAGTGGCTCGACTGGATCGAGCTCGCCCTCGCGAGCCCCATCGTGCTGTGGGCCGGGCTGCCGTTCTTCCAGCGCGGCTGGATGAGCGTGCGGACGGGCAACCTCAACATGTTCACGCTGATCGCCCTCGGGGTCGGCGTCGCCTACGTCTATTCGCTGGTGGCGACGATCGCCCCCGGGATCTTCCCGCCCCAGTTCCGCGGCCATCACGGCGGGGTCGGCGTCTACTACGAGGCGGCCGGCGTCATCGTGACGCTCGTCCTCCTCGGCCAGATGCTGGAGCTTCGCGCGCGGGAGGCGACGGGGGCCGCGATCCGCGCCCTCCTCGACCTCGCGCCGAAGACGGCGCACCTCGTGGACGGCAAGCGCGAGAGGGACATTCCGCTCGAGCTCGTGCAGGCGGGGGACGTCCTGCGCGTGAAGCCCGGCGAGTCCGTGCCGGTCGACGGGACCGTGGAGGACGGCGGCTCCAGCGTCGACGAATCGATGCTCACCGGCGAGCCGCTCCCGGTGGAGAAGCGGGCGGGCGACGCGGTGACCGGCGGCTCGCTGAACCGCACGGGCACCTTCACCATGCGCGCCGAGCGGGTGGGCGCGGACACGATGCTGTCGCGCATCGTCCAGCTCGTGGCGGACGCGCAGAGGAGCCAGGCGCCGATCCAGCGGCTCGCCGACCGCGTGTCGGGCTGGTTCGTGCCTCTGGTGGTGCTGGTGGCCGTGGCGGCGTTCGCTGCCTGGTCGGTGTTCGGGCCGGAGCCCGCCATGGCGTTTGCGCTCGTGGCGGCCGTGTCGGTCCTCATCATCGCGTGTCCCTGCGCGCTCGGGCTCGCGACGCCGATGTCCATCATGGTGGGCGTCGGCAAGGGCGCTCAGTCGGGTGTACTCGTGCGCAACGCGGAGGCGCTGGAGCGATTTGCCGCTGTCGACACGCTCGTGGTGGACAAGACCGGCACGCTGACGGAGGGGCGGCCGACGCTGACCGGCGTCGAGGCCCTGTCTGGGGATGCCGACGGTCTCCTCGCCGCAGTCGCCGCGCTTGAGGCGGCGTCGGAGCATCCGCTCGCCGGCGCCATCGTGGCAGGCGCCGAGGCGCGCGGGCTCACCCTGCCGCAGGTGTCCGGCTTCGACAGCGTGCCCGGCAAGGGCATCACCGGGACAGTGGGCGGTGAGGCGATCGCCGTCGGCAACGCCGCGATGATGGCCGAGGCGGGTGTCGACGTCTCCCCCCTTGAGGAGGCTTCGGCGCGCCGCCGGGCCGAGGGCGAGACGGTGGTGTTCGCCGCGCGCGGCGGCCGCCTCGCCGGCCTGATCGCGGTCGCCGACCCGGTGAAGGCCGACGCGCGGGAGGCGATCGAGGCGCTCCACGCCGAGGGCCTCGCCATCGTCATGCTGACGGGCGACGAGGAGAGGACGGCGCGCGCCGTGGCGGCCCGGCTCGGCATCGACACCGTGATCGCGGGCGTCCTCCCCGCCGAGAAGCAGGCGCACGTCAAGCGCCTGCAGAGCGAGGGCCGGATCGTCGCCATGGCGGGCGACGGCGTCAACGACGCGCCGGCGCTGGCGCAGGCCGACGTCGGCATCGCCATGGGCACCGGCGCGGACGTCGCTGTGGAGAGCGCCGGCGTGACGCTGGTGCGGGGCGACCTCTCGGGCCTCGTGAAGGCGCGGCGCCTGTCCCGGGCGACGCTCGCCAACATCAGGCAGAATCTCTTTTTCGCCTTCATCTACAACGGCGTCGGCGTGCCCGTCGCGGCCGGCGTCCTCTATCCCGTGACGGGCCTCCTGCTCTCGCCGATGATCGCCGCGCTCGCCATGAGCCTCTCGTCCGTATCGGTGATCGCAAACGCCCTTCGCCTCAGGGCAACGCGCCTCTGAAGCCGCGCTCGTGCGAGCCGCCCGGCCGGACGCCGGCCGGGCGGGCGCACGCCGGAGGGAAGCCGCCGCGACGGGTCAGGCGGCGGCGACGCGCTCCGCCCGCGGCGCCGTGTTCGTCACACCGATCTCGGCCATCGAGTCGACCACCGCGTCGATGATGAGGGAGATGTCCGCGTCGGTGAGGTCGCCCATGGTGCCGATGCGGAACGTTCCCGCCGACGTCAGCCGCCCCGGGAAGATCACGAAGCCGCGCCGCTCCATCGCCTCGTAGAAGGCGGGGAAGGAGTAGGCGGGATCGTCCGGGTCGTGGAAGGTCGCGATGATGGGCGAGGCGTACTCGTCGTCCATGAAGGTGGCGAACCCGCGCTGGCGCAGCCCGTCGACCAGGCGGCGCCAGTTGTTGCGGTAGCGCTGCTGGCGGGGCGCGATCCCGCCTTCCCGCTTGTGCCGCTCGATGGCGTTGCCGAGGGCGAGGAGGACGTGGGTCGGCGGCGTGGTGCGGAACCAGCCCTTTTCCTCCATGAAGGCGAAGTGGGCGTGAAGGTCGAGGACGTAGGACGGCGAGCGGCCCTTGCCCGCCTCGAGGCTGTCGCGCCGGCACAGCACCATCGCGATCCCCGGAACGCCCTCGAGGCACTTGTTGGGGGAGATCATGACGGCCTCGACGCCGAGCGCGCGCGCGTCGATCATGAAGCCGCCGAAGGAGGCGATGGCGTCCACCATCAGCTTGACGCCGCGGCGCCGGCAGACCTCGGCGACGGGCTCGAGCGGGTTCAGGATCCCCGTCCCCGTGTCGCAGTGGCAGAGGGCGACGTGGGTGATCGCGGGGTCGGCGTCGAGCGCGCGCTCGATGTCGGCGCCGGAGACGGGCGGCAGGACGGGAAGCTCGAGGCGTGCCAGTGGAAAGCGGATCGCCTCCAGAACCTCGCGAAGGCGCAAGCCGTAGAAGCCGTTCTCCACCACGAGGACCTTCGACGTCTCCCTGTCGGCGAGGGTGTGGAATGCGGCCTCGATGCCGTAGGTGGCGCTCCCCTGGACGGGGACGCACACGTACTCGTCGCCCCCGTTGGCGATCTCCACCACGTAGTCGCGGATGCCGCGCACCATCTCGACCATGAAGGGCGAGTTGGGGCTGCGGTCGATCTGCATCGCGGCCTTGGTCTCGTGGGCCGTGGTGAGCGGCCCGGGGGTGAGAAGATAGGTCTGGTGCCGCTTCTCGGTCATTCGCTGATCTCCCTGAAGGTTCATGCCGCCGGCGTGGCGGACCCCGGCGCCCTCACGGCGCGCGTGCGCCGCACGATCGTGGCGGCTGACCCCAGCACGATGGCCGAGCCGACGAGGGTCCACAGGTCCGGAATTTCCTGAAAGAGAAGGTAGCCGGCCGCGATCGCGAACACGAGGCGCACGTAGTCGACCGGCGCGAGCGCGGAGGCCTCGGCGAGCTGGAAGGCCCCCACCATGAGGAACTGCCCGACGATGCCGGAGGCCGACACCGCGAGGAACAGCGGCCAGTGCTCCGGCGCGATCGGCACCCACACGATGGCTGCCGGGATCGCTGCGAGGAGCGTTCCGATCATCGAGGCCCAGAACATCACGGTCCAGCGCCCGTCGGTCAGCGACAGGCTCCGCGTGATGGCGAGCAGGGTCGCAGAGACGAAGGCGCCGACGAGGGCGCCGATCATCGCGGGATGCACAGTCTCGAACCCCGGCCGCAGCACGATGAGGACGCCCGCGAACCCCGCAAGCACCGCCGTGATGCGCCGCCAGCGGACGCGCTCGCCGAGGAAGAGGACCGCGAGGACGAGGAGGAACATCGCCTGCGTGAAGGTGAGAGTCGTCGCGACCGCGAGGGGAAGGACCGCGAAGGCGTAGTAGTAGAGGATCATCCCGATCTGGCTGCACAGCGCCCTCAGCCCGTGCATCGGAATGCGCACGGTGCGCGCGATCGCCCAGCCGGTGGCAAGGCCGATCGCGGCGAAGAGGATCGCCTGCGCGCCGGTCCTGACCGCCGCCATCTGCGCCACCGCATAGTCGGCGGTGAGGATGCGCACGACGATCATCTCGGTGGTGAAGAAGATCCATGCCGTCACGAGGAGGATCCCCGCAGTGACGTGCCGCCGCCGCTCGCTCCACCCCGCGACGTCGGCGGCCGAAAGGGTGATGGCCGAGAACCTCACACGGCGGCCCAGGACCGCCCGGCCGACGAGCGCGCGACGGCCTCGAAGGCAGCGACGCCGGCGATCACCTCGTCGAGGGGGATCATGTAGGGCTCGCCCTTGCGGATCGCCGCCGCGAACGCCTCGAGCTGGAGGCGCTCGGTGGAGACCGGCGCGAACGTGTGGGTGACCTTGTGGCCGTTGACGGGGACGTGCTCGAGCACGGTCTCTCCGCGCAGCTCCACCGATCCCTCCGAGCCGAAGAGGGCGATGCGGAAGGTGGGCGCCGTCGCCGTCATGGCGGTGAGATAGCCCGTCGTGCCGCTCTCGAAGCGGAACAGCATCGACGTCGTGTCGTCGAAGTCGATGGTGTGGACGAGGCGGTCGGACTGGGCGAGCACCTCGGCGATGGGGCCGACGAGGTGGATCATCGCGTCGATGACGTGGATGCCGGAGCCCGCGAGGCCGCCCGCCGGGCTCTCCCCCGGGTCGACGCGCCACATGTCGTTGGTGTAGCGGGCGCCGACGTGGCCGGACATGTTGCCCTCCACGTGGAGGATCCGGCCGAGCCGCCCGGCCTCGACCATCTCGTGGCAGAGCTGGACCGTCGGGAGGAAGCGGCGGTTGTGGCCGGCCGCGAAGACGATGCCGGCGGAGCGCACCGCGTCCATGGCCGCGACGACGGACTCCTTCGTGAGCGTCACCGGCTTCTCGCAGAAGACGTGCTTGCCCGCGGCGGCCGCGGCCGCGATCTGCGCGGCGTGCTGCGAGTGGGGGGTGGCGAGGACGACGCCGTCGACGGAGGGGTCGGCCAGCACCGCCTCGTAGCTGTCCGCGAGGGCGATCCCCTTCCTCGCGCAATAGTCCTCCGCCCTGGCGCGGGTCCGGGTGACGCCGGTCGTGAAGGTCACGGCCTCGGACTGGCCGGCGACGGAATCGACGAGGATCCGGCCCCAGCGGCCGATGCCCACGATGGCGAGATTGACCAAGGAAATCTCCAGGTTGGATTGGCGGCCCGGCGACAGTGTCACGCCGGGCCGCCCGCGTCACGCCGTCACTCGGCGGGGACGGCGTTGATGGCGAGCGTGTCCTCGTCGGCGCGCGGCAGGTAGGTGAGCTTTTCCGCGTTGCCGGCCCAGATGGCGGAGAGGTTCACGATGGGGATCGCCATGAGGTCGTTCATGGTGAGCTCCATCGCCTGCTCGAGGAGGGCCTTGCGCTCGTCGGCGTCGACGGTGCCGAGCGCCTCCTGCACGATCGCGTCGATGTCCGGGTTCGAGTAGGAGAAGTGGTTGAAGACGCCGAAGCTGCCTTCGGCCGCCTTGGTGTGGACCATGGACGACAGGATGTAGGACGCCTCGCCTGTGAGCGAGCCCCAGCCGTTCATCATGAGCGAGTATTCGCCAGCCGCCTGCGCCGGGAAGTAGACCGCGCGCGGGGTCGCGTTGACGGTGGCGTCGATCCCGATGCGGGCGAGCATCGGCCCGAGCGCCGCGCAGATGTCACCGTCCATCGGCAGACGGTCGGACGTGCAGTGGAGGTCCACCGCGAACCCGTCCGGATAGCCCGCCTCGGCGAGGAGGTCGCGCGCGCGCTCGAGGTCGAACTCGAGCTCAGGAAGTTCGGGCGACCAGCCGAAGAAGCCCTCGGTGATGATCTGCGAGGCGGGGGTGGCGAGACCCTCCATCACGCGGCTTGCGATCGCCTCGCGGTTGACGGCGAGCGCGAGCGCCTGGCGCACGCGGAAGTCCTGGAACGGGTTGGCCGCGAGGGGGCTGCCGTCCTTGGCGCGGATGCGGGGCGAATCGTCCCTGTAGTCCGGGAAGAGCATGAAGATGTAGACCGACGGCCCCTTGAAGACCTCGAGGTTGTCCTCCCGCTCGATGCGGGCGACGTCCGTCGGCGGGGCGTAGTTGATGAGGTCCACGCGGCCGGACAGGAGCGCCGCGACGCGGGCCGAATCGTTGGAGATTTCGGAGAACGTCACCTTGTCCCAGGCCGGCGCCTCGCCCCAGTAGTCGGCGAAGGGCTCGAGTTCCATGTCGCTCTTGGCGCGCCAGGAGACGAGCCTGTAGGGGCCGGTGCCGATGGCCGCGGCGCCGGAGTTGAACTCCGAGACCGGCGTGTCGGCCGCGATCTCCGACGGAATGATGAAGGCGCGGGCGAGATCGAGCGGGAGCGTCGCCGCAGGCGAGTCTGTCTTGAACTCGACGGTCATCGGATCTACGGCGCGCGCCTCGACGATGCGGCGCACGTAGGTCTGGAGGCCGCCGTCGGGGCCGGCCGCGGCGGGAATGCGGTTGATGGAGTGGACGACGTCCTGCGCGTCGAGGTCCGATCCGTCGTGGAACTTCACGCCCTCGCGCAGGGTGAAGCGCCAGGTGAGGTCGTCCACCGCCTCCCAGGACGTGGCGAGGCCCGGGATGAGCTGCAGGTTGTTGTCCCGCTTCGTCAGCGACTCGTAGACGTTCTTCATCGCCGACACGTTGGTGCCGATGGCGGAGAAGTGGGGGTCCATCGATTCGGCCCCCGAGCGCACGCCGATGACGAGCTCCTCCGCAAGGGCCGCCGACGACGCCGCCGTCACGGCGAGCGCGGCGGCACCGCACAGGAGTCCCACGTAAGTCCGGTTCAGCATTCCGTCTCCTCCTCAGGACGCTCCCGCCCGCCGCAAGGCCGGCTGCGGGACGGGGTGCTTCGACGCCACGGGTTGCGGGGCACCGTTCCGGCGGCCTCGTCCAGGCTGCGCCGCCATGGGAAAGGGGCTAGCAAGTCTCGCGCCAGACACGTGGAATCGTTTCGCCTCATGCCGCCGCGCACCGACGCGGGACCGCGCGGCGAACGCCCCTCCCCGCGCGGCCCGGCGTGTGCATGATGGCGGACCGGAACGGCGGCGGAGGAGCGCGGATGAGGATCGAGAACATGAGCTGGGAGGACGTCGCGGTCTATCTCGCGCGGGACGACCGGTGCGTGCTTCCCATCGGGTCCACAGAGCAGCACGGGCAGCTCAGCCTCCTCGTCGACGCGATCCTCGCCGAGAAGGTGGCGATGGACGCCGCCGAGCCGATCGGCGTCCCCGTCTTCCCGCGCATCAACTACGGCCTCTGCCCCTACTTCGCCGCCTATCCGGGCTCGGTGACGCTGAGGGTCGAGACGCTGCTCGCCGTCGTGCGGGACATTCTCGACGCCTTCCGCGCCCAGGGGTTCCGCCGCGTCCTCATCGTGAACGGTCACGGCGGCAACGCGCCGGTGGGTGCGCTCGCGCTCGACTTCATGCGCGAGCACCCGGACATGACGATCCGCTTCCACAACTGGTGGATGGCGCCGAAGACGTGGGCGAAGGTTCAGGAGATCGACCCGGTCGCGAGCCACGCCTCCTGGATGGAAAACTTTCCCTGGACGCGGCTGAAGAACAAGCCGATGCCGGAGGGGAAGAAGGACATGATCGACCTCGAGCGCATGCGCCTGCTGCCGCCGGCCAGGGTGCGCGAGATGCTGGGCGACGGCGTCTTCGGCGGCGTCTACTCGCGCTCCGACGAGGACATGCTCGCCCTGTGGGACGTCGCCGTCGAGGAGACGCGCGAGCTCATCGCGGGGCCGTGGCATTGAGCGGCGCCGGCAAGCCGCTCCTCGTGTGGGGCGCGGGCGCCATCGGGGGGACGATCGGCGCCCATCTCCTGCGCGCCGGGCACGACGTCCTGTTCGTCGACGTCGTCGAGGCGCACGTCGACGCCATCAACGCGGCCGGCCTCACGATCACCGGCCCCCTCGCGGAGTTCACCGTCCCGGCGCGGGCGGTGACGCCCGATCGCGTGGAGGGCACCCATCCTGCCGTCTGGTTGTGCACGAAGGCGCAACATACGGCAGAGGCGACGCGGCAGATCCTGCCGCACCTTTCGGACGACGGGCATATCCTGTCGTTGCAGAACGGTCTCACGGAACGGATCGTTGCCGAAATCGCGGGCAGGGAGCGCACACTCGGCGCCTTCATCAACTTTGGCGCGGACTATCTGGAGCCCGGCCGCATCCTCCATGGCGGACGTGGCGCCGTCGTGGTGGGCGAGCTCGACGGCGCCGCCACGGAGCGCCTCGCCGCCACCCGCGCGCTGCTCGCGGCCTTCGAGCCCGACGCCGTCGCGACCGACAACATCTGGGGCTACCTGTGGGGCAAGCTCGGCTATGGCGCGCTCCTGTTCGCGACGGCGCTGACGGACGATTCCATCGCCGACGTCCTCGCGAGCCGGCCGGACCGTCCGGCCCTCGCGGCGCTCGCCGCGGAGATGATGGCCGTCGCACGGGCGGAGGGCGTCACGCCGCTCGGCTTCAACGGCTACGAGCCGGCCGCCTTCATGCCGGGCGCGGACCCCGCCGCGACGCAAGCCTCGTTCGACGCCATGGTCGCGCACAACGCGAAGTCGGCGAAGTCCCACTCCGGGATCTGGCGCGACCTCGCCGTCAGGAAGCGCAAGACCGAGGTGGACCCCCTCATCACGGAGCCCGTCGCCATCGGCGCCGGCCACGGGCACCCGATGCCCCTCACCCGCCTCCTCGTGTCGCTGATCGAGGACATCGAGGGGGGCCGCCGTCCCCTCTCGCGCGAGACACTCGCCGTGCTGACGGCCGCGCACACCGAGGGAGCCGCCGCGTGAACCTTTCGCTCGAGAACCGCCGGGCCATCGTCACCGGCGCGGCGCAGGGGATCGGCGCCGCCATCTGCCGCACGCTGCGGGACGCCGGGGCGAGCGTCCACGCGGTCGACATCGACGGTGAGCGGCTCGCCCCCCTCGCTGCGGAAGGGATCGCCGTGGAGCGTCTCGACGTGACGGACGCCGCCGCCGTGACGGCCGCGGTGGAGCGCTCCGGCCCGTTCCAGGTGGCGGTCCATGTCGCTGGCGGCGTGCGCGGCCAGGTGGGCCGGCCGGTGGAGACGATTTCCGACGCCGAATGGGAGGCGATCGTCGCGGTCAACCAGACGGCGGCCTTCTACCTCGCCCGCGCGGTGGTGCCGGGCATGAAGTCCGCCGGCGGCGGGCGGATCGTGACCATCACGAGCCGCGCCGGGCTCGACGTGTCGCTGACCGGGATCCAGGCCTATGCGAGCGCGAAGGCGGGGCAGATCGGCCTCGTCCGCCAGCTCGGCCACGAGCTCGGGCGTTTCGGCATCACGGTGAACGCGGTCGCGCCGGGCTTCGTGCGGTCCAACCCCGCCACGGAGCGGCAGTGGGAGGCGCTCGGGCCGGAGGGGCAGGAGAAGCTCGTGAACGCCATCGCCATGCGCCGCCTCGGAAGCGTGGAGGACATCGCTGCGGCAGTCCTCTTCCTCGCCTCCGATCATGCCTCGTGGATCACGGGGCAGGTGCTCTCGGTGGACGGAGGGCGCTGAGGCGCCGCCGCCGGGACGCTGCCGGACGCGCCGGCGTCACTCCGGCAGCGCGGCGATGGCCTCGGCGAGGATGCGGCGCCTCGGCTCGGGGTCGGCGAGGATCGCGGCCATGCCCCTCACCGACACAGCGTCGATCTCCGGCACGACGCGGCGCACGATCGCCTCGCGGGTGCGGGCGCGCACGCTCGCGGGGAGCTTCAGGAGGCGGCGGCTCATCTCGCAGAGCGAGGCGTCGTCGAACACCGCGTCCCAGGCGGCGCGCTCCGGTCCGAAGTCGAAGGGCGGCCGCTCCGGCCGCTCGGCGCGCAGCCGCGCGGTGCAGTCCGCGTCGACCGCGCCCTCCACCACCGCCACGCCGTAGGCGCGCCGCGCCGCCTCAGCGGACACGAAACCCGCCCGGACGTCCCGGGCCACCGCCTCGGGATCGCGCTCGAACGGGTCGCCGAAGCCGCCGCCGCCGGCGGTGAGGATCGTGATGCGGTCCCCCTCCTCCGCCTCGTACATGTCGAGCTTGCCGAGGTCGCGCTCGTTCGGCCCGCCGAAGTCGAGGACGACGCGGCAGGTCGCCCCCGGCCCGCCACCGGCCACGCCCCAGGGGCGGAACACGAAGCGCTCGAGACCGCGCCCCAGAACGGCCGTCCCGTGCCTCAGGATGCGCACGGTCATGACGAGCCCCGTCCCGCCCCGCCAGCGCCCCGGTCCGCCGGAGTCCGGGCGCAGGCCGTAGGCCTCGACGACGACGCCAGCGTCCGCCTCCGAGCGCTCGAGCGGCGTGTTGTAGAGGTTGGCGAGGCCCGAATCGCGCCCGTCCACGCCGTCAGCACCGGCCCGCGCCCCTGTGCCGCCGACGAGGGACTGGATCACCATCACGCTGCGCGTCCCCGTCGCCTCGTCCTGCTCGGCGATCACCATCGGCACGATGGTGCCGCCGCTCGGCGCCGGCATCAGGCCGGGCACCGCCGTCGCGATGGCGCCGACGACGGCGTCGTTGATGCGGATCGCCGTCGCGTGCCTCACCCCGACGGCCGCCGGATACTCGGGATTGAGGACTGTCCCCTTAGGGACGTGGACGGTCATGTTCTCGAACAGGCCGTAGTTGAGCGGCACGGTCGGGTCGATGCTGCCGACGAGGTGCATGAGCTTCAGCGTGAGCCATGGGTGGCGCAGGCCGCCCGTCGGCACGTTGTAGGCCGCCACCACCTGCGGGTCGGAGCCCGTGAAGTCGAGGTGGACGTGGCCGTCGTCGACCGTCATCGCGCAGCGGATGCGGATCGGCACCTTCGTCGCGTAGTCGTCGTCCATGTAGTCGGCGAAGACGGTCGTCCCGTCGGGGATGCGCCGCTGGACCTGCCGCGCCTTGTCCTTCGCGTAGGCCACGAGATCCGCCTGCGCATCGGCGAACGTCTCCACCCCGTGGCGCTCGATGAGCTCCGCCACCCGCCGCTCGCCCACCGAGAGCGCCGCGATCATGGCGCGGATGTCCCCGAGGTTGAGGTCGGGCACGCGGCAGTTGGCGCGGTAGAGGGCGACGAAGTCGGCGTTGAGGACGCCGGCCTTCACGAGCTTCATGGGCGGGATCTGCAACCCCTCCTGGAAGAGCTCCGTGAAGCGCGGCGAGATGGACGAGGGCACGCCGCCGCCTATGTCCGCCGAATGGATGAAGTCCCAGCCGTAGCAGACGATCTCGCCGGCGTGGAAGTAGGGCTTGATCAGCTGAAGGTCCGGCATGTGGGTGGAGAGCCCGCCGGTGAGATACGGATGGTTGGTGATCAGGATGTCGCCCGGGACGACATCCGGAACGGCGCGGATCGTCGGCCCGCAATCGAGGTCGAGGAAGCCCGAGACGCCCATCGCCGCCGGATAGGCGAAGAACTTGCCGGAGAGGTCGGCAAGGCCGGTCGCGAAGTCTGCCGCGTCCTTGACGTAGGTGGAGCGGGCTGTGCGGGCGAGGGCGATCGCCATCTCCTCGGTGACCGCCTGCACCTGCGTCTTCAGGATCTCGAGGAGGATCGGGTCGAGCTTCATGGCGCCGTCCGGCGGATGACGAGGTTGCCGAGCCCGTCGACCGTTCCGGCCCAGCCGGGGAGGACGAGGACGGTGGAGTCGGGCTGGTCCACCACGGCCGGCCCCTCGATCCGCGCCCCCTCCCCGAGGTCGGCGCGGCGATAGACCGGCGCCTCCCGCCACGCGCCGAGGAAGACTGCGCGCGTTGCGACCGGCTCCGGCGCCCTCCCCTCCCCCGCCGGCGCGAGCGAGAGAGGCGCCACCTTGCCGACCACGGCGAGGCGCAGGTTGGTGATCTGGAGGTCGCAATCCTCCTCCACGAAGCCGTAGAGCCGCTGGTGCTCGGCGTTGAAGAGGTCGAAGAGGCGGGCCGGCGTCAGCGTGTCGATGTCGAAGTCCGGCACGGCGATGCCGAGCTCGAACGCCTGCGCCGGATAGCGCATGTCGGCCGTGAGGAGGAACGTGTGCTCGCCGATGATGTCGCCCTCGTCGGCGATCCAGGCGCGGGCCTCCCGCTCGGCGTCCCGCACGAGGGCGACGATCTCCTCCCAGCCGCCGCCGTCGCGGTCGATCATGCGCCGGGCAGGGCGCACGTAGTCGCGCCGCACGTCCGCCAGGATGGCGCCGAGGGCGCAGAACGTGCCGGGAAGCCGCGGGACGAGGACGGCGTCGAGCCGCGCCTCCTCGGCGAGGAGGTTCGCATGGGTCGGCCCTGCCCCGCCGTAGGCGACGAGGACGAAGCCGCGCGGGTCGAGCCCCTTCTGGGCAAGGAGCTTTCGCAGCTCCGTCGCCATCTTCGCCGTCGCGACCCGCACGGCGGCATCGGCGGCGGCGACCGCGCCGTCGAGCCCGATCGACGCGCCGACCCGGCCGAGCGCCTCCGCCGCCCTGTCCTTGTCGAGCCGCATCCGCCCGTCGGCGAAGCGGTCGGGGTCGATGATGCCGAGCACGAGATAGCAGTCGGTCATGGTGGGGACGGTGCCGCCGCGGCCGTAGGCGACGGGGCCGGGATCGGCGCCGGCCGAATCGGGGCCGACCTTGAGGAGCCCCTGCGGGTCGGTCCACACCACCGAGCCGCCGCCCGCGCCGATGGCCGAGACGTTCACCACCGGGAGCATCAGCGGATAATCGCCGATCATGGTGGAGTGGGTGAACTCCAGCGCGCCGCCCCGGCTGATCGCGATGTCCGTGCTCGTGCCGCCCATGTCGAAGGTGATGAGGCTCGGCGCGTCGGCGGCGACGCGGGTCGCCGCGAGAACGCCGGACGCGGGGCCGGAGAGGATCGTGTCCACCGGCCGCGCCCGCGCCGTCGCGAGGGAGACGGTGCCGCCGTTGTTGGCGGTGATGTAGATGGGCGCCGTGACGCCGAGCCCGCGGAATCGCGCCTCGAGCCGCGTGAAGTAGGCGTCCATCAGCGGATGGACGAAGGCGTTGAGCGCGCTCACCAGCGCCCGCTCGTACTCGCGCATCTCGGGCCAGATGTCGCACGACGCGACGACGGGGAGCCCCGTGTGCTCCGCGAGGAGCGCCGCCGCCCGCCGCTCGAGCGTGCCGTCGCGGTAGGAGTTGAGGAGCATCACCGCCACAGCCTCGTGCCCGCCCTCCACGATGCGCCGCGCCACCGAGGCGATCTCCTGCGGGTCGACGTCCCTCAGCACCGAACCGTCGGAGAGGCCGCGGGCGCAGATCTCGAACACGCTCTCGCGCGGGACGAGGGGCGCCTCGCGGCCTGCGGTGAAGTCGTAGGAGTTCGGCATCCTCGCACGCGCGATCTCCATCACGTCGCGGTTGCCGGCGGAGACGACGAGCGCCACCCGCGCGCCGCGCTGGCGGATGATGGCGTTGAGCGCGATGGTGGTGCCGTGGACCACGAGCTCGATGTCGCGGGGGGCGATGCCGAGGGTCTCGACGAGGCGGGCCGTCCCCGCCTCCACCGCGCGCGAGGGATCGTCCGGAACGCTCGGCTCCTTGTGGAAGGCGAAGCGGGTGCCGTCGGCGGTGGCGAGCACGAAGTCGGTGAACGTCCCGCCGACGTCGATGCCGAGGCGGAAGCCGGATGTCGTTGTTCTCATTCGCTCTCTTCTTCCGGGCAGCGACCGTGCCGGCGGTCGGGCGCGTGCAAGCGGCGCGCCATCCGCCTCCCCGGCGCCGCGGTCGCGAGGTCGCTCAGCCCCCGCGGGCGCGGCGGTAGGCCTCGAGGGTGGCGGCGTCGGGCGGATAGGTGCCGTCGAGCGGTGCGCCCTCCTTCAGGCGCGCGAGGAGGAAGCGCTCGAGGCGCTCCTTCTCCTCGGCCGCCTCCGCCACCGCCTCCCCCATGGCGCGGGGGATCACGGCGACGCCGTTGCGGTCGCCGACGAGAATGTCCCCCGGCACGACGGCGACGCCCATGCAGTCGACGGGGCACAGAAGGTCCGCCACGAGGCGGCGCGCGGGGCCGGGGATCGGCGCCGATCCCTGCGCGAACACGGGAAGGCCGGTCGCCGCCACGTCCTCCACGTCGGCGATCCCGGCATCGGTCACGATGGCGGCGACGCCCTTCCTCGCGAGGAATGTCGCGATGAGCTCGCCGAAGAAGGAGATGCCGGCGACGGCCCCGCAGTCGGTCACGATCACCTCCCCCGCCGCGACGTCGGCCATGGCGCGGCGGTGAAGGTTCGGCGCCCGCCCCTCGGACACGGCGGCGAGAAGGTCTTCGCGGACCGGCAGTGCCCGCATCGTGTACGCCGTGCCTACAAAACGCGCATTTTCCGCCGAAAGCGGCGCGAGCCCCGCGAGGAACGAGGAGCGCACGCCCCTGGCGAACAGGGTGGCCGTTATCGTCGGCACCGGCAGCGCGGCGAGGCGGGCCGCAAGGGCGGGGTCGAGGGGCGCGCGGGTCACCATGGGATGGTCCGTCAAGTGCATGAGTGGCAGGGAGATGATGCACCGGATGGGCATCGACGGGGAACGGACATGCAGCTTGCCGGCCAGAAGGCCCTCGTGACGGGCGCCGGGTCTCACGGGATCGGCCGCGCCACGGCCCTCGCGCTGGCGCAGGAGGGCGCCGACGTCGCCGTCCACTACCTCGACCAGGAGGAGACCGCCCTGGCGCTGGCGCTCCGCATCCGCGAGACGGGCCGCGCCTCGGCGGCGCTCAGGGCGGATCTCGGTGATCCCGCAGCGGGCCGGGCGATGGTGCGGGAGGCCGCCGGCCGGCTCGGCGGGCTCACGGTGCTCGTCGCCTGCGCCGCCACACTCGCCCGCCGTCCGTTCCTCGAGATCGACGATGCAGAATGGGACCGCGTGCACCGTGTGAACCTCGCCGGGACGTTCGCCGTGGCGCAGGAGGCGGCGAAGGTGATGGCAGGGGCCGGCACGGGCGGGCGCATCGTCCTCGTCTCGTCGGTCAACCAGGAGCACCCGACGCGGGACCTTGCCCACTACGTCGCCTCCAAGGGTGGCGTGAAGATGCTGGCGCGGGCGATGGCGCTCGAGCTCGCGCCCCTCGGGATCGCCGTCAACCTCGTCGCGCCCGGAACTGTGGAGACGGACATCAACCGCTCCGCCCTCGCAGACCGCGCCTTCCGTGCCGCGAAGGTGGCAATGATCCCGGCGGGCCGTGTCGCGACGCCCGAGGAGGTGGCGGCCGCCGCCGTCTATCTCGCCTCCCCCGCCGCAGCCTATGTGACGGGGACGACCATCACCATCGACGGAGGCCTCACGCTTTGACCGCCGCAACGGATCCCTTCGAGATCGTCGCCATCCGCTACGCCCGCGCCGAGCGCAGGCGCTCCGCGGCATTTATCGGCGGGGACGTCCACGACGGGCCGCAGCCGATGGCCTACTACGTCTGGCTCCTGCGCCGTGAGGGCGAGGCGATCGTCGTCGACACGGGATTCGACAGGGAGACGGCCGCGGTGCGCCGGCGGGAGTTCATCCGCTGCCCGGGCGAGACACTCGCCGACCTCGGCGTCGATCCGGCCATGGTCCGCACCGTGATCCTCACCCACCTCCACCACGATCACGCCGGCAACCACCACCTCTTCCCGAACGCCTCCTTCCACGTCCAGGCGGCGGAGATGGCCTACGCCACCGGCCCGTGGATGACCCACCCGTCGCTGCGCGCGGGCTACGGCGCGGACGACGTGAAGGTGATGGTGGACCGCCTCTTCCAGGACCGCATCGTCTTCCACGAGGGCCGCGGGCGGGTGGCGGAGGGGGTCGACGTCGTCCACATCGGCGGGCACTGCGCGGGGCTCCAGTCGGTGGTGGTCGCGGCGGCGCGGGGGCCTGTCGTCCTCGCCTCCGACGCGGCTGTCCTCTACGAGGGCTTCCGGGACGCCCGGCCCTTTCCGGCGGCCTTCCACGTGGGCGACGAGCTTCGCGGCTACCGCACCCTCAGCGCCCTCGCGGCGGACGAGGACGCCGTCATCCCCGGCCACGACCCGCTCGTGATGGAGCGCTTTCCCGTCCTCATCGAAGGCCTCGCCTGGCGCGTCGACGTGGAGCCCCTGCGATGACCGCCGTCCTCACCCCCGCGCCCGCCCAGCCCGAAGCGCCGGCCCTCGACCCGATCACGCTGGAGATCATCGGCCAGCAGGCCCGCGCGGTGACCGAGGAGATGGGCCTCGTCCTGTCCCGCACGGCCCGCACCACCTACGTGCGGGAGGCGGCGGACTTCGGGACCGCCCTCGCGACGCCGGCGGGAAAGTTCTTCGCCTATCCCGCGGCCCTCGGCGTCTCGGGCTTTCTCGACCTCGACGCCGGCAAGGCGCTCGAGGCCGCGGCCCCCTTCGCGCCGGGCGACGTCGTCATCACGAACCACCCCTACGATTCGGGCGGGCTCTCGAGCCACATGCCGGACCTCCAGCTCGTCCGGCCCTACTTCCACGACGGGGAGATCGTGGCCTGCGGCTGGTCCTTCGTCCACACCGCGGACATCGGCGGCATGGTGCCCTCCTCCATCTCGCCGGGCCTCACGGAGCTCTTCCAGGAGGGCTTCATCATCCCGCCGCTGAAGCTCGTGGTGGAGGGCCGCCTCAACGAGGACGTGGTGCGCCTCTACAAGGCGAACTGCCGGATGCCAGAGGCGAACTTCGGGGACATCAAGGCGATGCTGGTGGCGCTCGAGACGGGCGCGAAGCGGGTGGCCGAGCTCGTCGCCCGCCACGGGATCGCGACGTTCCGCGCTGCCCAGGGCGCCCTCGCGGACTACGCCGCCGCCAAGGCCCGCGAGGTGCAGCGCCGCATCCCGGACGGGACGACCACCTTCGCCGACTATCTCGACGACGACTTCGTAAGCCCCCTCCCCGTGCGCGTGCGCTGCACGATGACCGTCAGCGACGGGGCGATCCACCTCGACTTCACGGGCACGGACCCGCAGGTCCCATCGGCCTACAACGTGCCGACCGGCGGCGTGCGCCATCCCTGGCTGACGCTGCGGCTCATGCAGTTCGTCGCCTCCCACGACAAGTCGATCCCGCTCAACCACGGCCTCTTCGAGAACATCACGGTGTCCGTCCCGAAGGGCACCGTCCTCAACCCGGAGTTTCCCGCCCCCGTCGGCGTGCGCTCGGCGACGGCGATCCGGGTGAACGACGTCCTCACCGGCTGCCTCGCCGAGGCCGCGCCCGAGCTCATCCCCGCCCCCTCCGGCGGAACCGTGGTGCCGACGGTCCTCGCCGAGTACGACGCGGCGCTCGGGACGCGGCGGGTGCAGGTGATGCAGTCGCTCGTGGGCGGCACCGGCGGGCGCCACGGCGCCGACGGCGTGGACGGGCGCGACTCCAGCCTCGCCAACTGCTTCAACACGCCCGTCGAGGCGAGCGAGGCGGAGGTGGGCGCCGTCGTCACCTCCTATGCGCTGCGCCCCGACTCGGGCGGCCCGGGGCGCTGGCGGGGCGGAACCGGTCTCGTCTTCACGATGCGGATCGACAGGCCGGGCGGGGCGGTGCTCGCGCGCGGGCTCGAGCGGCACGTCTTCCGCCCGTTCGGGATCGCTGGCGGGATGCCGGGCGCGCCGGCCCGCGTCGTCCTCAACATCGGGACGGACGGGGAGCGCGATCTCGGCAAGATCTCCATGTTCGAGCCGGAGCCGGGCGACACCGTCACACTCATGTCCGCCGGCGGCGGCGGTTACGGCGACCCGTTCGACAGGCCCGTCGAGGCGGTGGCGAGGGACGTCGCCCTCGGCTTCGTGGACGAGGCGTCCGCGCGGGCCGACTATGGCGTCGCGATCGAGGGCGGCTTGGTAGACATGGACGCGACGGAGGCCCTGCGCGCATCGCGCCCGCGGCGCACGGGGATCGACTTCGGGCCGGAGCGGGCCGCCTGGGACGCCGTCTTCGACGACGCGCGAATGAACGCCCTCGTGGCCGCGCTCCTCCCCTTCCCGGCGGCGCTGCGTATCAGGCGGCGGCAGGCCTTCATGCGCGAGGTGCTGCCAGAGCTCGGCCGCCGCCCGCTCGTCGAGGCGCTCGCCGACCCCGCCGCGGCGCGCCGCAGGTTCGACGAGGCCCTCGCCCGCCTCGCGGTGGCCCGCTGACCTCAGGAGGGATCCGGCGCGATGGCCGCGTCCAGGAACTCCATGGAGCGGGCGATGCTGGCCGCCGTCGCTTCCGCGTCATAGACGAGGATGCTGCCGACGGCGCGCTCCTCCTGGTCGAAGCCGTGGGTGACGCCCTCGTGCATCGTCACCTCCACGTTGCGCCCCATGGCCTCGAGTGTGCCGGCGAGGAGCTCGCACTCGAAGGCGGGCGCGATGACGTCGAGCTCGGCGAGGACGAAGAGGACCGGGGCGTCGTGGTCCCACCCGTCGAAGCGCGCCCTGTTGGCGAGGCCGCACCAGGGATAGACGAGGACCGCCGCCACCACGCCGTCGAGGCCGGAGAGGCTCCTCGGCATGGCCGCAAGGTTGACCGGAAGCGCCGCGGGCGGGGCGAGGGCGAGGAGCTCCATGATGGTCCACCCGCCGTGGGACATGCCGACGAGGGCGAGGCGGTCCGGGTCGACGAACGGCATCCGTGCCGCGTCCGCCATGGAGACGAGGACGTCCCCCGCCCGCTCCGGCCCCGGCAGCAGCTGCCCGGTGCACACGAGCCTCCAGGACGCATCGTCGGCGTAGCCGCGGGGGCCGTGGCTGTCGACGACGATGGCGGCCCAGCCGCTCGCCACCAGCGCCTCGGTCCAGCGGTCCATGTTGTCCTTGAGGCCGTCGCACCCGTGGTAGAGAAGCGCCGTCGGGAACGGCCCGTCCCCCGGCGGCTTCGCGACGATGTAGCCGGGCGAGAGGAGCGCGCTGAGCTCCTCCGGCGACGTGCGCTCGATGAACCAGCCCTGGAGCCGGCCCACGGTGTGGACGCCGAGGATGCCGACGACCGCCGCCGTGAGCCCGGCCGCGATCAGGAGGATGTGCCGCCAGCCGATCGCGCGCCGCAAGGGATGCAGGGTTTCGCTCATGGTGTCCCGTTCAGGGTTGGACGTGCGCCTTCAGGCGGGCGATGACGCGGGGGGAGACGTCAGGTTCGGTGAGGATCGCCCAGGCGTCGATGTGGCGCGCGGGCGAGTACTGGTGGCCGTAGCCCGGCGGGACGGCGTTCGACAAGGCCATGTCGGCGGCGATCTGGAGCGCGGTGACCACCGGCACCCAGCGCATCTCCTTCGTGACGTCCGGCGCGCGGGGCTCCTTCAGCCAGTCCGGCCGCTGCCAGAAGAGCGAGACGTCGAAGAAGACGATGGGATCGCTGCCGTGCTGGAGGTAGAGGATTCGCATCGGTCCCCAAGGCGCGTCACCGTGGGAGATCTCCCGCTGGTTCATGAAGCGCGCGAAGGCGCCCTCCTCGAAGCGCGGCAGCCAGGCGGGGGACTGCGGATCGCGCGCCTCCGTCAGCTCGCGATGGATGGGCGAGACGAAGGGCGGTCCGGCCCAGAGCGCGCCGTCGAAGGGATCGCCCACCACCTCGTGGAGCCGCACCGAGCGCTCCGACGAGAAGGCGCCGAGGCTGAGGCCGTAGAGGTAGAGCCGCGGCCGCCCCTCCCGCGGCAGCTCCGTCCAGTGGGCATAGACCGTGCGCAGGAGCGCCCGCGCCGCCTCCTCGCCGTAGCCTGGCTCGAAGAGCAGGGAGAACGGGCTTTGGAGGTAGGAATACTGGAGCGCGACCGTGGCGACGTCGCCGCGGTGGAGATATTCGAGCGTCCGGGTCGCTCCCTCGTCCATGAACCCCGTCCCCGTCGGCACCGCGACGAGTAGGATGGAGCGCTCGAAGGCCCCGACCCTCAGGAGCTCGCGAAGGGCGAGCGCGGCGCGCGCTTCGGCGTCGTCCGCCGAGTTGAGGCCGACATAGACACGCACGGGCTCGACGACGGGGCCCGACCAGAAGGTGGACAGGTCCTCCTCAGTGGTCACGTCCTCCACGAAGCGGCGGCCGGCGCGGCCGAGGCTCCACCAGGGGACGAGCGACTGCGCGCTTCCCGTGCGCAGCGGCTCGGCCGGCTCGGCGGTGTCGGGCTCCACGAGCTGGTCGAGCTGCGCGTAGGAGGCGTCGAGGACCGTGAGGGCGTAGCGCACGAGGACGCCGTCGACGAGCGTGGCGAAGAGGACGAAGGCGACGGCGATGCCGGTGAAGCCCGCCACCCTCGGCGGCACCAGGCGGCCGGCGCGCCGCGCCACCAGCCGCGCGAGGAGCCTCAGCCCCCAGAAGACGAGGAAGAGCCCGGAGGCCGTCAGCGTCGCGAGCCCCAGCATGACGACCGTGTGGGCTCGCTCCACCGGCGGCAGGGCCATGACGGCGCGCACGGAGTTCTGCCAGTCCGCGGCCTGGGCGAGGCCGACGCCTATGCCGGCGAGGCCGATCAGCGCCGCGAGAGCGGCCCACCAGCCCGTGAAGCGGCTGTGGGACCGCGGCAGCTCCAGCCAGCGCCAGAGCGAGAGTGCCGCGATGGCGATGCCGTAGCCGGCGGAGAACACGGTTCCGGCGATGACCCCCTGCATCAGGGCGTCCCGCGGCACGAGCGAGGGGGTCAGCGACGCGGCGAAGAAGGCGCTGCCGAGGAGGATGCCCGTGCCCGAGACGAGCGGTCTCTCCGCGTCGTCGGCGGATGGCGGCAGGGTCTTGCGGGGCGGGGCGGCGGCCTGATGCTGCATCCGAACCTCCGTTGCGGTGCGGGTCGGACCGGGCCGCGCGACCCGCGCCGCCCGGCTGCCGGAACCGGCCGAGCCGACATTCTCTGGCACGAAATCGCGCCGCTGTCCTTTCCGCGCCGTCGCCGCACCCTTCCGGTCCGGAGCGATCCAAGCTCGCGCGAAGGGCTGTGCTGCCGCTAAGGATGGGTCCCGCCGCGCCTTCGCCGGGGCGGCGGCTGCCGGGAGCGATGACGATGTCGGAATTCCTCGAACTGACCGGACCCCTGTCGGTGACCGCGCGCGTCCTGATCGGCCTCGGCCTCCTGTCGGCGGCGGCGGCGCTGATCCTGTGGCTCGCGACGCTGATCGCAGGCTGGCGCGTCGCGGCGGGCGGGCTCGGGCTCGTCATCGGCGGCGGGCTCCTCGCGATCCTGTTCCTGCCGGTCGGCACCGCAGGGCTCGGAGCGCCGCCCGACCCGGCAGCGACCTTCGAGGACGCCGTCGCCCGCTTCGAGCAGGATCTCGCCGCCTCGCCGGTCCCGCTCAACCCGCTCTGCGCGCCCGAGCTCATGACCCATGGCGGGCGGACCGGGACGGTGGTCGTCCTCATCCACGGCGTGTCGAGCTGCCCGCGCGCCTTCGTGGACCTCGCCCCTCTCCTCCACGCCCGCGGCCACACGGTGATGACGGTGCGACTGCCGCAGAACGGCCACGCCGACCGGGCGACCGACGCGCTGCGCCTCATGACCGCAGAGGCGCTCGCCGCCTTCGGGGACGAGGTGGTGGACGTCGCGAGCGGCCTCGGCGACAGCGTCGTCGTCCTCGGCATCTCGGCGGGCGGGACCGTCGCCGGATGGACGGCACAGACGCGCGGCGAGGTGGACAGGGCCGTCCTCGTCGCCCCGTTTTACGGCCTCGGCAGCTTCGGCCCGCGGCTCAACGTGGCGCTGATGCGCGCGATGCTCATCCTGCCGGACGTGTCGATCTGGAAGGATCCCGTGGCGCGGGCGGCGTTCGAGGGCGGGATGCCCCACGCCTACAAGCGCCAGTCGACCCGCGCCACGGGGGAGATCATGCGCCTCGGCTTCGCCACCTGGCGCCTCGCGCGGGAGGATGCGCCGCGGGCGGGGGAGATCGTCGTCGTCACCAACGACGCCGACAGCGCCGTCTCCAACGAGACGACCGGCGCGGTCGTCGGCGCGTGGGAGGCTGACGGTACGCACGTCGTCACCCATACCTTTCCGGCCCATCACGGCCTGGGGCACGAGCTGATCGACCCGATGGAACCTGGCGCCAATCCCGCCATCACCTATCCCGTGATCGTCGGCCTCCTCGAGGGCGGCACTCCTCTCGAGGGTGGCGCAGCGCTGGCGGACTGACGCGCGTCAGAGGATGCGGCGCATGGCGGCGCTGTCCACGACGACCGTGTTGAGGACGATGTCGTGGGCGAGCCGCTTGCGAGCCGTCAGCAGCGAGACGAGGACGATGAACGGTGTGAGGAACGTCACCGAGAGGTAGAACAGGATCGGGTGGGCGAGCGAGATCAGAAGATCCGGCCGGTCACCGTACCACATGCGCAGCTCGATCCCCGTGAAGGCCATGCCGGGCGTGCGCGGCAGCCCGCTCGCGAAGGCAATCACGTAGTAGAGGATTGCCACCGCGGGCCAGAGGATGAAGTAGAGGAGCCAGCCGAGACCGAGAGTCACCACCCCGAGGACGAACACGATGACGGACGCGATCACCATGAGGACGGTGATCGCCACGACGTCGATCAGGAACGCGATCGACCGGCGGATCCGCATCGTCTCGTAGAGCTCCGGATTGACGGCGGGATCGAGGGCGTTCTCTGCGGGCGCGGCGGTGCTCATGTCTTCCTTTCGCTCCTTGTCCTCTCGCCTGCACATGGTGCGGTGAGGCTGGAAGTGAACCGGCACCTGCCGCACCCGCCGCGCGGCTGCCGCGTTGGGTGCCGCGTTGCGGGTGCGGGGCGGGGCGCGGAACCGCGGAGGGGCACGCACGGTTAGGTCCGTGTTCCCGACCGCACTGCAGTGCCGGGATCAGGACACCCGGGAGCCTTTCATGGACACTGCGAGGACAACCGAGCCGCAACAGACGGCGTCGACCGCGCAGGGCCACGCGACACGGCTCGCGCGGACGGCCGTGTGGTTCCTCGGCGCCATCCTTCTCATCCTCGCCGGCTGGGCGCTGAAGGGTCTCGCCGTGGTGGTGGTCCCGTTCGTGGTGGCGCTGTTCATCGCGCTCGCCGTCGCACCGCTCGACCACGCTGTGCGCCGGCGGATGCCGCGCGGTCTCGGTTGGCTCGGGCACGCCGTGGCGATGACCCTCGTCGTCGCGCTGCTGGTGGCGTTCTTCGCGGGCGTCACCCTCGCCGCGCTGCAGGCCGTCGGCCAGCTTCCCGACACGGCGCAGGAGCTCGGCACGGCGCTCGGAGCCGGCGAGGGTGAGGGTGAGGGTGAGGGTGAGGGCGGGATCGGGGTTCTCCTCGGCCAGGACGACGCCGCCGAGGCCGCCGCCGGGGACGACGAGGCGCCCGAGGCGACCGGATGGGGCAGCATCCTCGACCTCGAGATCCGGCCCGAGAAGCTCATCGACCAGACGGCCGCCTATCTCGCCGAGCACGGCACCGAGTACGCCCGCGCCATCCTGTCCACCGCGGCAAATCTCGTGACGGGGCTCACGCTGGTCTTCTTCCTCGCGCTCCTCATGCTCGTCGAGGGCCCCGTCTGGCGGGACAAGCTGACGAACGCCTGGGGCCACGGCGGCGGGACACGCTGGAAGGACACCTTCGCGGTCATGGCGAGGAGCTTCCGCCGCTACGTCCTCGTCACGTGCCTCGTGGGCGTCGTCACGGCGTCGCTCTACGTCGGATGGCTGATGGTGTTCGGCATCGAGCTCCTCGCGGTCTGGTTCGTGCTGACGTTTCTCCTCGCCTTCATCCCGACCGTCGGCTCCATCATCGCGGGTGCCCTTCCCATCCTCTACACGTTCGTCACGCGCGACTGGACCACGGCGCTGTGGGTCGCGGCCGGCATCGTCGTCATCGAGCAGGTGACGGGGAACTACGCGAGCCCGCGCATCCTTGGAAAGAACCTGTCGGTCTCGCCCATCGTCACCTTCTTCGCCCTCGTCCTGTTCGCCTGGATGTGGGGGATCGTCGGCGCGGTCCTCGCGGTGCCGATCGCGGTCTTCGTGGTGATCGCCGCCGCGCACGTCGAGCCGCTGCGCCCGCTCGCCCTCCTCCTGTCCGACCGGCGCGACATGGGCGGGCTCGACGAGATCGTCACCCGCTGAAGCGCGCCGCAATGGCCCTTCTCGCCACGTCGCGCGCGCGACGTGGCGAGAAGGGGGCGCGGGTGACAAGGCGGCGCGGGCGGGGAGATCTCGACCGCGGGCGGAGTCGTGTTAGGAAACCTGACGGGAAACGAGCCGCTCGGGGCATCTCATGCGCTTCCTTCTGCCGGTCGCAGGCTGGCTTGTGCTCACAGGGGCGGACGCGGGCGGGCTCGCCTACGGGGCGCTCGTGGCCGCGGCGGCGTTCCTCCTCGCCCGCCGCCTCGCCGCCGGCCACTCGACCTTGTCGCCGCTCGCCGTCCTCCCGCTCTTTCCCCGCTTCCTCTGGCGCGCGCTCCTCGGGGGGATCGACGTCGCGGCGCGCGCGCTGCATCCGAGGATGCCGCTGCGGCCGGGCTGGATCTCGGTCCCGACGCGCCTTCCTCGCGGCGTCCTGCGCGCCACCATCGGCGGCGAGTTCAGCCTCATGCCGGGGGCGCTGGTGGCCGGCTCGCGCGGCGACAGCTTCCTCGTCCACCTCCTCGACCTCGGCACGCCCGTCGGCGCAGAGCTCGAGGACGAGGAGAGCCGCATCCTGAAGGCCGCCCCGGAGGCGCGCTCCTCACGGCGGGACGCGCCGTGACGACGGCCCTCCTCCTCGCCGCCCTCGTCCTCCTTGGAAGCGTCGCCGTCGCCTTCTGGCGCATCGCGCGGGGCCCGACCGAGGCGGACAGGATGCTCGGCGCGCAGCTCGCCGGGACCGGCGGGATCGGGACGGTCCTCCTCCTCGGCGCCGCCGCCGGCGAGCCGGCCGCCATCGACGCCGCGCTCGTCATCGCCCTCCTCGCCGCGTTCGGGGCCATCGCCTTCGTGAAGGCCGAGACGCGGGACGGTGCGGGCGAGCCGGAGGAGGACGGGTGAGCGCGCTCGAGATCGCGGCCCTTCCCCTCCTTGCCGCCGGCGTCTTCTTCTTCGTCGCGGGCAGCGTCGGCGTGGTGCGCTTTCCGGACATGCCGAGCCGCCTCCACGCCCTCACCAAGGCGGACAATCTCGGCCTCGGCCTCATCGTCCTCGCCCTGTCGCTGATCGCCGGCGACGCCTGGACGGTGGCCAAGCTCGTCCTCGTGTGGGCGCTCGCCATCGTGGCGGCGGGGACGGCGGCGCAGCTCCTCGCCCGCTCGGCGCTGCGGGAGGAGCTGCCGCCGGACGAGCGCGGGGTCGCGCCGTGATCGCGCTCGCCGTCGACGGCCTCCTGTGCCTCATCCTCCTGGTCGGCGCGGCGCTCGCCGTCGGGGTCAGGGGAGCGATGGCCTCGGTCATCGGCTTCGTCGCGTTCGGCCTCGTCCTCGCCATCGCGTGGGTGAGGCTCGGCGCCGTCGACCTCGCGCTCGCGGAGGCCGCCATCGGCGCCGGGCTGACGGGCTTTCTCCTCATGAACGCCGTGGCGCGGCTGAGGGCCATCGGTGTCGAGGCGCCGGTGGAGCGCTTCCGGCTCGGCGCGGCGGCCACCGCGGCCGCCGTCCTCGCGCTCGTCGCCCTGTGCGGCCAGGCGCTCTTCGCCCTCGACGGCGACGGGGCGGGCCTCCAGCGGCTCGCGGACGAGGGCCTCGTGCGGCTCGGGATCGACAATCCCGTGACCGCCGTCCTCCTCGACTACCGCGCTCTCGACACGCTCCTCGAGGTGGTGGTCCTCGTCGCAGCGCTCGGCTGCGTCTGGGCGGTGACGGAGGAGGCGGCCTGGGGCGGGCGGCCGGGCGCCCGCCAGCGCGCGGCGCCCGAGGGCGTGCTCGCCGTCTTCGCGCGGGCGCTCCCGCAGGTGGGGCTCATCGTCGCCTTCTATCTCGTGTGGACCGGGAGCGACCATCCCGGCGGCGCCTTCCAGGGCGGTGTCGTGCTCGCCGCGACGGCGCTTGTCGTGGTTTTCGGCGGCGTTCTCGAGCCGCCTGCAATTTCGCGCACCATCGTGCGCCTCGCCATCGTCGCGGGGCCGGCGGTGTTCCTCGGCTTCGGCGTCGCCGCCGCGGCGACCGGCCACTTCCTCGCCCTGCCGGGGACGCACGCCAAGACCGTGCTTCTCGTGATCGAGACGGCGCTCGCGGTCTCCATCGCGGCTGTCCTCGCCCTCGCTGTCCTCGGGCCTCCGCAGAGGGGAACGCCGTGAGCGGGGACGAGGCGTCCGGCATTCTCTACGCGCTCTGCGGGCTCGCCATCGCGGGAATCGGGCTGTGGGGGGTGATCGTGCGCCGCCACCTCGTGGTGCGCCTCGTCGCCTTCAACGTCCTCGGCGCCGGCATCTTCCTCGTGTTCGGCGGGATCGCGAGCCGGCGGCCCGATCTCGGCCCCGACCCGGTGCCGGTGGCGATGGTCCTCACCGGCCTCGTCATCTCGCTGGCGGCGACCGCGGTGGGCGCGGCGCTCATCGTGCGCCATGCGGCGCTCACGGGACGCGCGACGCTGCCCGAGGAGACGGAGCGCGAGGCGCGGGCGGAGGACGGCCGGCCCTCATGATCGCATCCCTCGCGCTCGCGGCGGCGATCGTCCTTCCGCTCGCGGCCGCCCTCGCGGCCATCGTGCGCCCGCGCGCCGGCCCGCTCGCCGGGCTCGTCCTCGCGCCCGCGATGGCGGCGCTCACCCTGTGGATCGCGGCGTCGGTCCTGCGGGAGGGGCCGATCGCGCTCGTCGTCGGCGGCCACCTCCCGCCGCTCGGCATCCGCCTCGAGGCGGACGGGCTCTCGGCCGCCTTCCTCGCCATGACGGCGGTCGTGATGGCAGCGATCCTCCTTTACGCGCGGACCGAGTTCCCGGCGGGGCGGAGCGAGACGCGCTCCGCGGCGATCTTCTGGCCGCTCGCGCTCCTCGTGTGGACGGCGCTCAACACGGTCTTCCTGTCGGCGGACCTCTTCAACCTCTACGTGGCGCTCGAGCTCATGACCCTCGGCGCCGTCGGCCTCGTGGCGCTGCGCAACGAGGCCGAGACGACGGCGGCGGCCCTGCGCTACCTCTTCTTCGCCTTCGTGGGCGCGCTCCTCTACCTCCTCGGCGTCGGCCTCCTCTATGCGCGGCACGCGACGCTCGACGTCGCCCTTCTCGCCCCCCTCGTGGAGGGCGATCCCGCGACGCTCGCCGCGGGCGCCCTGATGACGGCGGGGCTCGCGGTCAAGGCGGCCCTCTTCCCCTTCCACGGCTGGCTTCCGCCCGCCCACGCCGGCGCTCCCTCGCCCGCGAGCGCTCTCCTGTCGGCGCTCGTCCCGAAGGCCGCCTTCTTCATCCTCCTGCGCCTGTGGTTCGACGTCATGCCGGGGCTCGCGACGCCCGACGTCGTCGGCACCCTCGCCGTCCTCGGCGCGCTCGCCGTCCTCTACGGCTCGGCGATGGCGCTCGTTCAGGACCGGCTGAAGCTCGTCATCGCCTATTCGACGGTGGCGCAGGTGGGCTATCTCTTCCTCGTGTTCGCCCTCGCGGGCGGGGGGGAGGCGCAGCCCTGGTCGGCGGGCGCCTACACGGGGAGCGTCCTCCATGCCCTGTCCCATGCGCTCGCCAAGGCCGCGCTCTTCCTCGCGGCGGGGCTCGTCATCCACGCCGTCGGCCACGACAGGATGGCGGGGCTCGACGGCCTCTCGCGGCGCATGCCCGCGACCGTCTTCGCGATCGCGCTCGCGAGCGTGACTCTGATGGGGCTTCCGCCGAGCGGGGGCTTCGTGGCGAAATACCTCCTCCTCACGTCCGCGGCGGCGGCGGGGGAGCCCGTCTGGGCGGCCGTGCTCGTCGGCGGCGGCATCCTCTCTGCGGCCTACCTCTTCAGGCCGCTGTCGCGCATGCTCGCCCGTCCCGCCGAGCCCGTCGCGGCCGAACGCTTCCGGACGGTCGAAATTCTGCCTCTCCTTCTGGCCGGCCTCGCGATCCTTCTCGGACTTGCATCGGCCGAGCCTTTCCGCCTCGTCGGCGTCGGCCGCACGCCCGCCGCGGAGGAGGGGCTGCCATGACCGCCGCGCTCCTGCCGGTCGCGATCCTTCTCGCCTCGTTCCTCCCGGCGCTCGCGACCTTCTTCGTGCCGCAGAAGGACGCGGCGACGCGCAACGCCCTCAACCTCGGCGGCGCCGTGGTCAAGCTCGCCCTCGTCGGCTTCATGATCGCCGAGGTGAGCGCGGGCGTCGTCTACGAGACGCGGTTCGACATCGTGCCCGGCCTCTCCTTTCTCCTCAGGGTCGACGCGCTCTCGCTCCTCTTCCTGACGCTCTCGGCGTTCCTGTGGCTCGTCACCACCATCTACGCCATCGCCTACCTGCGCGACGGGCCGGACCTGTCGCGCTTCTTCGGCTTCTTCAGCCTGTGCGTGACGGCGACGGCGGGGATCGCGCTCGCGGGCTCGCTCGTCACATTCTTCATCTTCTACGAGCTCCTGACGCTCGCCACCTGGCCCCTCGTGGTCCACAAGGGCGACGCGCGCTCGCTCGCGGCGGGACGGCTCTATCTCGGCTACACGCTCACGGGGAGCGCCGTCCTTCTCGTCGCCATCGTCTGGCTCGAGGGCGCGACGGGACCCATCGAGTTCACCGGCGCCGACCTCAGGGACAATCCGGGCGCGCCGGACGAGACCTTGCTGCGCGTCCTCTTCGTGCTGTTCGTGGCCGGTCTCGGGGTGAAGGCGGCGCTGGTGCCGTTCCAAGCCTGGCTTCCGTCGGCGATGGTCGCGCCGGCACCCGTCAGCGCGCTCCTCCACGCCGTCGCGGTGGTGAAGGCCGGCGCCTTCGGGATCGTGCGCGTCGTCCACGACGTGTTCGGCTTCGCGACCGTCGTCGACCTCGGCCTCTCGATCCCGCTCGCGATCGCAGCGTCGGTGACCATCGTCTACGGATCGCTGATGGCGCTGCGGCAGACGAACCTCAAGCGCCGCCTCGCCTACTCCACCGTGAGCCAGGTGTCCTACATCGTCCTCGGGATCGCGCTCGCGACGCCGCTCGCGGTGGCTGGCGGGCTCGCCCATCTCGTCCACCAGGGGCTCATGAAGATCACGCTCTTCTTCTGTGCCGGCGCCTTCGCGGAGCGGGCGCACGCCGAGGAGATCGTGGAGCTCGACGGCGTCGGCCGGCGCATGCCCCTCGTCGCGACGGCCTTCTCGGTGGCGGCCCTCGGGATGATCGGCGTGCCGCCGGTCGCGGGCTTCGTGAGCAAGTGGTATCTCGGCCTCGGCGGGCTCGAGGCGGGGGCGCCTTGGGTCGTCGGCGTCCTCGCGGCGTCGGCCCTCCTCAACGCGGCCTACTTCCTGCCGATCCTCTATCGCATCTGGTATCGCCCGGCCGATGCGGATCGGGCGGCGGCCAGCCCCGTCCTCGGCCTGTCGGCGCCGCCGGTGGTGACGGCGCTCGCGGCCCTCGCGACGGGCCTCTTCGCGGCGTCGATCCTCAGCCCGCTCGCCTGGTCGATCCTCATCGTCGAGCGGTTCGCCCTGCCATGACGCTGGTCGCGGGTCCTCTCCTGCCGTTCCTGGCGCTCGCCGTCCCGGTGCTCCTCGCGGGGGTGGCAACGCTCCTTCCCGTGCGCGCCAAGGCCCTCCGCCTCCTCCCCCTCGCGCCCCTCCCCGCGCTCCTCCTCGCCCTCTCGGGGCTGCCGCAGGGGGAGACGGCGGCGCCCGATCTCCTCCTCGGCGTCACTCTGGGGCTCGACGGCAACGGGCGCCTCCTTCTCGGGATGGCGGCGTTCCTGTGGCTCGCGGCGGGGATCTACGCGCAGCGCTACATGCGCGGCACGCGCAGGCCAGGCGTCCTCGCCGCCTTCTGGTGCCTGACGCTCGCGGGCAATCTCGGCGTCTTCCTCGCACGGGACGTCGCGACCTTCTACGTCGCCTTCTCGGCGGTGTCGCTCGCCGCCTGGGTGCTCGTCGTCCACGAGGAGACCGGGCGGGCGCTGCGGGCGGGGCGGATCTACATCGTCCTTGCCATCGCGGGCGAGACGGCGCTCCTCTTCGGCATCCTGATCGCCGCCTCGGCCACGGGGAGCCTCGCCATCGCCGACGTGCGGGACGCGCTCGGCGAAGGCTTTCCCGGAAGCGGTGCAGCGCTCGTCCTGATGGTGGCGGGGCTCGGGGTGAAGGCGGGGCTCGTGCCGCTCCATGTCTGGCTGCCGCTCGCCCATCCGGAGGCGCCGACGCCAGCCTCCGCGGTCCTGAGCGGCGCCATCGTGAAGGCGGGGATCTTCGGCCTCATCACCCTCCTCCCGGGCGGCGGGGCTGCGGGCCTCTCGGCCGTCCTCGTGTGGGCGGGCGTCGCGACCGCGTGGTTCGGCATCGCCCTCGGCCTCACCCAGCGCGGCGCGAAGGCGATCCTCGCCTACTCGACGGTGAGCCAGATGGGTATCGTCATCGCCGTGGCCGCGCTCTCCCTCGCCGCGGCCGACGCGCTGGCGGTGGACGCTGCGGCGACCTTCTACGCGGCCCACCACGGGCTCGCGAAGGGGGCGCTCTTCCTCGGCGTCGGCGTCGTCCTTGCGGCGGGCGGCCGGGCGATCCTGCCCGTCGCCGTCGTGACGGGGCTGGTGGCCGCCTCGGTCGCGGGCTTTCCGCTGACCGGCGGATCGGCGGCGAAGGCTGCCATCAAGGCGCCGTTCGGCGACGCTGTGGCCGGAAAGCTCGTCGCCTGGTCGGCCGTCGGAACGGCGCTTCTCCTCATCCACTTCCTCGCGACGGTGCTGTCCGAGCGGAAGGCGCGCGCTCCGCAGGGGGTGCCGTCGGCGTGGCTCGTGGTGCCGTGGTGCGCCACGGCCGCCGCGGCGCTCGTCCTCCCCTTCGTCGTCGTCGGCACCACCGGCCTTGCGGCGCCCGCCCTCCTCGAGCCGGCGGCCCTGTGGTCTTCGTTCTGGCCGGTCGGCGCCGCCGGGCTCGTCGCGCTCGCGGCGTTCATCGCGGGGGCGCGCGTTCCCGGCCTTCCGCCGGGCGATCTCGTCCTCGTGGCGGAGCGGGTCGCCCGGCGGCCGTTCCGCCTGCGCGCCCGCGCGCGGGCCGGCAAGGCCGCGGCGAAGCGCCCGCTTCGCACCGGCCGCTCCATCCTCGCCCGGGCGCTCTCCGATCCGGCGGCCATCGAGCGGCGTCTCGGCTCGTGGTCGGTCGCGGGGCTTGCTGCCGTCGTCGCGGTGCTCCTCCTCGCCTGAGGCCGCGCCTGTGCCCCGGCTACGGGCTCACCGGCGCAACCGCCTGAAGCGGCATCGCCCCGCGGGACGACCCTTGCGGCGGGCGAGGCTCAGGAACCCCGTCCCATAATCGACGTTCTCCTCAACGGGCGACCGGGTGCGGCCTCGCGGCCCGCCTGCCCTGTCCTTGGCCAGGACCCGTCCGGCGCCGCAACGAGGTCTCGAGGGGGCCGCCATGAACGACAACAGCGCCCTCGCGAAGGACGACGTCGCCGATCGCGACTGGTACGCGATGGCGCCTGACGAGACCGTGACGGCGCTGCACAGCGATCCGGAGAGCGGACTTTCCGACGACGAGATCGCGCGGCGGAGGGAGCGGTTCGGCGAGAACAGGCTGCCCGAGCACGGGCGCGAGACGGTCCTCCAGGTCTTCGTCCGCCAGTTCAGGGACCCGCTGATCTACATCCTCCTGATCGCCGGCGTCGCCTCACTCGTCATCGGCAATCTCGAGGACGCGGCGTTCATCTTCGCCGTCCTCCTGTTCAACGCCGGGCTCGGGACCTACCAGGAATACAAGGCCGAGAGCGCGGCACAGGCGCTCGAAAAGGTCATGAAGATCACGGCGCGGGTGGTCCGCGGCAGCGAGCGGGGCGAGGTGGACAGCCGCGAGCTGGTCCCCGGCGACGTCGTGACGGTCTCCTCCGGCGCGTCCGTTCCGGCCGATATCCGCCTCCTGAAGGCCGACGACCTCAGGGCCGACGAATCGCTTCTCACCGGCGAGTCGGTCCCCGTCGAGAAGCGGGCGGACGCGAAGGTCGATCCCGAAGCCCCGCTCGGCGACCGCACGACGATGCTCCACGCAGGCAGCAACGTGACGAGCGGACGCGGGCGCGGCATCGTCGTGCGCACGGGGTCCATGACGCAGATCGGCCGGATCGCGAAGTCGCTGGCCGAGGAGGGCGGGGTCCCGCCGCTCGTGGTGCGCATGCGCCGCTTCACGCGGATCATCGCGGTCGCGATCCTTGGCGTCATCGTCGTCCTCGGCGGCGCCCAGGCGCTGCGAGGGGAAGAGCTCCTCGACATCTTCTTCCTCGCGATCGCCCTCGCGGTCTCGGCCATTCCCGCGGGCCTTCCAGTCGCGATCACCGTCGCCCTCTCCATCGGCTCGAACCGCATGGCGAAGCGCAACGTCATCGTGAGGAAGCTGCCGGCGGTGGAGGGCCTCGGCGCCTGCACCCTGATCGCCGCGGACAAGACAGGCACGCTCACCCAGAACCGCCTGACGGCGAACCGCATCCGGCCGGTGGAGGGGGACGACGTCGAGGTTTCGGGCGGCGGATATGCGCCTGAGGGCGAATTCCGCCGCGGCGAGGAGAAGATCGACCCGCGGGAGGTCGGCTGGCTGCGCCGCCTCGCGGTTTCCGGCGCGCTCTGCAACGAGGCGTCCTTCGCCGTCAGGGACGGTGACGTCCGCACCAGCGGCGACACGATGGACATTGCCTTCCTGGTCCTCGCCCGCAAGGCCGGCTTCACCCGCGAGGAGCTCCTCGAGGCGCACGAGGAGGTGGGCGAGATCCCGTTCGAGTCGGAGCGGCGCTTCGCCGCCACCTTCAACCGGCACGACGGCAGGGTGATCGCCCACGTGAAGGGCGCGGCCGAGACGCTGGCGGAGATGTGCGATGCCGACCGCGACGCCATCCTCGAGCGCGCCGAGACGCTGGCGGACGAGGGCTATCGCGTCCTCGCCGTCGCCTCGGGGGAGGTGGACGAGGAGACGGCGCGGAGCGGCGACGCCGACAGGCTGAAGGGGCTCGATTTCCTCGGCCTCGTCGGCCTGATCGACCCCGTTCGCGATGCCGTGCCGGACGCGATCCGCCGCTGCCGGAGCGCCGGCATCGACGTGCGCATGGTGACGGGCGACCACCCCGCGACGGCGCTCGCCATCGGCCGGAAGATCGAGATCGCCAACGACAACGACGACGTGGTGACGGGCCGCGAGCTCGCCCGCAGCACGGAAGGGGAAGGGGAAGGGGAAGGGGACGCCAGCGCCCGCATCCGCCGCGCGCACGTCTTCGCGCGGGTGGAGCCGGCGCAGAAGACGACCATCGTCAATGCCCTCCAGGAGGCCGGGCACTTCGTGACAGTCACCGGCGACGGGGTGAACGACGCGCCGGCGCTGAGATCCGCCCACATCGGCGTCGCCATGGGCGAGAGCGGCACCGACGTCGCCCGCGGCGCGGCCGACCTCATCCTGACGGACGACAACTTCGCCTCCATCGTGAACGGCGTCGAGGAAGGCCGCATCGCCTACGACAACGTGCGCAAGGTGGTGTGGCTCCTCATCTCGACGGGCGTCGCCGAACTCGTCCTCTTCACGCTGTCGGTCATCTTCGACACGCCGCTGCCGCTCACCCCGGTGCAGCTCCTGTGGCTGAACCTCGTCACCAACGGCATCCAGGACGTGGCGCTCGCCTTCGAGAAGGGGGAGCCTGGCGTCCTCGACCGGCCGCCGCGATCGCCCGACGAGCGCATCTTCAACCGGCAGATGATCGAGCAGGTGATGGTCTCCGGCCTGTTCATGGGGATCGCCGGCTTCGCGGTGTTCTACGTTCTCATCTCGGTCTTCGAGCTCGAGACGTTCGACGCGCGGAACCTTCTCCTCCTCCTCATGGTGCTGTTCGAGAACGTCCACGCATTCAACGTGCGCTCCGAGACGCGCTCGGCATTCAGCGTGCCGCTCGGCAACAACTGGCTGCTCGTCGGCGCGGTGGCGGGCGCGCAGGCCGTCCACATCGTCTCGATGTTCATTCCGGGCTGGAACAGCGTCCTCGACATAGCGCCCGTGGCGATCGGGTACTGGCTCGCCTTCCTCGGCATCGCGCTGTCGCTGCTCCTTCTGGTGGAGGCCTACAAGTGGCTGCGCAGCCGCCCGCTCGCCGCCGCGGGGCGGAGGGCGAGCACCGCGCCACGGCCCGGCGGGGGCGGCGGCGGGACCGGTCGGAAGGCGCCACAGGACGGGGAGCCGGGAGGGGAGCGCGAGCCGGGCGGGAAGAGGCAGGCGGACGGGGACGGGGAGCGCGCCGGGACGGGGCACGGGGCGCGCGGGAGCGGGCCATGACGGCTCGCGGTGCCGACGCTCGCGAGGCAGAACGGGGGCTCGCGCTGCCGGCGACCGAGTCCGACGCAATGCCCCTCGTCTGCGACCGCGCGGCCGGGCTCGGGCACGGCATCGCCGGCAGGCGCCTCGCCGTCGTCCCCGAATTCGACGGCACCCTCGCACCGATGGTGGAGCACCGCCGCGCCGCGGAACTGCCGGGGAAGACCCGCCGCACAGGGAAGCGGCTCGCGGGCGTCGCCCCGGTGGCGCCGGCGAACGGGCGCGGGCTCGCGGACGTGGGCGAGCGGGTCGGCGCCGGCGACGTCTTCCGTGCGCTCAAGGGGCGCGGCGGGGAGATCGCCATCGCCGTGCGGGGCGTGGGCGGCCGGGGCGGCTGCGCGCACGACGCGCTTCCCGACATGGAGGCGGCGAGGGACTTCCTCGGCCGTCTCGCACGCCAGTGCGAGGAGAGCGCATGAGCACCGACTGGACCCTGTCCTGGGATCACTACGACCCGGAGAGGGAGGGAACGCGCGAGACGCTGTGCGCGCTCGGCAACGGCTTCATGGTGACCCGCGGCGCCGCGCCGGACGCCGTTGCGGACGGCACGCACTATCCGGGCACCTACCTCGCCGGCCTCTACAACCGGCTGACGAGCCGCGTGAAGGACCGCGAGATCGAGAACGAGGATCTCGTCAACGTGCCGAACTGGCTCGTCCTCACCATCCGCATCGACGACGGGGCCGTAATCCGGCAGGACGAGGTGGAGATCCTGAGCTTCCGGCAAGAGCTCCACCTCGACGAGGGGCTCCTCGTGCGGCGGCTGCGCTTCCGCGACGGGGAGGGCCGGATCACGCGCTGGGACGAGCGGCGCATCGTCAGCATGGCGGACGAGCATGTGGCCGCGCTCTCGGTGACGGTGACGGCGGAGAACTGGTCGGGCCGCCTCACCATCCGCTCCGAGCTCGACGGGAGCGTCGTCAACGCCGGCGTCGCGCGTTACGGCGAGCTCGCGAAGAACCACCTCGAGGTGCTCGACACCGGCGAAGACGCGGATGAGGCGGACGTCGTGTGGCTGCGCGCCCGCACCGTCCAGTCCCGCGTCGAGGTGGCGGAGGCGGCGCGCACCCGCCTTTTCCGTGACGGCCCGCCGGCGGCGGGGGAGCGCATCACGGACCGGCAGGCCGACCTCGTCGCCCACGAGCTCTGCGTCGACCTCACGGAGGGCGGCGCCGCCACGGTGGAGAAGGTCTGCGCCATCTTCTCCTCCCGCGATCACGCGATCTCCGAGCCCGCGCTCGCCGCCCGTCACGCGGTGCGGGACGCGGGCGGCTTCGACGACCTCCTCGAGGCCCACCGCGTCGCCTGGCGCCATCTCTGGGAGACGTTCGACATCAGGACTTACGGACCGGACGCCGACGCGACGAACCTCAAGCTGCGCCTCCACATCTTCCATCTCCTCCAGACCACGTCGCCGTCCGGTACGGGGCGGGACGTCGGCGTGCCGCCGCGCGGCTGGCACGGTGAGGCCTACCGCGGCCACATCATGTGGGACGAGCTGTTCATCTTCCCGTTCCTGTCGCTGCGCCGGCCGCTCCTCACGCGCACGCTCCTGCGCTATCGCTACGACCGCCTGCCGGCCGCCCGCCGCATGGCCCGTGAGGAGGGCTGCCGCGGGGCGCTCTACCCCTGGCAGAGCGGGTCGAGCGGGCGGGAGGAGAGCCAGGTCATCCACCTCAACCCGCAGTCGGGCAACTGGATACCGGACAACAGCCACCGCCAGCGCCACATCGACTGCGCCATCGCCCACAACGTGTGGACCTACCACGAGGTGACCGGCGACCGCGAATTCCTGACGTGCTGCGGCGCCGAGATGCTGATCGAGATCGCCCGCTACTTCGCGTCGAAGGCGATCTTCAACCACGAGCGCGGGCGTTACGAGATCCGCGGCGTGATGGGGCCGGACGAGTTCCACACGGCCTATCCGGACGCCGACCCCTCCACAGAGGGTGGCCTCGACAACAACGCCTACACCAACGTGATGACGGCCTGGCTCCTGACCCGCGCCCGCGAGGCCCTCGACATCGTGTCGCCCGACGCGCGGCGGCGGCTCTGCGAGACGCTTCTCGTGTCGGACGACGAGCTCGACACGTGGAACGAGGTGTCGACGAGGCTCTACGTGCCGTTCCACGACGACGGGATCATCAGCCAGTTCGAGGGCTACGGCGACCTCCTGGAGTTCGACTGGGAGGGCTACCGCAGGAAGTACGGCAACATCCAGCGGCTCGACCGCATCCTCGAAGCGGAAGGCGACACGCCGAACCGCTACAAGGCGTCCAAGCAGGCGGACGTCCTGATGCTGTTCTACCTGTTCTCGGCGGACGAGATCACGCAGATCTTCGAGCAGCTCGGCTACGACTTCGACCGCAAGTCGATCCCTCGCCAGATCGACTACTACCTGGAACGCACCTCCCACGGCTCGACGCTCTCGTGGGTTGTGCATGCCTGGGTGCTCGCGCGGTCGAACCGCCGCCGCTCCTGGCGCCTCTTCCAGTGCGCGCTGGATTCCGACATCGCCGACATCCAGGGCGGGACCACCCGCGAGGGGATCCACCTCGGCGCCATGGCCGGGACGGTGGACCTCCTCCAGCGCGGCTATCTCGGCATCGAGACCCGCGGCGGGATCCTCCACTTCAACCCGGCGCTTCCCGACGAGCTCTCGCGCCTCACCGCCACCATCCGCTACCGCGGCCACACGCTCGACGTCGAGGTCCACCCGGAGACGCTCCGCGTCGAGAGCCGCACGGCGACGGCCGACCCGATCACCGTCGGCTATCGCGGCCGCTTCCGCGCCATGTCGCCCGGCACGACCCACGAGTTCCGTCTCGTCCGCCACGGCGAGCGCGAGGCCGGGCGGCGCGAGGCGCGGGCCGACGAGCAGATCCGCCAGGCGCCCGCCGAGCGGGCGAGGGAAGAGGAGGCCGCGCAATGAACCAGCAGCGTGACGAGGCTCTCGTCTGCCGCTTCTCCGGGATCGGCCGCGACGACGGCGGCCGTGTCGGCGGCAAGAACGCCTCCCTCGGCGAGATGATCCGAAGCCTGCGCGAGAAGAAGATCGCCGTCCCGCCCGGATTTGCGACCACGGCCGAGGCCTACTGGTCGTTCATCGAGGAGAACGAGCTGAAGGACAGGATCGCCGAGGAAATGGGCCGCCTCGCCGAAGACCAGGGGAACCTCCACGAGGTGGGCGAGGCGGTGCGCGATCTCATCCTCGGCGGGGAGATGCCGGAGGCGCTGCGCGAGGCGGTGGAGCGGCACTACCGCGAGCTCGGCGAGGAGATCGGGCAGGAGGACCCCGCCGTCGCCATCAGAAGCTCGGCGACGGCGGAGGACCTGCCGGAGGCGAGCTTCGCCGGGCAGCTCGAATCCTTCCTCAACGTCTCCGGGCTCGACGACGTGCTCGACGCCACGAAGCGCTGCTTTGCCTCCCTCTTCACCGATCGCGCCATCGCCTACCGCGAGAACAACGACTTCGACCATCTCGGCATCGCGCTGTCGGTGGGGATCCAGCGCATGGTCCGCGCCGACAAGGCGGGCTCTGGCGTCATGTTCTCCATCGACACCGAGACCGGGTTCGACCGCACGGTCCTCATCAACGGCAACTGGGGCCTCGGCGAGACGGTCGTCCAGGGCATCGTCGACCCGGACGAGTACCACGTCTTCAAGCCGTTTCTCGATCGCGAGGGGCTGAAGCCCATCGTCGAGAAGCGGCCCGGGTCGAAGGCGAAGAAGATGATCTACGCGAAAGGCGGATCGTCAGAGCTCGTCGACACGCCGCAGGAGGAGCGCGTCCGCTTCGTGCTCACGGACGACGAGGTGCTCACCCTCGCCCGCTGGGCCGCCGCCATCGAGGACCACTACGGCCGGCCGATGGACATGGAGTGGGCGAAGGACGGGGAGACGGGCGAGCTCTTCATCGTCCAGGCCCGCCCCGAGACGGTCCAGTCCCGCAAGGGCGAGGGGACGCTGAAGTCCTACAGCGTGACGCAGAAGGGCAGGCGGCTCCTGACGGGCGCCAGCATCGGCGGCGCGGTTGCGACCGGCAAGGTCCGCGCGCTGGAAAGCCCCGAGGACGCCGGAGACTTCCCCGAGGGGGCGATCCTCGTCACCGGACAGACCGACCCCGACTGGGTGCCCCTCATGAAGAAGGCGGGCGCCATCGTGACGGACCACGGCGGGCGCACCTCCCATGCCGCCATCGTGAGCCGCGAGCTCGGCCTTCCCGCCGTCGTCGGCACCGGCGAGGCGACGGCGACGCTCGAGGACGGACAGGAGGTGACCGTCTCCTGCGCGGAGGGCGACGAGGGTTTTGTGTACGAGGGCATCGCGGAGGTGGAGGAGACGGAACTCGACCTCACCGACGTGCCGGACACCGAGACCCTCGTGATGCTGAACCTTGCCAACCCCGCGGCCGCCTTCCGCTGGTGGCGGCTGCCGGCCGACGGGGTGGGGCTCGCCCGGATGGAGTTCGTCATCGGCAACGCCATCGGCATCCACCCGATGGCCCTCGTCCGCTTCGACGAGGTGGAGGACGAGGACGCGCGGCGCGAGATCGAGCGGCGGACCGTCGCCTACCCGGACCGGGAGGAATATTTCGTCGACAAGCTCGCCCGCGGCATCGCCCGGATCGCGGCGGCGCACCACCCGAACCCGGTCATCGTCCGCCTCTCGGACTTCAAGACCAACGAGTACGCCGAGCTGATCGGGGGCGCCAAGTTCGAGCCGGAGGAGGCGAACCCCATGCTCGGCTGGCGCGGGGCGAGCCGCTACACCGACGAGGACTACCGCGACGGCTTCGCCCTCGAATGCCGCGGCATCCGCCGGGCGCGCGAGGAGATCGGCTTCGACAACATCGTCGTGATGGTCCCCTTCTGCCGCACCGTGGAGGAGGCCGACCGCGTCATCGAGGTGATGGCCGAGCATGGCCTGAAGCGCGGCGAGGACGGCCTCGAGGTCTACGTCATGGCCGAGATCCCGACGAACGTCCTCCTCGCGGACGAGTTCGCGGAGCGCTTCGACGGCTTCTCCGTCGGCTCCAACGACCTCACGCAGCTCGTCCTCGGCGTCGACCGTGATTCCGACAAGCTGAGGCACCTCTACGACGAGAACAACCCGGCGGTCAGGAAGATGATCGCCCGCCTCGTCGAGGACGCGCACGCGGCGCAGACCAAGGTGGGGCTCTGCGGGCAGGCGCCGAGCGACGACCCGAAGTATGCCGCCTTCCTCGTCGAATGCGGGATCGATTCCATCTCCGTCAGCCCCGACAGCTTCCTCGCCGTGAAGCGCCACGTGGCGGACGCGGAAGGCGAGCGCCGCGAGAATGGCCGCGCCGCCTCGCATCGCCGAGAGAGCGAGAAGGAGAAGTCCTCATGAAGATCGCCGTCTTCGAGGTCGAGCCCTGGGAGCGCGGGGCCTTCCGCAGTCTCGCGAAGGACCACGACGTCGCCTTCGACGAGCGCGAGCTCGACGCCGCCGTCGCCGAGGACCACGCCGACGCCGAGGTGATCTCGGCCTTCATCCACTCGAAGATGTCGCGCGACGTGCTGGAGAAGCTCCCGAACCTGAAGTTCGTCGCGACCCGCTCCACCGGCGTCGACCACATCGACGTCGACTACTGCGAGGAGCACGGCATCGAGGTCGCGAACGTGCCGAGCTACGGGAAGAACACCGTCGCCGAGCACGCCTTCGCCCTTCTCCTCGCGGTCAGCCACAGGATGATCGAGGCCGTCGACCGTACCCGGCGGGGCGATTTCTCCCAGGAGGGGCTGCAGGGATTCGATCTTCAGGGCCGCACCATGGGGATCGTCGGCACCGGCGACATCGGCGAGCACGCCGCCCGCATCGCGCGCGGCTTCGGCATGCAGGTGCTCGCCTTCGACGTGAAGCCCCGCGAGGACCTCGCCCGCGAGATCGGCTTCGACTACGTCGACCTGCCCGAGCTTCTTAAGCGCTCCGACGTCGTCTCCCTCCACGTCCCCGGCTCGCCGAAGACGGAAGGGATGATCGGCGCGGACGAGTTTGCGGCCATGAAGGATGGCGCGATCCTCATCAACACCGCCCGCGGCTCGGTGGTGGAGACGCGCGCGCTCCTCGAGGCGCTGGCGAGCGGCAAGGTCGCCGCCGCCGGGCTCGACGTCCTTCCCGAGGAGCCGGCGGTGCGGGAGGAGGCGGAGCTCCTGCGCACCTACTTCCGCCGCGAGCACGACCTCGACACGCTGCTCGCCGACCACATCCTCCTGCGCATGCGCAACGTCGTCATCACGCCCCACACGGCGTTCAACACGAAGGAGGCGGTGGGCCGGATCCTCGACACCACCTGCGAGAACATCCACGGTTTCGTCGACGGCCGGGCGCCGAACATCGTGACGGCGGCCTGACGCGATGGCCTCCCACCAGATCGTCACCCTCACCATGAACCCCGCGCTCGACATCAGCACGGACGTCGGGGAGGTGGAGCCGAACGCGAAGCTGCGCTGCGGCCCGGCGCGCCTCGACCCCGGCGGCGGCGGCGTCAACGTCGCCCGCGCCATCCACCGCCTCGGCGGCCGCGCGACGGCGATCTATCCGTGCGGCGGCCATACCGGCGAGGCCTTCCGCGACCTCCTCGCCGAGGAGAAGGTGGACGAGCGGCCCGTCCCCATCGCCGGCCGCATCCGCGAGGATTTCACCGCGACGGAGACGGCGACGGGCGACCAGTACCGCTACGTCCTCGAAGGCCCGGAGCTTTCGGAAGCGGAGTGGACGCGCTGCCTCGACGAGACCGCGGATGCGCTCGAGGAGGGCACCTGCCTCGTCGCGAGCGGCAGCCTGCCGCCCGGCGTTCCGGCCGACTTCTACGCCCGCATCGCCCGGCTAGCGCGACGGAAGGGCGCCCGCTGCATCGTCGATGCCGGCGGGGAGCCGATGGAGGCCGCGCTCTGCGAAGGCATCTTCGCCTTCAAGCCGAACCAGCGGGAGATGGAGGCGCTGACCGGGAAGACCCTGTCGGACCGCGCGGCCCAGGAGGAGGCGGCGCGGGACATGGTGGCGCGCGGCCGGGCGGAGCTCGTCGCCCTCACGCTCGCCGCGGACGGCGCGCTCTTCGCCTGGGCCGACGGGATCGTGCGCATTCCCGCCCCGCGCATCGAGCGGCGGAGCGCGGTCGGCGCTGGCGACAGCTTCCTCGCCGGTCTCGTGCTTCGCCTCGCCGAGGACCGCCCGTGGCGGGAGGCCTTCCGCACCGCTGCCGCCGCGGGCGGCTCGGCCCTCTCCACCCCCGGCACCGAGCTGTGCCGCCGCGACGAGACGGAGGCGCTGGAGCGCGAGCTCGAGCCTCAGGACGTCTCGTGACCCCGGCGCTCCGGCCGCGGGATCAGGCGCCCGCCTTCTCCCGCGCCTCGGGCGCCCCGGTCTCGCCGTCCTTCAGGTAGCGGCTCCCGCCAGGCTTCAGGTCGTCGTCGAGATCGTAGAGGAGCGGGACCCCCGTCGGGATCTCGAGGCCCGGGATCTCGTCGTCGGCAATGCCGTCGAGATGCTTGACGAGCGCGCGCAGGGAGTTGCCGTGGGCGCTGAGGAGGACGACCCGCCCCTCCGAGAGACGCGGCGCGATCGTCCCGTGCCAGTAGGGAAGGACGCGCGCCACCGTGTCCTTCAGGCTCTCCGTGGCGGGAAGCTCCCCGGGCGGGACGTCGGCATAGCGCCGCTCGTGGCCGGGGAAGCGCGGATCGCCGGGCTCGAGGGCGGGCGGGCGCACGTCGTAGCTGCGCCGCCAGGTGTGGACGAGGTCGCGGCCCACCTCCTGCCGCATCCTCTCCTTGTAGAGGCCCTGGAGGGCGCCGTAGTGGCGTTCGTTCAGCCGCCAGCTCCGCTCCACGGGGAGCCACATGAGGTCCATGTCGTCGAGGACGATCCAGAGGGTGCGGATCGCCCGCTTCAGGAGCGAGGTGAAGCAGAGCTCCGGGGTGATGCCGTGAAGGGCGAGCATCCGGGCGGCCGTGTGCGCCTCCTCGACGCCCGTCTGCGACAGGTCGACGTCCGTCCAGCCGGTGAACCTGTCGTCCCTGTTCCAGACGCTCTCGCCGTGTCGAAGGAGGATGAGCTGTGGCATGGCCGGTCCTTCCGTGGGTTTGCGGACTGAACGCTGGCTGCGGAACTCCGTTCTGCCTGCGCGTGCGGGCGCCTTCCGGCCGAGCTGTGGCGCCGGCGCTCCGCCGTGCTAGACGCGTCGGCAACATCCCTGAGGAGGATCGCAATGACGGACTGGCAGCGCTACGCAGCCATCACCGGCCCCATCGTGATGATCGGGTTCGGATCCATCGGGCGCGGCACGCTGCCCCTGATCGAGCGCCACTTCGAGTTCGACCGCAAGCGCTTCGTCGTCATCGACCCGGACGACGTCGACCGCAAGCTCCTCGACGAGCGCGGCATCCGCTTCATGCAGCTCGCCGTCACGCGCGAGAACTACCGCGAGCTCCTCACCCCGCTCATGACGGAAGGCGGCGGACAGGGCTTCTGCGTGAACCTCTCGGTCGACACCTCCTCGCTCGACATCATGAGGCTCTGCCGCGAGCTCGGCGTCCTCTACATCGACACCGTGGTCGAGCCGTGGCCGGGCTTCTACTTCGACCCGAACGCGGACGCCTCGACCCGCACCAACTACTTCCTCCGGGAGACCGTGCGGTCCGAAAAGCGCGCGAATCCCGGCGGGACGACGGCCGTCTCGTGCTGCGGCGCGAACCCCGGCATGGTCTCCTGGTTCGTGAAGCAGGCGCTCCTCGACCTCCAGAAGGACATCCGCGGCACCACCGACGTTCCCGCGACCCGCGAGGGCTGGGCGGAGCTCATGCGCTCCCTCGGCGTCAAGGGCGTCCACATCGCCGAGCGCGACACGCAGCGCACCAGGGCGCCGAAGCCGATGGACGCCTTCTGGAATACCTGGTCGGTGGAGGGCTTCCTGTCGGAGGGCGTGCAGCCGGCCGAGCTCGGCTGGGGCACCCACGAGCGGTGGATGCCCGACAACATGCGCGTCCAGCCGGAGGGCTCGGGCTGCCGCGCCGCCCGCTTCCTCCTCCAGCCCGGCGCCAACACGCGGGTGAGGACCTGGTGCCCGACGCCCGGCCCGCAGTACGGCTTCCTCGTCACCCACAACGAGAGCGTCTCCATCGCCGACTACTACACCATCGGCGAAGGTCTCGACCCCGAGTATCGCCCCACCTGCCACTACGCCTACCACCCGGCGAACGACGCCGTCCTCTCGCTCCACGAGTTCTTCGGCCAGGCGGGCAAGCCGCAGAGCGTCCAGCACGTCCTCGACGAGACGGAGATCGTGGACGGGATCGACGAGCTCGGCGTCCTCCTCTACGGCCACGAGAGGAACGCCTACTGGTACGGCTCGCAGCTCTCGGTGGAGGAGACGCGCCGCCTCGCGCCCTACCAGAACGCGACCGGCCTTCAGGTGACGTCGGCGGTGCTCGCCGGCATGGTCTGGGCGCTCGAGAACCCCGAGGCCGGCATCGTCGAGGCGGACGAGATGGACCACGCCCGCTGCCTCGAGGTGCAGATGCCCTATCTCGGCCCGGTCAACGGCTACTACACGGACTGGACCCCCCTCCACGACCGCCCGGGCCTCTTCCCGGAGGACATCGACACGAGCGATCCCTGGCAGTTCCGCAACGTCCTCGTGCGCTGACGGTCGCGACAAGGTGATCGCGGTTTGACCGGCCACTCCCTTCCCTCGCCGGCGGGAAGGGGCAGCTTCAGCGGGTCGCCGCGACGGGGCGCCGACGACGAGGGGGCTGGCGCCGATGATCACGAGACTGCTTCCGGGGAGTCTCTTCGAGCACCTCGGCCTGCGCGAGGGGGAGACGCGGCACCTGCCGGCCCGCGTCAGCCGCCTCGTCATCGCCGAGGAGCAGCGGTCCGAGCAGCTCATCGGCTGGGTCCAGCTCGCGATCGTCGCCACCTTCGGCGCCCTCTACGCCCTCGCCCCGCGGCCGACGGACGCGAACACGATGTTCGAGCCCGTCCCCGTGGGGCTGTCGGCCTACGCGCTCTTCACGGTGGTGCGCATCCTCGCCGCCTATCGCGGCTTCCTGCCGGGCTGGTTCCTCGTCCTGTCGATGATCGCCGACGTCGCGCTCCTCTTCGGGCTGATCTGGACCTTCCACATCGCCTACGGCCAGCCGCCGCCGTTCTACCTCAAGGCGCCGACGTTCGCTTACATCTTCCTCTTCATCGCCGTGAGGGCCCTGCGCTTCGACCCGCGCTTCGTGATCAGCCAGGGGATCTTCGCGGCGATCGGCTGGCTGCTCCTCGTCGCCTACGCTGTCGGGGAGACCGGGACGGAGGTGATCACCCGCTCCTTCGTCGAGTACCTCACCGGCAACGTGGTCCTGCTGGGGGCCGAGTTCGACAAGGTGTTCACCATCCTGATGGTGACCGCAGTCCTCGCGCTCGCGCTCCATCGCGGGCGGGCGACGCTGATGACGGCCGTGCGCGAGCAGGCAGCGACCCGGGACATGCGCCGCTATTTCGGCGCGGGCGTCGCGGAGGCCATCGTCGGACGGGAGACGGAGGCGGCCGCTGGCGACGCGGAGGCGCGGGACGCTGCGATCCTCGTCCTCGACCTTCGCGGCTTCTCGGGGTTCGCGGAGCGGAACGCGCCGGACGAGGTGGTGGACGTCCTCACCGCCTATCACGCGCTCGTGATGCCGATGATCCGCCGGCACGGCGGCGTCGTCGACAAGTTCCTCGGCGACGGCGTGATGGCGACGTTCGGTGCCGTCTCCCCCTGCCCCACCGCCGCGCGCGACGCCCTCTCGGCGCTCTGTGAGGTGGTGGCGCTCGCGCCCGAGTGGGACAGGCAGCTGGCGGCGAAGGGGTTCGCACCGCTTCCCGTCAACGGAGCCGTCTCCGCCGGGCGGGTCGTCGCCGCCACGCTCGGGTCGGCCGACCGGCTGGAGTTCACCGTCATCGGTTCGGCCGCCAACCTCGCGGCCAAGCTCGAGAAGCACAACAAGGTGGCGGGAACCTCGGCGCTGGCGGACGAGGCGACCGTGAGGCTCGCCGAGGCGCAAGGCTTCGACGGACCCGTCGCCTCGCTCGGCGGCGCCGCGGTCGCGGGGGTCGACGAGCCGATCGTGCTCTACACGGTCGGCGCCGGTGCGCCTTCGCGGCGCCCGTCGGAGCCGCTGCGCGAAGCCGAGGCGTGAGGCCGACGGCAGTCGCGCTCGACCCCGCCCGCGCCGGCCGCGGCACGGCCTGTCGACTTCGCGAGAGCCTTGCCTTAGGCCGCTCGCAGGACACGTCCCGTCGAGGCTGCCCGCGTGCGCGAGGCGCTTCGCGTCGCCGCGGCGGGCCGGATCGGAGAGAGCATGGGATATCTTCTGAACGGGACGTGGTACACCGGCTCGCCGGGCTTTGCCACCGATGCCGGCGAGTTCGAGCGGAAGGCGTCGGCGTTCCGCAACTTCGTCACGCCCGACGGCGCGCCCGGCCCCACCGGCGAGGGCGGCTTTCCCGCCGTGCCCGGGCGCTACCATCTCTACGTCTCGCTCGCGTGTCCCTGGGCGCACAGGACCCTCATCATGCGCCGCCGCAAGGGCCTCGAGGACATGATCGGCCTTTCGGTGGTCCACTGGTTCATGGGCGACGACGGGTGGACCTTCGATGAAGGCCGCGGGACCGTGCCCGACACCGTGAACGGTACGGCGTTCCTGCGCGACGTCTACCTGAAGGCCGATCCGGACTGTTCGGGCCCCGTCACCGTCCCCGTCCTGTGGGACAGGGAGCGGGAGACGATCGTCTCCAACGAATCGTCCGAGATCGTGAGGATGTTCGACAAGGCGTTCGACGGTGTCGGCGCGGCGGAGGCCGACCACCGGCCAGCCGGGCTCGAGGACGAGATCGACGCCGTCAACGAACGCGTCTATGAGACGGTCAACGACGGCGTCTACCGCGCGGGCTTCGCGACGCGGCAGGAGGCCTACGACCGGGCCGTGAAGGCGCTGTTCGACAGCCTCGACTGGCTCGAGGCGCGCCTCGAGGGGCGCCGCTTCCTCGTGGGCGACGCCCTCACCGAGGCGGACGTGCGCCTCTACACGACCCTCGTCCGGTTCGACCCCGTCTATCACGGGCACTTCAAGTGCAACGTGAGGCGGATCGTGGACTATCCGAACCTGTGGCGGTACTTGCGCGAACTCTACCACATGGAGGGCTTCGGCGACACGACCGACCACTTCCACGTCAAGAACCACTATTACGGCAGCCACCTTTCGATAAACCCGACCCGCATCGTTCCTCGTGGCCCCGCGATCGACTATTCTCTCTGAGCGGATGGGCGGCCGCTCCTTCCGAGGCGTTTCATGCTGCGAAAGCTCTACGATCGGACCATGGCGCTCGCCGCGAGCCGCCGCGCCGTCCCCGCCCTCTTCGGCGTCTCCTTCGCGGAGAGCTCGGTCTTTCCCATCCCGCCGGACGCGCTCCTCATCCCGATGGTGCTGTCGAAGCGGATCCGCTGGCTCTGGTACGTCTTCGTCTGCACCGTCGGCTCGGTGCTCGGCGGCATCGCCGGCTACGCCATCGGCTACTTCCTGTTCCAGGAGGTGGCCGAGCCGATCCTCTCCGTCTACGGCTACGCCGACAAGATCGAGGAGTTCTCGGCCACCTTCAACGCGTGGGGCGCCTCGGCGGTCTTCATCGCCGGGGTGACGCCGTTTCCCTACAAGGTGATCACGGTGGCCTCGGGGGCGACGGGGTTGTCGCTGCCGGTCTTCATCGTGGCGAGCATCCTCGCGCGCGGCTTGCGTTTCTTCCTCGTCGCCTATCTTTTGTACAGGTTCGGCCCGCCGATCCGCGCCTTCATCGAGCGGCGCCTCGCCCTCGTGTTCACGGTGGCGGTGATCGTCGGCCTCGCAGGCTTCTACGTTCTCAAGGTGCTATGACGACGCTCTACGCCTTCCGCCCCCTCGCCGCGCTCGGCGGCGCCGTCATGATCGCCGCCATCGGGCTCGCCTGGGCCTTCGAGGTGTTCGGCGGCTTTGCGCCCTGCCCGCTCTGCCTCGAGCAGAGGGTGCCTTACTACATCGCGATCCCCGTGGCCCTCGCCGCCCTCGGCGCGGCCTTCGCGGGGGCGCGGGTGCCGGCGAGGCTCCTCGCGCTCGTGGCGGCTGCGGCGATGGTGTGGGCGGCCGGCCTCGGCATCTATCACGCCGGCGTCGAATGGGCCTGGTGGGAGGGACCTGCCAGCTGCGCGGACGGCGGCGGCGCAGTGACCGACGCCTCGTCCCTTCTCGCCACGCTCGAGACGACGCGCTTCATCAGCTGCTCCGAAGCCGCGGGACGGTTCCTCGGCCTCTCCTTCGCGGGGTGGAACGTCGTCTCCGCGTCGGGCGCCGCGTTCCTCCTCCTCGCGGCGGCCAGCGCGCCGGCGCGCCGATGATCTCCCTCGACACGTTCGCCCGCATCGCGCGGGAGGAATACGAGCGCCTGCCGCAGGAGTTCCGGGCGCTCACCGGCGAGATCCAGATCCGCGTCGCCGACTGGCCGACCGACGAGGCGCTGGACGAGCTCGGCCTCGAGCACCCCCTCGACCTTCTCGGCCTGTTCGAGGGCGTCGGCCTCACCGAGGGGAGCGCCTTCGGCGAGACGGGACGGCTGCCGAACCGGATCTGGCTCTACCGCCGTCCGATCCTCGCCTTCAGGGAGGAGGGCGACGATACCCTCGAGGCCGTCATCCGCCACGTGCTGATCCACGAGATCGGCCACCACTTCGGCCTCTCCGACGACGACATGTACGCCATCGACGACGCGGAAGACTGACCGGCGGAGACCGACGGTGCGCCGGCCGCGGACGCCCCGCGTCCTCAGCTACCGATGTTCACCGGCCTTCGCGCCCTCTGCGCCGCCTCGCGGATCACCCTTTGCGCCTCCGACACGTCACCCCAGCCGCTGTTGCGGGGGCGGCTCCTCTCCTCCATGTCCCGGTAGTGGCAGAAGAAGTGGGCGATCTGGCGGAGCTGGCCCTGGCCGAGGTCGGTGTAGGTGGCGACCGGCTCGTAGCGGCGGGACAGGCGGGCGGACGGCACCGTCAGGACCACGATGTCCTCCCCCTCGTCTCCCGAGACGTAGAGGACGCCGAGGGGGCGCACCGCCACCACCATCCCCGGCGCGAACACGTGCTCCGTCACCACGGCCGCCTGGAGGGGGTCGCCAGTTTCCGCCAGCGTGTGGGGGATCAGGCCGACGTTCACGGGGTAGCGCATCGCCGAGTGGAAGAGCTGCGTGACGACGAGCGCCCCCGACACCTCGTCGAAGCGCATGGCGTAGGGGACGGCGCCGGTGCCCGCCGTCACGACGACGTTCACGTCGTCCGGGGGTGCGGCGCCGAGCGCAATTCCCTCGAGCCGGATCATCGCCTCACCGTCCCTTCAACCGCACTGCGCCGCGGCGGCGATCGAAGCCGAAGGCCACCTTGGACACGCTGCCCCCCTCGAATGGCTCGACGGCCGTCGCCACCGCCGATCCGCCCATCTTCTCGTAGAAGGCGCAGCCGCCGCGGTTCTCCGTCAGGCACCACACCACGAGGGCGTTGTGGCCGCGCCGGGAAAGGCGCTCCTGCACTGTGCGGAACATGCGGCTGCCGAAGCCGAGGCCGGTGTACTCCGGCCTGATGTAGAGCTCGTAGATCTCAGCCTTGAAGGGAAGCGAGCGGACGCGGCTGCCGCCGTAGGTGGTGTAGCCGCACACCCTGCCGTCCACGTCGAGGACCACCAGGGGAACGCGCCGCTCGACCGCCTCCGCCCACCACTCGGCGCCGCGGCGCGCGATCATCCGCTCGAGCTCCCGTCCGGGAAGGACGCCGCGATAGGCGAAGCGCCAGGCGGCATCGTGCACGTCGGCGAGATCACGACTGTCGCTCGGTTTCGCGGTGCGGATCGCGATGGATGCGGTTGTCATGGAATCCATCGTGTCTTCGTGACGATCCTTGCGCAAGTGCCCTCCACATCCTGCGCGTCAAGGATCGGCGAGTTGCAAGCCTCGCGCCGGCGTCGCATATCGGGACGGTGACCCGATCCGCCGCGCCTCCCCCGCCGACCGTCGTGACCTTCGGCTGCCGCCTCAACGCGCTCGAGGGGGAGACCGTGCGCGCGCTCGCCGCGGGAGCGGAGGATCTCGTCGTCGTCAACACCTGCGCCGTCACCGCCGAGGCGGTGCGCCAGGCGCGACAGACGATCCGCAGGATCCGCCGCGAGCGGCCGGGGGCGCGCATCGTCGTCACCGGCTGCGCCGCGCAGACCGAGCCCGGCACCTTCGCCGACATGCCGGAGGTGGACCACGTCGCCGGCAACGCCGAGAAGACGTCACCCGCCTTCTGGCGGGACCTTCCGCGCGCCGACCGCATCGTCGTCTCCGACATCATGGAGGTGCGCGAGACCGCCTCCCACCTCGTCGACGGCTTCGGAACGCGCACCCGCGCCTTCGTGGAGGTGCAGAACGGCTGCGACCACCGCTGCACCTTCTGCATCATTCCCTACGGCCGCGGCCCCTCCCGCTCGGTCCCCATGGGCGCGGTGGTGGACCAGGTGCGCCGCCTCGTCGGCTCGGGCCATCGCGAGGTGGTGCTCACCGGCGTCGACCTCACGAGCTACGGCAGCGACCTTCCGGGCAGGCCGCGGCTCGGCGACCTCGTTCAGCGCATCCTGTCGCTCGTGCCGGACCTTCCGCGGCTGCGCCTCTCGTCCATCGATTCCATCGAGGTGGACGAGGCGCTCCTCGAGGCCGTGGGCGAGCGTCGGCTGATGCCCCATCTCCACCTGTCGCTCCAGGCCGGCGACGACATGGTGCTGAAGCGCATGAAGAGGCGCCACCTGAGGGAGGACGCCGTGCGCTTCTGCGCGGACGTGCGCGCCCGCCGGCCGGACGTCCACTTCGGCGCCGACATCATCGCCGGCTTTCCGACGGAGACGGATGCCATGTTCGAGAACACGCTCGCCGTCGTCGAGGACTGCGGCCTCACCCACGTCCACGTCTTCCCCTTCTCGCCGCGGAAGGGGACGCCGGCGGCGCGCATGCCCCAGGTGCCGCGTGCCGTGGTAAAGGCGCGGGCGGCGCTTCTGCGCGAGGCGGGTGCCGCCCGCCTCGAGGCCGCCCTCGAGGCCGCGGTCGGCACCGAAGTGGAGCTCCTCGTGGAGGACGATGCGCGGGGGCGGACAGGGCACTACCTCCCCGCGGCGCTCCATGGCGGCGGCGTGCCGGGCGAGATCGTGCGGGCCCGCGCCGCGGGCGTCGCGGACGGGGCGCTCGCCGTGGAAAGGATCGCCGCGTGAGCGAGGGACGCCGCTCGTTCTGGGGCTTCGGCCGGCGCCGCGACGAGGAGAAGCCGGCCGAGGCGCCCGAAGCCGCCGAAGCCTCCGAGGCGCCGCGGGAGGCGGAGCCCCCGCGGGCCGACGCCGACGCGGCCCCCGCCGAACCGGCCCCCCCGGCGGAGGCGAAGGGCAGCTGGTTCTCGCGCCTCACCCGCGGCCTCTCCCGCTCGTCCAACCGCCTCGGCGACAGCGTCTCGAGCCTCTTCACCAAGAAGAAGCTCGACGCCTCCTCGCTCCAGGACCTCGAGGACATCCTCATCGAGGCCGACCTCGGCGTCGACACGGCGATGGCGATCACGGACCGCCTTTCCGGCCAGCGCTACGCCCGGGGAATCGAGGCGCACGAGCTGCAGGAGGTGCTCGCCGAGGAGGTGGAGAAGGTGCTCGCCCCGCTCGCGAGGCCGCTCGAGGTCGGCGGCGCGAAGCCTTTCGTGGTCCTCGTCGTCGGCGTCAACGGCACCGGCAAGACGACCACCATCGGCAAGATTGCCGCGCAGGAGGCGCGCGCCGGCAAGCGCGTGGTGCTCGCGGCAGGCGACACCTTCCGCGCCGCCGCTGTGGATCAGCTCAAGGTGTGGGGCGAACGGTCGGGCGCGCGGGTCGTCGCCGGCGCCCCCCGGGCGGATGCCGCCGGCCTCGTCTACGAGGCCATCGACGCGGCACGGGACGCGGACGTCCTCATCGTCGACACCGCGGGCCGACTCCAGAACAAGGCCGAGCTGATGGCCGAGCTCGAGAAGGTGGTGCGCGTCATCCGCCGCCGCATCCCCGACGCACCGCACGCGACGCTCCTCACGCTCGACGCCACCACCGGCCAGAACGCCATCAACCAGGTGGACATCTTCCGCGAGAAGGTGGGCGTGACGGGACTGGTGATGACGAAGCTCGACGGCACTGCGCGGGGGGGCATCCTCGTCGCCATTGCCGCGAAGCACCAGCTTCCGATCCACTACGTCGGCGTCGGCGAGGGGATCGACGACCTTGCCCCCTTCGCCGCCCGCGACTTCGCCCGCGCCATCGCGGGTCTCTGACCGCCGCGCCTTGTCCTTCCGCTCGCCCTGTCCCTCCGCTCGCCCTGTCCTTCCGCCCGCCTTGTCCTTCCGCTCGCCTTGTCCTGCCGCTCGCCTTGTCCTGCCGCTTTCGATGGGCTAGTGGAAGTGAGGCGTGCACCCGTAGCTCAGCTGGATAGAGCGCTGCCCTCCGAAGGCAGAGGTCACAGGTTCGAATCCTGTCGGGTGCGCCATCTTTGCCTCCTCACGCTGTCGCGATCTGCAATCGCAGGGCTCCTGAGGGGGCGCCGGGTCGCCGGCGGCGCGCGGTCGAGCCTGGCGCGCCCCTCCCGCCCGCGGGTCCTCCGCTCCGGCGCGCCGAAGACCTGGTCAGGCCGCCGACGTGCGGGCACCGGCAGAACCGCGGTTCGGGTGCCCTCCCCCCGCGCGCCTTCGTCTTGCCTGCGGCGCGCGTCTCGTCGTCACATGCCTCGACGGGCGAACACGCCCGCGAGAACGTTCCGCAGCTCCGCCTCCAGGACCCCCGGCTCGAGTGGCTTGGCCACCAGTGGGGCCGCGCGGAAGGCCGGCGGCAGCTGCTCCTTCGAGTAGCCGCTCACGACGATGAAGGGAATGCCGGTCTCAATCAGCCGCCTGGCCACCGGCTCGGACGTCTCGTGGCCGAGGTTCATGTCGAGGACCGCGGCGTCGCAGCCCTGGCGCGCGAGCAGGGAGAGGGCCTCACCCACGCTGCCGGCGGGACCCAGCAACGCGAAGCCGGCGTCTGCCAGCAGTGACGCGGTCTCGGTGGCGAGCAGCGGCTCGTCCTCCACGACCAGCACGAGGCTCCTGCGGCCGTCTTCGCCGTGGCCGGCAGCAGGCGCGGCCCGCCGCACGCTGCCGCGCGGCAAGGGCACGTCCGAGACGTTGGCGCTCGGACACACGAGGGTCCAGCAGAATCCGCCGGGTGCGTAGTCCGCCGACACGGTGCCGCCGGTGCTCGCCTCCACCATCTCCACCGTCACCGCGGAGCCGAAGCCGCGCCGCTCGGGTTCGGCGACCCGCGGCCCGCCGCGTTCCGTCCACGACATCCTGAAGGAAGTCCCGCAGGACGCATCCGGGCCCACCGACCACGCGACGGCGACATGGCCGTCCCCGTTGGACAACGCGCCATACTTCGCCGCGTTGGTCGCAAGCTCGTGGAGCGCCATCCCGAGCGCCTGCGTCGCGTCCGCCGTCAGCGAGAGCGGCGGCCCGGCGACATCGATGCGGTTGCCGATGAGGTCCGAGAAATGTCCGAGCGCCGCCCTGACGAGATCGTCGGCCGGCACGCTCGCCCAGCCGTTGTGCACGAGGAGGTCCTGCGAGGCCGCGAGCGCCTGCAGGCGCTTGCCGAACTCGTCGAGAAAATCCGCCGTGCCCGACCTTGCCGTCAGCCGGGCGATCGCCTGGACGAGGCTGAGGAGGTTCTTGGCGCGATGGTTGACCTCGCGCATCAGGAGCTCGGTCTGCGCCTCCTGCCGCTTCTGGTCGGAGATGTCGTCGAAGAGGATGGCGACGTGGCGGTCGCTCGGCGCGTCGATCCTGAAGGCGTAGACGTCGAACCATCGCCCGAGCATGGCCGAATGCTGCTGGAAGCGCGTCGGCTCGCCGGTCCTCGCGACGCGCCCGTAGATCTCGTACCAGTGGTCCTCGAGCTCGGGCGCCGCCTCCCGCAGCCAGCGGCCAAGAATGGCCTGCGGAAATCCCGTGCGCTCGTAGAAGGCGGGGTTGGCCTCCACCACGCGATAGTCGATGCGCCCGTCCGGCCCGTCGAAGAGGACATCGACGACGCAGAAGCCCTCGTCGATGGCGTCGAACAGCGCGCGGTAGCGCTCCTTGCTCGCGCGCAGCTGCTCCTGCGCCGCCTTGCGCAGTGTCGTCTCCTGCACGATGGCGGCGAGGCCGACGTTGCGGTCGCCGATGCGCACCGGAAAGAAGTCTTCCTGCCAGTGGCGAAGGCGTCCTGGCTGCGCGGGTGTCTCGCCGCTGATCTCCACGCCGCGCCACGGCTCGCCCGTCGCGAGAAGGCGCCGCCAGTTGCGGTAGACCTCGTCGAGATCGGCGATGTCGGGCAGGATCTCGTCGGGCCGGCGCCCGATGTGCGCCTCCGGCGGCAGGCCGTTGATGGCCGCGAGCTCCCTGTTGATGCGCAGGAAGCGGAACTCGCTGTCCCAGACTCCGAGGCCGACGGGAGCATTGTCGAAGAGGGATTCGAGGAGCGCATTCGCCTCGGCGAGCTCCTGCTCGGCGCGCCTGCGCTCGGTGACGTCGTGGGAGATCCCGACGAGGCGCAACGGCCTTCCGTCGTTGCCGAACTCCACGCGGCCGCTCTCTGCGATCCAGCGCACGGCACCGTCGGGACCGGCGATGCGATGCTCCGAGCGATACCTGCCGTCGCCGGAGGCGAGCGCGGCCTCGACGGCGCGACAGAAGGTCGCGCGATCGTCGGGATGAATGGCCGCGGCGACCTCCTCGAAGGTACCGGGTCGATCGCCCGTCGCCGGGAGCACGGTGTCGTCGCTCATGATGCGCACGACGCGGTCCGCGCGGATGTCCCATTCGAAGACGATCGCGAGGGCGGCCTGCATGGCGAGCTGGAGCTGGGTCTCGCGGTCGCGGAGGCTGTCGTGCGCATCGGCTGCGGGCACAGCGCCCTCGCGAGGCGAGGCGGCGCGGGCGCGCCGGACGTCGTCCGTCACGTCGATGCTGATCCCGCGGATGAGGAGCGCCTTCCCCGCAGGGTCGCGTTCGACGGCACCGCGGTCGAGGACGGCGCGCACGGCGCCGTCGGGGCGCACGATCCGGAAAGAGCGGCTGTAGCTGGTTGCGTCCGATCCGAGGAAGGCCGCGGTCTCCGCGTCGACGCGGCCGCTGTCCTCGGGATGGACGAGGTCGGAGAATCCGCTTTCCGCCGGCGGAGCGTGATCCAGCCCGTAGATCTGGACGAGCTCGGGCGACCACGTCAGGCGCCCCGCCGCGGGCCACCATTCGTAGGTGCCGACCTGCCACTCCTGCGCAAGCCAGCCGGTGTCCCGAGACGTCTTGCGCATCGACATGTCGACCTCGGTGGAGCGCCATCGATCCGGTCACGGCGGTGACCCACTGCCGCCGCAGGTTCGTTGCAATGCAAGGGGGTCGGTTGGGAACATACGCATCCGGCACGCCGTCGTCACGCCCCCGGCGCACCTGCGGAACGGCGACATTCGCCGGCCTTCGCAGGCGCCCCCTGTCGGGCCACGGCGAGACCCTGCCGGGTCCGGTGCTCGCGCAAGCGTCAAGGTTGCTCCGGCCGGGGTCAGCGGGCGTCGCGGCCGGCATCGGCGCGCAGTCGGCACCTGCCGCCTGGCGTGACGTGCACCTGGGCAGAGCTTCGGGAGGCGCCGGAGCGCCTCTGCCTCCGCCTCCGCTTCCGGGACGAAGGGAAACGTCGGCGTCCCTGTTGCAAAGCCGTTCGACCCTCGCTAACTAGGGCGAACGCGGCGCCTTGACGGGCCGGCCGCATCGGCTTGGCGCCGGTAGCTCAGCTGGATAGAGCACCAGACTACGAATCTGGGGGTCGGGAGTTCGAATCTTCCCCGGCGCGCCACTTCATCTGCGATGCTTTCGATTGGCATCAGGCTCCTTCCGGGCGCGACAGGTCTTTATTGTTCAATCGGCGCGACGAGATCGTTCGAGACCCCTCGGGCCGAATGTCGGTCTGGCGCGCGGCGGGCCACCACCTGACCCACCTGTGCGCCGATCATGCCGGCCATCAACCGGCTCCCGCCACAACCAGATCCCGCCGTTACAAGATCCCGCCGTCAAAAGATCCCGCCATGGGCAGGCAGTTCTGTTGCCTTCCGGCCAAGAGTGCTGTAGCCGTTCCTCCGCCTCGGGGTGTGGTGTCCTCAGCCGGCGAGCGACCCATGGATGTCGTGGCCACACGCATGACGCCGCATCATGAGACTGTCCTTCGAGACTCGTCATGGTGCTGAACATTTCAATAGGGTCGCATCAGAGCGCACCTGCAAGACGCTTGACTGGTACGGATCCTGACGCTCAAGAGATTTACAGGAAAAGATGCGCAAACGTGCGTTGATCACTGGAGTGACCGGGCAGGATGGATCTTACCTTGCCGAGTTCCTTCTCGAAAAAGGCTACGAGGTGCACGGGATCAAGCGTCGCGCCTCGCTGTTCAACACCGATCGCATCGATCACATCTATCAGGACCCCCACGACACTGATCCGCGGCTCGTGCTCCACTATGGAGATCTCGGCGACAGCCTGAACCTGACGCGGATCATCGCCGCAGTGCAGCCCGACGAGGTCTACAATCTCGGCGCGCAATCCCACGTCGCCGTCAGTTTCGAGGCCCCGGAATACACGGCGGACGTCGACGGACTGGGCACGCTCCGGCTCCTGGAGGCGATCCGCTCCCTCGGCCTCGACAGGCGCACGCGCTTCTACCAGGCCTCGACCTCCGAGCTCTACGGCCTCGTGCAGGAGACGCCGCAGACGGAGAAGACGCCGTTCCACCCGCGCAGCCCGTATGGCGTCGCCAAGCTCTTCGCCTACTGGATCACCCAGAACTATCGCGAGGCGTACGGCATGTACGCCTGCAACGGCATCCTCTTCAATCACGAGAGTCCCCGGCGCGGCGAGACGTTCGTCACCCGCAAGATCACGAGGGGCCTGGCGAACATCGCCCAGGGGCTGGAGACATGCCTCTACATGGGCAACCTCGACGCCAGGCGCGACTGGGGCCACGCGAAGGACTACGTGCGCATGCAGTGGATGATGCTGCAGCAGGACGAGCCGATGGATTTCGTGATCGCGACCGGCGAGCAGCATTCGGTCCGCGACTTCATCACCTGGGCCGCCGAGGATCTCGGGTTGAGGCTGGAGTTCCGCGGCGATGGCGTGGACGAGATCGCCGTCGTCGCGGGCGTGACGGGAAGCAACGCTCCCGCGGTGAAGTGCGGCGACGTCGTCGTGCGCATCGACCCGCGGTACTTCCGCCCGGCGGAAGTCGAGACACTGCTCGGCGATCCGTCTCTCGCCCGCGAGAAGCTCGGCTGGGAGCCACGGATCACCGCGCGGGAAATGTGCGCCGAGATGGTCGCCGCCGATCTCGAGACCGCCCGCCGGCATGCCTTCCTGAAGTCGCACGGCTACGACCAGCCGGTCGCCGTGGAAGCACGCGTGAGCTGGGGGTAAGGTCTTTCTCGCCGGTCACGAGGGGCGGGTCGGCAGTGCGATCTTGTTCCGCCTCCAGGCGCGGAGGCCCCCAGAGAGGATCGAGATCCGCACCAGCGCCGAGTTCGCCCCCCATCAGGCGGCGACCCTCGCCTTCATCCGGTCGGAGCGGCCTCACCTCGTCATTTTCGCCGCAAGGCGCTCGCCGCGGCGGGCATGACCGGCATCCTCGCCAACGACACCTGCCCGGCCGCGTTCATCCGCGACACCTCATGATCGGGTGACAGCTGTCATCCCGGGAACAGCTCCATGCCGCCGACGAGCCATGGCGAAAAGTGGGTGATGCGGGGCTGAGGAGGGCGGCGGCGCGGGGGATCAGCTTGCAGCGCCAGAAGTCTCTGAACACCTTCGCACGGTCGCGGGTGACAGAGCGCTTCACCTGCCGTGCTGAATGGTCAGTTCCACACGGATGATGCGCCTGCCGCTAGCGAGGCGGGTCGCTGCGGTCGCGAAGGATCGGCAGCGACCGGCGGCGACGGGATCGACGACGACGCGATCCGCCTGAAGCCTTCGCGCCGAAGGAAGACGCCGCGATCCGCGAGGGCATCAGGGTGAGCGCCTGCCACAGGTCCCTCGGCGGGAACTTCGGCGTCACGGCGCTCGCGCTCCTCGCGTTCAGCTCCGCGAGCGGCCTCGGGCGCGATCCTTCGCGCGGCTGGCTGTGAGCGCCGGCGGACATGCAACGAGGGCTCCTGCCGGCTGTCACAAAACCGATAAGGGCGTCCGCTACCGCACGGGTGAGCGATTTCCTTCCAGCACGGAGCCACCCATGCGCCTCAACCTCAAGACGTCAGCGGCCGCCGTCGTCCTCGCCGGGCTTCTCCAGCCTGCCGCGGCCGCGGCGGACGAGCTCGTCCTCTACTGCAGCCCGCAGATCGAGTGGTGCAACCTGATGGTCGAGGCGTTCACGCGCGAGACCGGCATCCCCGTCGCGATGACCCGCAAGAGCTCCGGCGAGACCTTCGCGCAGATCAAGGCCGAGTCGTCGAACCCGCGCGGCGACGTGTGGTGGGGCGGCACCGGCGACCCGCACCTTGCCGCCGCCGAGGAGGGCCTCACCGAGGAATACCGCTCGCCGATGCTGGACGAGCTGCACCCCTGGGCGCGCCAGCAGGCCGAGCAGTCCGGCTATCGCACGGTCGGCATCTACGCCGGCGCGCTCGGCTACGGCTACAACAGCGAGCTTCTCGAGCAGATCGGCGCCGAGGCACCGGCCTGCTGGTCCGACCTCCTGAAGCCCGAGTTCGAGGGCGAGATCGAGGTCGCGAACCCGAACTCCTCCGGCACGTCCTACACCACGCTCGCGACCCTCGTGCAGATCATGGGCGAGGAAGAGGCGTTCGAGTACTTCGAGGCGCTGCACAAGAACATCACGCAGTACACCAAGTCCGGCTCGGCGCCGATCAAGAACGCGGCGCGCGGCGAAGTGGCGATCGGCATCGTGTTCCAGCACGACGCGGTGACGCAGACCGTCGAGGGCTTCCCCATCGTGACCGTCTCTCCGTGCGAGGGCACCGGCTACGAGATCGGCTCCATGAGCATCATCAAGGGCGCCCCGAACCCCGAGGCGGCCCGCGCCTTCTACGACTTTGCCCTCCGCGCCGACGTCCAGGAGCTCGCGGCCGAGGCCAAGGCCTACCAGGTGCCCTCCAACATGAACGCGAAGGCTCCCGAGCAGGCGCCGGACTTCGCCGAGATTAACCTCATCGACTACGATTTCGCCAAGTACGGCTCGGCCGACGAGCGGGCGCGCCTCCTCGCGCGCTGGGACGCGGAGATCGGCTCGCAGCCGAAGTAAGGTGACCACCGTCACCCATGGCGGCACCGGGGCGGCGCCTTCCGCCTCCGGTGCCGGTCAGCCCCTCACCGTCCCGCTCGGCCTCGGCTGGGCGGGACTGCTCGTCTTTCCGTGGTACGACCTTGCGGACAGCTTCTGGCGGCTCGAGTGGCTCGCGAGCGGCTACCCGCTGACGGGTCCTGCCGTGCCCGGCGTCGTCGCGGCGCTCTCCGGCACCGCGCCGTGGCTCCTGCCCCTTATCGCCCTTCTCGCCGTGCCGTTCGGCGTCGCGAGCCGCGCCCGGGGGGACCGGCTGCGCTGCCGCGTCCTCATCGGCACCGGCGCGGCCGGTCTCCTGTGGATGACGTTCCAGGCCTTCGGCATCGGCCTGCCGGGCACGGCCGCCGCGCCGTTCGCCGCCGTCTTCGGCGCGGACGTGGCGCAGCCCGGCCTCGGCGTCGGCGCCGTCCTCGTCGGCCTCGCCTTCCTCTTCCTCCTCACCGAGGGGCTCGCGGCCCGCGGCGCCATGCGGGGCGACGCCTTCACGGCCGGCGCCGTCGGCCTCGTGTCGGTCCTCGTCGCGCTCTTCATCCTCTATCCCGTCGCGGCCATGATCGCGGGCGCCTTCCTCGGCGCGGACGGTGCGCCCGATCCCGCCGTCGCCCTCGGCCGGTTCGTCGACGCGCGCATCTGGAGCCTCGGCTGCCTCCTCGACGGACGCTCCTGCGGCACCGCCTGGAACACGCTGCTCCTCGCCACCGCCACCGGCCTCTCCTCGACCGCGCTCGGCCTCGCCCTCGCGCTCCTCGTGGCGCGCACCCGCATGACCGGACGGCGCACGCTGCGGATCCTGTCTATCCTGCCCATCATCACGCCGCCCTTCGTGATCGGCCTCGCCCTCATCCTCCTGTTCGGCCGCTCGGGCGTCGTCACGCAGGGGCTCTGGGAGGTCTTCGGGATCCGCCCGGGCCGCTGGCTCTACGGCTTCACGGGCATCTGGATCGCGCAGACTCTCGCCTTCACGCCCATCGCCTTCCTCGTCATCATCGGCGTGGTGGAGGGCGTCGGCCGCTCGGTGGAGGAGGCCGCGCAGACGCTGCGGGCAAAACCGCTCGCCGCCTTCACCACCGTGACGCTGCCGCTCCTGCGCCCCGGCCTCGCGAACGCTTTCCTCCTCACCTTCATCGAGAGCATGGCCGACTTCGGCAACCCGATGGTGCTCGGCGGCTCCTTCAACGTCCTCGCCACCGACATCTTCTTCGCCATCGCCGGCGCGCAGTACGACGCGGCGCGCGCGGCCGTCCTCGCCGTCATCCTTCTCGGCTTCACCCTCGGCGCCTTCTGGCTGCAGAACCAGTGGCTCGGCCGCTCCGGCTACGTGACGGTGACGGGCAAGGGCGGCGGCGGGGGGCCGCTGCCCCTGCCGCGCACGGTCTCCACCGTCGCCGCGGCAATCGCGCTCCCCTGGGCGGCGTTCACGGCGGTGGTCTACGCCATGATCCTGTTCGGCGGCTTCGTGGAGATCTGGGGGCGGGACCATTCGCTCACCCTGCGCCACTTCGCGGACGCCTTCTCCATCGGCTGGTCGGAGGAGTTCGGCCTCGTGTGGTCGGGCGCGGCGTGGAACAGCTTCTTCACCACGGTGTGGGTCGCGGCGGTCTCGGCGGTGCCGACGGCCCTTCTCGGGATGCTGGTCGCCTGGCTCCTCGCGCGGCAGCGCTTCACCGGCAAGCGGGCGCTGGAGTTCGGCGCCATGCTCTCCTTCGCCATTCCGGGCACGGTGATCGGCGTGTCCTACATCATCGCCTTCAACGTGCCGCCGGTGGAGATCACCGGGACCGGCCTCATCCTCGTCATCGCGTTCGTGTTCCGCAACATGCCGGTCGGCATCCGCGCCGGCGTCGCCAACTTCGCGCAGATCGACCCGAGCCTCGACGAGGCGTCCCTCACGCTGCGCGCGGGCACCCCGTCGACCCTTGCCCTCGTCCTCTCGCCGCTCCTGCGGCCCGCCTTCGTCGCGGCGCTCGTCTACAGCTTCGTGACGGCGATGACGGCGATCAGCGCCGTCGTGTTCCTGGTGTCGGCCCGCTACGACCTTGCGACGACGTACATCCTCGGCCGCGTCGAGAACGGGGACTACGGCCTCTCCATCGCCTACTGCGCCGTCCTCATCGTGGTGATGGCGGTGGCGGTCGCGGGCGTGCAGCTCCTCGTCGGGAGCCGCCGCCGCGGATCGGGTCCCGGTCCGGCCGCCACGACGCCCACCCTTGCCAGCGGATGACGCCCATGCATGCCCCCCGCCCTCCCGCCGTCGTGTTCGAGGACGTCACGTGCCGCTTCGGCCCGGTCGCCGCGGTGGACGGCGTGTCCTTCACCGTGCGGCAGGGGGAGCTCCTCACCCTCCTCGGCCCGTCCGGCTGCGGCAAGACCACCACGCTGCGCCTCGTGGCCGGGCTCGAACTGCCCTCGTCCGGCCGCATCGTGATCGGCGGCGAGGACGTGACGGCGCTCTCCGCGAGCCAGCGGGACGTCGCGATGGTGTTCCAGTCCTACGCCCTCTTCCCGCACATGAGCGTCGCGGAGAACGTCGGTTACGGGCTTCGCATGTCGGGCCTGCGCGCCAGGGAGCGGGCGGAGCGGGCGGCGGCGGCGCTCGACCTCGTGGGCCTCTCCGGCCTCGGCGGGCGGATGCCCTCGGAGCTGTCGGGCGGGCAGCAGCAGCGCGTCGCCGTCGCCCGCGCGGTCGTGCTGGAGCCGGACGTCCTCCTGTTCGACGAGCCGCTCTCCAACCTCGATGCGAAGCTGCGGCGGCGCATGCGCGACGAGATCCGCGACCTGCAGCAGCGCCTCGGCCTCACGGTCGTCTACGTCACGCACGACCAGGAGGAGGCGCTCGCCATCTCCGACACGGTCATCGTCATGGACGAGGGACGCATCGCGCAGGAGGGCACCCCGCGCGACCTCTACGAGCGGCCCGTGAGCGCCTTCGTCGCCGACTTCATCGGGGCTGCCAACCTCGTCCCGGCCGAGGTGCTGAGCGTGGAGGCCGGCCGTGCGCGGGTGGCCCTCGGCCCCGTGACGCTCGAGATCGGGGACCCGGACGTGACGCCAGGGCCTGCGTCCGTGGTGATCCGTCCGCACGCGCTGGTCCCCGCGGCCGAGGGGGACGCGGGTGCCCTTGCCGCGACGGTGGTGCGCGGCGCCTACCTCGGCGCACGGCTGGAGCTGGAGCTCGATACGGCGCTCGGCCGCCTCAACGCTGTCGCCGACGCCGGTGCTGCGCTGCCGGCGCGCGGCGCGATGATGTTCTTCCGCATCAGGGAGGACGGCCTTGCGGTCCTCCCTCCCGTCTCGGAAGGCGATCCCGTCCCCGGGCCGCGCGCAGAGCCGGCCGATCATGCGCCTCTGTCCGCGAGCACACGGGCGGCTTGACGACGCCGCGGCGGCGCTGGCCGGGGCGACGTCCGGATAACCGATGCACGCTAGGTGGCCTGGGACAGATTCGATCTGATCGCAATCGTGTGTTGTGTTCCGGAAGAGCGGCCGGCGCTCGTCCGCAGTGAAGGCATCGAGGCGAAGGCATCCCACGAAACCCGGAACCGTCCTGCAGGCGGCCTCGCACAGGAGGGCCTTCAGCTTGGCCAAGGCTTGCTCGATCGGGTCGAAGTCCGGCGAGCGGGGCGAAAGGTGAAGGCGGGTCGCTGCCGCCGGGGCCAGCGCCTCGAGCGCAGTCGCGATCATCGGAGCGGCGCCGGGAATCGTCATCATACCAGCCGCACAAATTCCTGACTCTCTGGGGATTCCCCTTCGTGGATCATCATGATTCGCTTCTCGTGGTGATTC
>Ga0076929_100219_pt1 | contig 89628 bp, 85 predicted proteins | sample HotLakConUCCSL28_FD_87104 | JGI IMG/M metagenome (GOLD analysis project Ga0076929, IMG submission 87104) | Hypersaline microbial mat communities from Hot Lake, Washington, USA - Hot Lake Consortium UCC-SL28 (version 3) (version 3) | ecosystem: Environmental > Aquatic > Thermal springs > Hot...
CTACGACAAGGCGGGGCCGGGCGGTACCGGGGGGACTATCTGAACTGCCCCATGACGCGGGAGGAGTACGACCGCTTCGTCGACGCCCTCCTCGCCGCCGACCGGGTGCCCTTCAAGGAGTTCGAGGACACGCCCTACTTCGACGGCTGCCTCCCCATCGAAGTGATGGCCGAGCGCGGGCGCGAGACGCTGCGCCACGGACCCCTCAAGCCGATGGGCCTCACCAACGCGCACGATCCGGGCGTGAAGCCCTATGCCGTCGTCCAGCTTCGCCAGGACAACGCCCTCGGCACGCTGTTCAACATGGTCGGCTTCCAGACCAAGCTGCGCTACGGCGAGCAGGCCGCGGTCTTCCGCCTCATCCCGGGGCTCGAGAACGCGGAGTTCGCGCGGCTCGGCGGCCTCCACCGCAACACCTATCTCGATTCGCCACGCCTCCTCGACCGGACTCTCCGGCTGAGGGCGGCGCCGCACGTGCGGTTCGCCGGCCAGGTGACGGGGTGCGAGGGCTACGTGGAGGCGACCTCCACGGGCCTTCTCGCCGCCCTCTTCTGGAGCGCCGAGCACGAGGGGCGCGAGATGCTGCCCCCGCCGCCGACGACCGCGATCGGCGCCCTTCTCGGCCACATCACGGGCGGACACATCAGCGCCGACGACGGGGACGGCCCGCGCTCCTACCAGCCGATGAACGTGAACTTCGGCCTCTTCCCGCCCGCCGAGCCTTCGCCGCGGGAAGGTCCGCGGCGGCGCGGGGACCGCAAGATCCGCCGCAAGCTGGCGCTGACCGCCCGCGCCCGGGCCGACTTCTCCCTCTGGCGCGACAGGCTCGCGACCCGTCTCGCCGCCTGACACGCGACGAACGCCGGGCGTCTCCAGGCCGGCGGCTTAATCCGGATCATTGTGGGCGTCGTCCGGATGTGCACTCTTTGCGACGCCGCCCGAAAGAGTGTATTCCTATGTCTGTGAGCGTCGCTTCCGGCGGCCGCTCGCCCGAGACCGGATCGGAGATCCCCGTGCGCGCTGCCCATACAGACACTGCGGTGCACTACAGGGACATCGTCAACTCGATGCCGACCGCGATGCTCGTGCTGGACGCCGGCCTCGTCGTCCAGTTCGCCAACCTCGCCTTCTACCAGCTCTTCGGCGGCAGCGAGGCCGAGACGCTCGGCACGTCCGTCTTCTCCGTCGCGGGCGGGGCGTGGAGCGATCCCGAGATCCGCCTCCTCCTCGAGGCGGTGCTGCCCCATGACGTTTCCGTCAACGGCTACATGATGGAGCAGACGTTTCCGATCATCGGGCGCCGCATCCTGTGCCTGACGGCGCGTCGCGTCGTGCGGGACGGTGCGGGGACCGACCAGGTCCTCATCGAGATCCAGGACGTGACGGGCGCCGAGATGGCCTCCCGCGCGGCGGAGGAGACGATCGCCCACGTCGACGCGATGATGACGGAGATCCACCATCGCGTGAAGAACAACATCTCCTCCATCCTCTCGATGCTGAGGGTGGAGAGCCGCCTCCTCGCCGACCCGGACGCGCGGGAGGTCCTGGACCGCATCTCGCTTCGCGTCGAGTCCATGGGCGCACTCTACGAGCTCCTCGCCGTCAACGAGAACACGGGGCAGGTGGGGCTCGCCTCCTACTTCCAGCGGGTGTGCCGGTCCATCGAGACAATGTCCGGAGCGTCACGGCTCGGCTGGACCATCGAGGTCGCGGGGGACGACGTGGCTGTCGGCGTCGACGACGCCATCGCGCTCGGCGCCGTGGTGAACGAGCTCGTGGCGAACGCGGCGAAGTACGCCTTCGACGGCGTCGACGCGGTGGGGCGGATCCGCGTCGCCCTCGCCGACCGCGGGACCGAGCTCATCGTCACCGTGGACGACAACGGGACGGGCTTCGACGACCACGCCGTGGATCCGAAGTCCACCGGCCTCGGGATGCGCCTCGTCGAGATGTACCTCGGCAACCTCGGCGGCGCGCTCGAGCGGGAGACGGGGCCGGCGGGCACGCGCTACCTGATGCGCATCCCCCGGGGCGACCCGGCGGACGTCGCCTCCGACGGCAGCCACGGGGAGACGGCTCCGAAGCCGCCCGCCTCACCCGAGCCAGCGCAGGTCGCCAACGGCAATGAGGGCGAGGGCCGCGCACCCAGCATCGACGGAGCGAGCACCACCATAGCCCTGACCCGCAGCGCAGCAGCGGAATGATCGCCGCGGCGAACCGGCGGCCGCGGCGGAGCGACAGGGGCGCCGACCGGCGCCCGCCGGCCTGAGGCCGGAACGGTCCGGCAGGCCTCTGGCGCGTGTCAAGCTTGACCGCGCACCCGCCGGAACATCCTGCCGCCGTGCCCGCGAACCGGCTCGTCGCCATCGGCCTCGCCCGGAAGGCGCGCCTCGACCCGCCCGACCTGCAGGGCGGCGCGAACCGCCGCGTCCGTCTCATCGACACGCCGGTCATGCGGTCGATCACGCGTCGTGCCGAACCCTGGAAGGCCCGGCGCCGACGCGACTGTCGTGGAGACGGCGGGGTCCGCTGCGCGATGGCGCCGCTCAGTCGAGCGGGCCCGGCAGTGCGATCACCTCGGAGTTGCCCACGTTGCAGCTCGCGCGCCGCGCAGGCGGCCTCCCAGGCCTTGCCCCACGCAATGCCGTGCAGGACTGCCGAGTCCTGCCGCTTGCCGATGAAGGTGCAGTGGTCCTTCTTGAAGCTTCCCCAGGTCTGCGCATGCGCGGGGGCCGGCGACGTCAGCGGGATGGCGACGAGGGCAAGGAGAAGCGCAGCGATGACGCCACGGGACCGATCGATCACGCCGGATGCTCCCGAAACGTCATGCCAAGATTGTCACGAATACTATTATTTCTGTATTCAGCAACATATGAACGTGACGGGTGCGTGACAGGGACTTCACCGCCATGAGCCGCATGGTGACGGCGAAGCCACGGGTCGCTGCGACGTCCTCCGGCGGTTGCCGTCGCGCGGCCCATCACCCGGGGGTCGAGGGGTGGACGCCGTCGCCGCGGTTTTTGGACGCGCCGGGCCGCTCCGGCGGCACCGGCGCCGGGCGATGCGCGCAAACGGCACGGATACGACGGCGCGGGTGAGGACGGCGCGGACGGCGACGGCCGCACTTCGCCCGCCGCCGCGTCGCCGGCCCTCCCCCGCTTGTCCCGTGCCGCCTGCGCCACAGGTTGGCGCGAGCTCGGGACTCGTGCTTATCAGGGGCGCGCCCAGGGAGACACGATGGACGACAACGCCGAGACGAGATCGCCCCGAGCCGCGGCGGCGCGATGGTGAGCGAGCCAGCGCGCGCCGGAGCGCCCATCGACACGCGCGAGCTGAGGCGCACGCTGGGCCAGTTCGCGACCGGCGTCACCATCGTCACCTGCCTCTCCGAAGACGGCGGCCCGGTCGGGATGACGGCCAACTCGTTCGCGTCCGTGTCGCTGGAGCCGCCTCTGGTGCTGTGGTCGCTCGACCGGCGGGCGCGCAGCTTCCCGCACTTCGCACACGCGCGGCATTTCGCCTTCTCGGTGCTGGCGCAGGACCAGGTGGACCTGTCCAACCGCTTCGCCCAGCCGGGGACGGAGAAGTTCGCCACAGTCGATTGGCGCCCGGGACTCGCCGGCGTGCCGCTGATCCCCGACCCCTGCGCCCACTTCGAGTGCGTGCAGCACGCGACCTTCGACGGCGGCGATCACCTCATCATCGTCGGCCGGGTGGACCGGTTCGTGCGCTACGACCGGCGGGCGCTCGTGTTCGCCCACGGCCGCTACGGGGCCGTGGCGCCCCATCCGGGGACGGCCGGGGACGCCGAGCGCGCCGCCGACCGGCGCCATCCCTACGACGACTTCCTCGTCCCGCTCCTGTTCCGCGCCTACAACCACGTCTTCCGAGGCTTCCAGGAGACGCTGGCGGCGGAGGAGGCGACTGGGCCGCAGATGCGCATCCTCGCGATCCTGTCGGCCGCGGGTCCGACGGACGAGGAGACGTTGCTCACCCGAACGATGCTGTCCCAGTCGAGCTATGCCGAGGCGAGGCAGGCCCTCCTCGCGAACCGCTTCGTGCGGCGGGAGGGCGGGGAACTGCTCGCGATCACGGACCGGGGCGACGCCAAGCTCGGCGACCTCCTCGATCGTGCGGCGGAGAGGGAGCGCGATTCGACGCGCGCGCTCGACGGTGCGGAGGCGGAGCTCCTGCGCCTCCTCCTCCGCAAGCTCGTCCGCCACCACGAGGACGGGGAGGACTGACCCGACCGACCTTCCCCGCCCTCTGCCCGTCCGCCCTGCCCGACCGCTCCTTGCGGCAGTCGGCGCCGGGCGGATCAGCGCCGGGAGGGCGGCACCAGCACGGGGGCAGGAACGGGGAAGGGCGCCGGCAGGACGCGCGCCAGGACGATGCGCCAGCGCCCGCTCGAGGGCGGCCCCTCGCCGGACATGGCGAGCATCAGCGCGAACCCCATCTGCGCGCTGCCGAAGGTGATCGCGAAGAACACCGTCATCACGGCGAGTGCGAGCGGCCCGGCGTCGTTGGCGCTGACGAGCGTCCACAGGTTCATGAAATCGGCCGCGAGCGCGAGCGCGACCATCAGGACCGCCGCGCCGGCGCCGATGGCGGCGTTCACGAGGAGGAACCTCACGAGCTCGTTACCCTGTCCGGTCTTCCTGTCCATCACGTCGCTCCTTCGTCTGTCGGGGCTCCTGCCCTGCCGACGGCCTTTCGCCCGGCGGGCCGGTGTCTACCATGGACGCGCGAGTGGCGGGATCGGATCCGGCGTCACATCGAAAAGGCGACCACACGGGAAGGCCCCGCCTCGCGTCGGCTCCTGCCCTTTCGCGGTGTTGCATTTGCCGACGTTTCCTCAAATATGACCCTGTTCGGACCTGTCCTGCGTCGCCAAGGGAGCGTCATCCGCCGTGCGGACAATCATCGGTCTCCATCACGTGACGGCCATTGCTGGCCCTGCACAGCGCGCGCTCGACTTTCACACCGGCGTTCTCTCCCGGCGCCTCGTGAAGACGACGGTCAACTTCGACGAGCCGCACATCTATCACCTCTACTTCGGGAACCACAGCGCGCCGCCGGCGGGGATCTTCACGCTGTTTCCCTTCGAGCACGCCGTGCCTGGCCACCCTGGGGTGGGGACACCCTCCGGCTTCGCCTACCGCGCGAGCGTCGACGCGCTGGAGGCGGTCTCCGTCCAGGTCAGGGAGGCGCGCTCTTTCGTGCGCTTCGGCGACCGCGGCCTGAGGCTCCACGATCCCGACGGCATCCCGGTCGAGATCATCGCCCCCGCCGAGGCCACCGAGACGATGGCGCACGCGCAGTTCCACTCGGTCACGCTGATGGTCCGCGAGGCGGCGCGGACGACGGCCTTCCTGACGGAGGTGTTCGGCTGGACCGTCGCCGGGGAGGAGCGGGACGAGGAAGGCCGACGCACGCGCCTCGCCGCGCCGGGAGACGCACCCGGCCGTTTCGTGGACGTCGTCGAGCCCGACATCCCCGTCATCGCCAAGGCCGGCGCGGGCTCGATCCACCACGTCGCCTTCCGCGCGGCGGACGAGGAGGCGCTGGCCGAGTGGCGCGAGGCGGTCCACGACTGGGGCCTGAAACCCACCGCCATCCTCGACCGTCAGTATTTCAGGTCGGTCTACTTCGTGGAACCCGGCGGCATCCTAGTCGAGATCGCCACCGACCCGCCGGGTTTCACCGTGGACGAGGCGGCCGACAGCCTCGGCACCAGCCTGAAGCTCCCGCCCCGCTACGAGCCGCGCCGCGCCGAGATCGAGGCGGCTCTCCCCCGCCTGCGCCGCCACGATCTCGAGGGCGCCGTCTGACTCAGGCCGCGGCGGCCGGCGCGTCGTCGGCCTCGGTGGAGGACAGGAGCCTCGCGTTGCCTCCCGCGGCGGAGGTGTCGATGCAAAGGTGGCGCTCGATGGTGAAGTCGTCCGCCGCCGAGAGGACGGGGACGATGGGGCCCGGACGGGCGGCGAGGGCGCGGCGGATCGGCCTCATGTCCTCGGCCTCGAAGGCGACTGCGCCGAGCCCCCGCAGGCGCGCGAGGTGCCCCGGATCGAGCACGCCGTCGATGGCCGCCAGCGCCGGGTCGCCGCCCGCAGCCGCCCGCGGCGCCACCACGAGGACGCTGCAGCCGGCCGCCCGCGCCGCGGCCGCCTGCTCGAGGGCGCGCTCCGCGGTCGGCCCCGCGGCGATCACCTTGCCCCGCGGTAAGACCGACAGGCGGTTCGATTCCCCCGTCGGCCCCGGAAGGTCCTCGACCGCCTGCGGCGCCCCGGCGGCGGGGAGGCTGTCGAGCGCCGCCTGGAGCGCCTCGAAAGGCACCGGCACGCCAGCGTCCGCGACAAGGCCGGACGAGGCGTGACGGGCGAGGCGGGCGACCGTGCGCGGCCCGCCCGCCTTGGGACCCGTCCCCGAGAGCCCCTCGCCGCCGAACGGCTGCGAGCCGACGATGGCGCCGATCTGGTTGCGGTTCACGTAGACGTTGCCGCAGCAGATGCGCCCGACGATCTCCTCCACGCGGTCGTCGATGCGGGTGTGGAGGCCGAAGGTGAGGCCGTAGCCCTTCGCGTTCACCGCCTCCACCACGCGGCCGACGTCCTGTGCGCGGAATGTCGCGACGTGGAGGACCGGGCCGAAGATCTCCTTCTCGAGCGCCTCGATGCCGGGCAGGCGGATCAGGGTCGGCGGCACGAAGAGGCCATCGCCGCGCCCGGCGCGCTTGCCGAGCCGGCCCGCCTCGCGGGCGGCGGCGACGTGCTCCTCGATGCGCGCCTTCGCCTCGGCGTCGATGACGGGGCCGACGTCGGTGGAGACCGGCCAGGGATCGCCCACCACGAGGGCGTCCATGGCCCCTTCCAGCATCGCCGTGACGCGCTCGGCCACGTCCTCCTGCACGTAGAGCATCCTGAGCGCCGAGCAGCGCTGGCCGGCGCTCTGGAAGGCCGAGGCGACGATGTCGCGCACGGCCTGCTCGGGAAGCGCGGTGGAATCGACGATCATCGCGTTGAGGCCGCCCGTCTCCGCGACGAGGACGGCGTCGGGCGAATGCTCGGCGAGCGACCTGTCGATGGCCTTCGCCACCTCGAAGGAGCCCGTGAAGGCGACCGCTGCGATGCCTGCGACGGCGGAGAGCGCCGCCCCCACCTCGCCGGCGCCGGGCACGAGCTGGAGCGCTGCCGGGGGAATCCCGGCCTCGTGCATGAGGCGGGCGGCGCGGTGGGCGATCAGCGGCGTCTGCTCGGCGGGCTTCGCCACGACGGCGTTGCCGGCGGCGAGCGCCGCCGCGATCTGGCCGGTGAAGATCGCGAGCGGGAAGTTCCACGGCGATATGGCGACGACGACGCCGAGGGGCCCGGGCGCGAGGCGTTCGGCCTCCGCGGCGTAGAAGCGCAGGAAGTCCACGGCCTCACGCACCTCCGCGACGGCGTCGAGGGGGGTCTTGCCGGCCTCGCGGGCGCACAGCGCGAAGAGTTCGCCGGCGTTCGCCTCGTAGAGGTCCGCCACGCGGCGGAGCGCCTCGGCGCGGGCCGCGGGAGGCGCCCAGCCGACCCCGCCGCGCGCGTCCTCCACCACCCCGGCCGCCGCGGCGGGGTCGAGATCGCGGACCGTGCCGACGACGTCGCCGGGGTCGGCCGGGCTCCTCGCCTCCCGCGGCGCCACGGTCGGAACGTCCGACACGGCGAGCGGCGCCGCCGCCCAGCGCGCCGTGCGGAAGGGAGCGCGGCCGGCCTCGAAGTCGGCCAGCCCCACAGGGTCGGCGAGGTCCCACCCGCGCGCGTTGCGGCGGCCCGCGCCGTAGAGGTCCGGCGGCTGGCGGAGCTGGCGGTTCACGACGGGCGCGCGGGCGAGCACGTCGAACGGATCGGCCGCGACGCGCTCGGGCGGGATGCGCTCGTCCACGATCTGGTTGGCGAAGGAGGAGTTGGCCCCGTTCTCGAGGAGGCGGCGCACGAGATAGGCGAGAAGGTCCTCGTGGGCGCCGACGGGGGCATAGATGCGGGTGCGCACGCTCTCCTCGGCGCGCACGGTCTCGTAGAGCGCCTCGCCCATGCCGTGGAGGCGCTGGAACTCGAAGTCCTCGCCGTCCGCCATGGCGAGGACGGCGGCGACAGTGTGCGCATTGTGGGTGGCGAACTGGGGATAGAGGCGGCCCGCCCGGTCGAGGAGCGCGCGGGCGCAGGCGAGATAGGACACGTCCGTCCCGGCCTTGCGGGTGAAGACGGGAAAGCTCGAGACCCCCGTCACCTGCGCGCGCTTGATCTCGGTGTCCCAGTAGGCGCCCTTCACGAGGCGCACCATGATGCGCCTTCCCGTCAGCCGCGCGAGGCCGTCGAGCCACTCGATCACCGGCAGCCCGCGCCGCCCGTAGGCCTGGACCACCACGCCAAAGCCCTCCCAGCCGGAGAGCGCCGGGTCGCCGGCGACGGCCTCGATCACGTCGAGGGAGAGGTCGAGCCGGTCCTGCTCCTCGGCATCGATGTTGAGGCCGATGCCGGCGGCGGCGGACCGCTTCGCGAGGTCGAGCACCACCGGGACGAGGTCGGCGAGGCAGCGCTCGCGCTGCGCCGTCTCGTAGCGCGGGTGGAGTGCCGAGAGCTTGATGGAGATGCCGGGATCGAGGCGCGGATCGCCCGCCCCGGCGCGCGCCCCGATGGCGTCGATGGCGCGCGCGTAGGCGGTTCGGTAGCGCTCGGCGTCGGGGAAGGTGCGGGCGGCCTCGCCGAGCATGTCGTAGGAGTAGAGGTAGCCCTTCGCCTCCATGCCGGCGGCCCGCTTCAGCGCCTCCTCGATGGTCTCGCCGAGGACGAACTGGCGGCCGAGGCGGCGCATCGCCTCCCCGACGGCGCGGCGGATGACCGGCTCGCCGAGGCGGCGGACGGCGCCGTGGAGCGCGCCGGCGATGCCCGGCCCCGTGCGCCGCTCGTCGAGGACGCGGCCCGTCAGCATGAGCGCCCAGGTGGAGGCATTGACGAGCGAGGACGAGGAGTGACCGAGGTGGCGGCCCCAGTCGGCCGGCGCGATCTTGTCCTCGATGAGAGCGTCGATGGTCTGTGCGTCCGGCACCCTCAGGAGCGCCTCGGCAAGGCACATGAGCGCGATCCCCTCGTCGGTGGAAAGGCCGTACTCGGCGAGGAACGTCTCCATGAGGCCCGGGCGCGAGGCGGCGCGCACGCGCGCGACGAGGCCGGCGGCACGGGCCGCGACAGCCGATCGCGCCGCCGCGTCGAGCCGGGCGGCGGGGGCGAGCGCCGCGAGGAGCGCCGCCTCGTCGGCGAGGGTCGCTGCGCGGACCTTCTCGCGCGCGCTCGACAGGTCGGTGGTGGCGGGAATGTCCATCGTCCCTCCTCGCGGCTCGTGCGTGGCAACGGCGCGCCGGCAGGAGGGCGCGCGTCGATGCTCGCCAACATGCACAGTGCCGTCCGCGAGGAGAAGGGCACCGCGGCATCGGGCGGCGCCTGCGCCGCTCCCGGTCAGAAGAGGTTGGCGAGGAGGCCGCCTCCGGAGGATTTCGGCAGGTACTCCTTGATCAGCGCCTCCATGCGGCGGTTGCGGTCTGCGCCGCTGCGCCCGCCGATGACGACGGCGATGATGTGCCGCCCGCCGCGGCGCACCGATGCGCACAGGTTGTAGCCGGAAGCGCGGATGTAGCCCGTCTTGATCCCGTCCATCCCGTCCACGGTCGCGAGGAGGCGGTTGGTGTTCTGCCAGGTGCGCCGCCCGTAGGTGACGCTCGGCGTCGAGAAGTAGGCGTACCAGCGCGGGAACTTCTTCGAGAGCGCCTTGCCGAGGATGGCGATGTCCCGCGCCGTCGTCACCTGCCGCGGGTCGGGCAGTCCGGAGGCGTTGGCGAAGTTCGTCTGCATCATGCCGAGCGCGCGCGCCTTGCGGGTCATTGCCGCGGCGAAAGCCTCCTCGGAGCCGGAGATCGCCTCGGCGACGACCACCGAGACGTCGTTCGCCGAGCGCACGGCGAGGGCGCGGATGGCAATGTCGACGGTGATGGCCTCGCCCGCACGCACGCCGAGCTTGGACGGCGGACGGCTCGCCGCCTCCTCGCTCACGGGAAGCGCCGTCCTCGTGGTCCAGGCGCCCGCCTCGAGCTTCTCGAACACCATGTAGAGGGTCATCATCTTGGTGAGCGAGGCGGGGTAGCGCGGGCTGCGGCCGGCGGTGTCGTGGAGCACCTTGCCGGTCCGCGCGTCCATCACGAACGCCGCGTAGGCACGAACCGGCACCTCCTGGGGGAGCGCGGCGAGGGGTTGTGCCGGCGCGGAGGCGAGGGACGGCCCGCGCTCGTCGCGCGAGGCGGAGCAGCCCGCGAGTGACGCGGCGAGGAGGAGGACGGCGAGGAAGCGCATGCAAGAAACCCCGGGCCAGCGCCCCCGTTATCTCCCGCAGGGCGCCGCATGTCGCCACGGATGTTTCGCGGCGGCGCCGAGAGGCGGTGCGTTCGTGGCACGGCGTTGCGCGAATGCCTCGCGCCAGCGCAGCTTTTCATCGCCCGGTCCGGGCTCCATCGCGAAGGCCGGCTCCATCGCAAAGGCCGGCTCCATCAGGCAGAGGCCGACAGATCGCCAGCGCCGGTTGCCGGAGCGCCCACCGTCGGCACGCGCTCATCCGCGCGTCCACCCTCGTGCGCCGTCATCCCGACCCTCACCCTCAGTGCGCCGTGGCGGTGGCGCGGACCACGTCCATGAACTGGGGGGCCCCCCGGGGAACGGGGTTGGCGAGGTGGAAGGCGTACTCCTCCACGGCGACCGACAGCCCCTCGACGGCGACGCGGCGGAGCCTGTCCTCACGCGAGGTGGCGTGGCGCCACATGAAGCCGATGCCGAGCCCGTTCGCCACGGCCTCGAGGACGCCGTCGCGGCTGTCGAGCACCATCACCGGGCGCGGGCTCGTTCCGGCCGCGGCGAACGCGGCGTCCACGGCCCGCTGGGTGGACGAATCCAGCGCGCGGAAGATCAGCGGCTCGCCCGCGAGCGCCCTGATCGGGATGCGCTCGGCGGTCGCGAGGTGGTGATCCGGATGGACCATCGCGACGACGTCCTGCCTGGCGCACACGACACGGCGGAAGCGCGGATCGTCCGGCACCTGGGGAAGGATGGCGACGTCCACCCGCTTCTCGTCCACGGCGGTCACGATCCTGTCGAAGGAGCCAGTCTCCACGTGAACGGCGATCCCCGGGTAACGCTTGCGGAAGGCGCCGATGAAGCGCATGCCGGGCATGGCGTTGCCGAGGCCGATGCGCAGGTCGCCGTGGTGGACCGCGCGCTCCTGCTGGAGGAGGAGGACCGCGTCGTCCTCGCGCCGGCGGATCTCGCTCGTGATGCGGTAGAGCTCGCGGCAGATCCGCGTCGGCACCACCTGCCCGTTCGCGCGCTCGAACAGGACGACGCCGAACTCGGCCTGGATTTCCCGGATATGCTGGGTGACGGCGGGTTGAGAGATGCCGAGCCTGCGTGCCGCGGCGGAATAGCCGCCTTCCTCGAACACGGCGTTCAGCGCCCGCACCCGCGACGAACTGAGGCCCAACTTCCCCCTCCTGGCCCACGACCTGACAACGTTTGTGTCAATGAGCTTGACTTATCGTTGTCAAGCGAGCCGTTGCGCGAACCTTGTGGACTCGCAAGGTTGCGGGAAAAGGATACCAGCCGCGTATGCGGCCGGAAAGCGCGCTGGACCCGGGTTCGTGAAGAGGTGGGATAACGGATTTTATGGAAACGTTCTCACCCGCCCGGGCCGGAGGAGAGACCGTGGGGGAGCGGAGGCTCTGCGAGGCGGGCCTTCGCCATGGCGTCGCGGATCGCCGTCCTCAGCCCCTCCTCGAAGGTCGGGTGGTAGAAGGGCATTCTCGCCATCGCCGGCAGGCCGACCTGCGCCTCGAGGGCGAGGGCGAGAAGGTGGGCGAGGTGCTCGGCCCGCGGGCAGATCATCTCCGCGCCGAGGAGCTCGCAGCTTCCCGCCCGCGCATAGACATGTAGGCGGCCTGCCGCCTCGTCCATCACCCGCGCGCGCCCCTGGTCGGAGAAGTCGACGACGCCGGTGCGGTAGTCGACGCCCGCGTCGTCGAGCGCCGCCCGGCTCTCCCCCACGAGGGCGATCTGCGGCTCGCAGAACACGACGGCGAGCGGCGCGCGGCGGTGATGGCGCTCCACGTCGGGAAAGGCCGCCGCGTTGGCGCCGGCGATGCGGCCGGTGTCGGTCGCCTCGTGGAGGACGGGGACGGTGTCCTCCGCGTCGCCGGCGATGAAGACGGGGTCCTCGCCGCACTGGCAGGTGCGCCGATCGAAGACGGGCACGCCGCTCTCGTCGCGCGCCAGCGAGGTGGACGCAAGGTCGAGCCCGTCGACGTTCGGCGTGCGGCCGATGGCGACCAGAAGGCGTTCGAAGCGCTCGGTGCGGGCCTCGCCGCCGACTTGGTAGTCGATGCGCACCTCGCCGTCCTCCTCGCAGAGACGGTCGAGGCGGAAGTCGGGCAGGAAGTCGAGGGTCTCGCGGAAGCGCGCGCGGGCGAGGCCGAGGAGGTCCCCGTCCGTGAGGGGCCCGACGTCGCCGTGCTTGCCGAAGAGCTTCGTGCGCACGCCGAGCCGCGTCAGCGCCTGCCCGATCTCGAGGCCGATGCTGCCCGCCCCGAAGACGGCGACGGAGGCGGGAAGGTCCTCCCAGTCGAACATGTCGTCGGTGGTGGAGAGCCGCGTGATGCTGGAGAAATCCTGCGGCACCGTGGGGCGCGAGCCGGTCGCGATGACGACGCGGGCGGCGCGCACGGCGACCTCTCCATTCCCGGTGGCGACGACGAGCCGCCCGTCGCCCGCGAACCGCGCCTTCCCCTCGAGGCGCCTCTCCGCGGGGATCGTCTCCACCTGGTCGACGACGTGGGCGACGAAGCGGTCGCGCAGCGCCCGCACGCGCGCCATCACGGCCGCGCCGTCCACGGCCGGGGCGTCGCAGCCGATCCCGAAGGTGGGCGCGTTGCGCACGTGCTCGGCGGCGGAGGCGGCGGCGATCAGCGCCTTCGACGGCATGCACCCGACGCGCGCGCAGGTGGTTCCGTACGGCCCCGCCTCCACGAGGAGCGGCTTCGCTCCGGCCGCCTCGGCCGCCCGCATCGCGGCGAGCCCCGCGGTTCCGGCGCCGATCACGGCGATCTCGACGGCACGCTCCTCCATGGCAACCCTCCCGTGTTCCGCAGTGTCCTACGCCGCGCGCGGCGGGTGGTTCCGGGTGCGACCGGAGGTCCGTTTCCTTTTTGCGCCGCACAAGTCATGGTCGGATCGTTGGGCAGGAGTGCGCGATGCTGTTGCTGGAGCCTACGCGGTCGGCCGGGCTCGACCGTCTTGCCGCCTTCGTTCCTCTCTCGGGACGGGGCTACGCCGCCGAGCGCAACCTCGACCGCGGGCCGGGGGCGCACACCTCCGTCTCCATGATGAGCCCCTACCTGCGGCACCGCCTCGTCCTCGAGCGGGAGGTGCTTGCGGCAGTCCTCGCCCGCTTCTCGCCCGACATGGCCGAGAAGTTCATCGGCGAGGTCTACTGGCGCGCCTACTTCAAGGGCTTCCTCGAGCGGCGCCCCTCCATCTGGCGCGCCTACCGGCGGGACGTTTCGGCCCTTCACGCGCAGATGGAGGGCGACGGCGCGCTCGCGCGAGACCTTGCGGCCGCCGAGAGCGGGGAGACCGGGATCGACTGCTTCGACCACTGGGTGCGCGAGCTGAAGCAGACGGGCTACGTCCACAATCACGCGCGCATGTGGTTCGCCTCCATCTGGATCTTCACGCTGCGCCTTCCCTGGCAGCTCGGCGCGGACTTCTTCCTGCGCCACCTCCTCGACGGGGATCCGGCCTCCAACACGCTGTCCTGGCGCTGGGTCGGCGGGCTGCACACGCGGGGCAAGACCTACCTCGCGCGGGCCGACAACATCGCGAAGTACACCAACGGGCGCTTCTTTCCCCGCGGCCTCGCCCATGCGGCCGAGCCGCTCGAGGAGCGGGAGAGCCACCCGCTGCGCCCCGTCCCCATGTCGGACCCGGCGCCCGAGGGGCCGGTCCTGTGGCTGATCACCGAGGAGGACTGCGCGCCCGAGACGCGGCCGGAGAGGCTCGCGGTGAACGGCTTCGTCGCGACGCAGTCGGCTGCCCGCCGCTCGGCGCGGCCCGTGAGCCCGCAGGTCCTCGACTTCACGGCGGGCGCGGTGACGGACGCGGCCGAGCGCCTCGCTGCGGCCTGCGGAACGCCGGCGGTCCGCCCCGTCCCGCAGGAGCCCGACGCGCGCGTCGTGATCGAGGCCGCGAAGGCGGCCGGCGTCGGCACGGTCGCCACCAGCTACTGCCCCGTCGGTCCTGCGGCGGAGGCGCTCGCGGGGCTTCGGGTGGAACTCGCCCGCGCCGGCCTCACCCTCGCGGCCATGCAGCGAAAGGAGGATCCGCCGGCCTGGGAGAAGTCCGACCGCGGCTTCTTCAAGGTCAGGAAGGCGATTCCGGAGCTTCTGACCGCTTGAGCCGCGCGCGCGGACGGTGCATGAGGCGGTGATGATCGCGCGCGCCCTCCTCGCCCCGCTCCTGTGCCTCGCGCTCGCGGGCTGCGGCATGATGAACTTCGGCCTCGGCGGGAAGGACGAGCCGCAGGCGACCGTGCCGAACGTGGCGCGGGAGCAGACCGTGGATCCCGCGCGCGCCGCCGAGCTCATCAACGCGCACCGCCGCTCCCGCGGCCGGCCTCCGCTGGAGGTGGACCCGCGGCTCAACGCCATCGCCGCGGAGACCGCCCGCGAGCTCGCCCGCCGCGACCAGCTGAAGACCGAACTCCACACCTCCGCGGGCCTCGGCCGCCGGCTGAACGCTGCGCGCTATCCGGCCGCGCGGGCCGCCGAGAATCTCGGCGCGGGCTATCCGACCATCGTGATGGCCGTCGACGGGTGGAAGGGCTCGCGCGAGCACAACCGCAACATGCTGCGAAGCGACATGACACACATGGGCATCGGCCTCGCCCTCACCGACAGGGGCGCCTTCAGGTCCTACTGGGTCCTCCTCCTCGCCTATCCCGACGACGCGGACGATCCGGCATGAGCGACCTCGTCGTCGCGCCGTCGCTGCTCGCGGCGGACTATGCCCGCCTCGGCGAGGAGGCGAAGGCGGTGGAGGCGGCCGGCGCGGACTGGCTGCACCTCGACGTGATGGACGGTCACTTCGTCCGCAACATCTCGTTCGGGCCGGCGGTGATCGCCGCGCTGAGGCCCCACGTCGGCCTGCCGTTCGACGTCCACCTCATGATCGAGCCGTTCGAGCCGTTCCTCGACGCCTTCGTCGCCGCGGGGGCGGCGTCGGTGACGGTCCACGCAGAGGCGACGCGCCATCTCGACGGCGCGCTCGAGGCGATCAGGGCGAAGGGCGTGAAGGCGGGTGTCGCGCTCAACCCGGCGACGCCCGTCTCGGCCATCGAGAACGTCCTCCACCGGATCGACCTCGTCTGCGTCATGACGGTCAATCCGGGCTTCGGCGGGCAGCGCTTCCTGCCGAACGGGGCGGAGAGGATCGCGGCGGTCCGCGCCCTCGTGGGCGACAGGCCGATCCGCGTCGAGGCTGACGGCGGCGTCACCGCCGAAACGGCCCCCGCGGCGCGTGCGGCCGGCGCAGACGTCCTCGTCGCCGGCTCGGCCGTCTTCGGCAAGACCGACTACGGCGCGGCGATCGCCTCCCTCAGGGGCTAGGCATCCCTGCGCGCCTGCCCGGGCGCGCTCTCCGGCCAGCGGCTCCCGCCGCCCTCGATGTCCCTCAGGGCGTCACCGAGGCTCACGGTCGCCGAGCCGCGGCGGGCCGGGCGCTGCTGGCTCGGATCGGGGGCCCAGCCCGACAGGAAGGCGAAGACGAAGCTCGCCCTCAGCCTCCCGTCGGGGTCGCCGTGACGCGCGCGGTAGATGGCCTCGGCGCGATCGAACAGGCGGCGCGGGGCAGGCACGCGCGTCGCGAGGATCCCGCGCAGCCCCATGGCGCCGATGTCCCCCAAAAGGGCGCGCAGGGAGGGATAGCGCACCGTCAGGCGCACCTCGTCCGTAACGGGGAGGGAGAAGCCCGCGCGGGCGAGCCCGTCGCCCCAGCGCCGCACGTCGCCGAACGGGGCGAGGCGCATCGCCGCCCCGCCCGAAAGCTCCGCCTCGGCATGGAGAAGCGCGTCAGCGAGCTCCTCGAGGGTGCCCGAGCAGGCGACGGCGCCGAGGAAGAGCCCGTCCGGCAGGAGCGTCCCCCTCAGCTCGCCGAGCATCGTGACGGGGTCGTTCGCGACGTGCAGCTCGTTGAGCGAGATGGCGAGCGGGAAGGCGCGGCGGAACGGCAGGTGGACGTCCGCCACCACGTCGGGCCGGTCGGCGGCGGAGGGGCTCGCGAAGGTGAAGCGGGCGCCGGCCCCCTGCCAGAGGGCGCGCAGCCGCGGCGTGATCGGGCCGGTGACGAGACCCGTCCCGAAGGTGCGCGAGACGAGGGCGAGACGGTCGAGGATCTCCTCGGCGACGAGCGTGTGGAGAAAATCCGCCTCGGCGAGGCGGGGCCTGTCGCGCAGTCGTGTCCGGTCGAACAGCATGGTCGACAGGTAGTGCCTGAGGGCGCCGCGCGAAACAGCCTTGGATTGTGAACCGCCTCGCGCTAGGGTGGAGAGATGTGGACGCCCGCCCTCCCCTCGCCGCGCCCGCTCCTCGCGGGGCTCCTGCGCCGGACGGCAGCGCTCGCCCGCGGCGCGCTCGACTGGCTGGTGCCGCCAGCCTGCCTCGGATGCCGCCGTCCGCTCACCGAGCCGCGCACGCTGTGCGGCGAGTGCTGGCGCGGGCTCGAGCTCGTCACCCCGCCCATCTGCGACATCACGGGCTCCCCCCTCGCCTACGACGCGGGGCCGGGCGCAAGGTCCAGGGAGCTGCGCTGGAACCACCCCCTCTACGAGAAGGCGCGGGCGGCGACCGTGTTCAACGACATGAGCCGCCGGCTCGTCCACCAGCTGAAGTACCATGACGTTCCGGGCGTCGCCGCGCTGATGGCGCGCCTGATGGCCCCGGCCGTGCGGGACGTGACGGACGGTGCGGACATTCTGGTTCCCATGCCGCTCCATCCGCGCCGCCTCGCCGCCCGGCGCTTCAACCAGGCGGTCATGATCGCCGATCGCCTCTCCCCCCTCGTCGGCGTTCCGGTCGCCCGCGACGTCGTGCGCCGCGTGCGCCACACCCGCACGCAGGTGGGGCTGTCGCGCGACGAGCGGTCCGACAATCTCCACCGCGCCTTCGCCGTCCCGGACCCCGCGCGGATCGCCGGCAAGGTGGTGGTCCTCGTGGACGACGTCCTCACCACCGGCGCCTCGGCCGACGCCGTCGCGCTCACCCTGAAGGACGCCGGCGCGGCGGCCGTCCGCGTCGCCGTCTTCGCCCGACTGGTCCCCGGCGATCGCGAGCCGGCTTGAGGTCTGGCGCGACGGCCGTTTCTGCCCTAACGGAAGCCGCTGCGGGAACGGTCCGCCCATAGGCGCCCGCGACGGGGCGCCACGGTTTCGCCTCTGGCGGCGCCACGGTTTCGCCTCTGGTGGCGCCACGGTTTCGCCTCTGGCGGCGCTGCGGTGGCGCTGCGGTGGCACGGTTGTCGCATCACCCGGTGCGACCATATGCGGATGGGCCGTCCGGACGAGCAGGGGTGAAGTGATGGTGACCGTGGACATCTACACGCGAGACTTTTGCGGTTACTGCACGCGCGCCAAGCGCCTCCTCGAGGCGAAGGGGGTCGCCTACGTGGAGCACAACGCGTCCGTGGATCCCTCCAAGCGGGACGAGATGATCGCGCGCAGCGGCGGCAGGCGGACCTTTCCGCAGGTCTTCATCGGCGGCCTTCACGTGGGCGGATCGGACGAGCTCGTGGCGTTCGACAGGTCCGGAAAGCTCGACGATGCGCTGAAGGGCGCCGTCTCGTGAGCCTTCGTGTCGCAGCGGTCCAGATGCGCTCGACGCCGCGGCCGCAGGAGAACGCCGACGAGGCCGTCCGCCTCGTGAAGGAGGCGGCGGGCGCTGGCGCCACCTACGTCCAGACGCCGGAGATCACCAACATCTGCCAGCGCCGCAAGGCAGAGGCCGAGCCCCTCGTCACCACCGAGGAGAACGAGCCGGTGCTCGCGGCCCTGCGCGGCGTCGCTGCGGAGGCCGGCATCCACGTCCACATCGGCTCCCTCGTGGTGAGGGACGGGGCGAAGTGGGCGAACAGGTCGTTCCTGATCGCGCCCGACGGATCCGTCGCCGCCCGCTACGACAAGATCCACATGTTCGACGTCGACCTTCCGGACGGCGACCGCTACCGGGAGAGCGACACCTACACCCCCGGCGAGACCGCCGTGCTCGCGCCCGTGGGTGAGGCGACGCTCGGCCTTTCCATCTGCTTCGACCTGCGCTTTCCCCGCCTCTACGAGGCGCTCGCGATGGAAGGGGCGGACGTAGTGGCGGCACCGGCGGCCTTCACGGCCGTCACGGGCGCCGCCCACTGGCACCTCCTCGTGCGCACCCGCGCCGTCGAGAACGGCGTCTTCGTGGTCGCCGCCGCGCAGGAGGGCCTCCACGAGGACGGCCGCCGCACCTATGGCCATTCCCTCGTCGTGGACCCCTGGGGACGCATCCTCGCGGAGGCGACGGGGACACCGTCCGTGATCGTCGCCGACCTCGATCTGTCGCAGGTGGGCCTCGTGCGCGCGCAGGTCCCCGTCCTCACCGCCCGGCGAGGCTTCTCGCTCGCCCGCGTCGAGCCGTCAGCGAAGCGGACGGCCTCATGATCCACTACGCCCTGAAGTGCGACGATGGCCATGCCTTCGACGGCTGGTTCGCCTCCTCCGGCGCCTTCGACGATCAGAGCGAGCGCGGCCTTCTCGAGTGTCCCGTGTGCGGGTCCGCCAAGGTCGGCCGCGCCCTGATGGCGCCGGCCCTCGCCAAGGGGCGCAGCGCCCCCGAGGCCGCGCCGCCTCGCCCCGAGGGCGCCCCTTCGAAGCAGGAGATCCTCCCGCCGCAGTCCGGCGGCTACGTCATGGACGACGAGCGCGCCGCCGAGCTGCGCAAGGCGATGAGGGCCATCCGCCAGTTCGTGGAGACCAACGGGGTCGACGTCGGCCGCGCCTTCCCGGAAGAGGCGCGGCGCATCCACTACGGCGAGGCGGAGCCGCGCGGGATCTACGGCCAGGCGGCGCCGGAGGAGGCGCGCGAGCTCATCGAGGAGGGGATCGAGATCCTTCCCCTCCCCCTGATCCCCGACGAGCGCAACTGACGGGCGGCCTCAGCAGCCGTCCGCGGCCTCCGTCAGCTCGAGCTCCGCGAGGGAGCCGCTCAGGGCGAACGAGCCGTGGTCGAGCTCCACGTCGTAGCTGATGCCGTTCTCCAGCATCCTGAAGGAGAGGGCGTAGTCCGGGAGCTGCTCGCCGTCGGCCTCCTTGCCCTTCTCGAAGTAGCTGATCGAGAGGCGCCAGAGGTCGAGCGCCTCAGCGTCTTCGAGGGCCGAGAGCGCCGCCTCCTCGCCCCTGCCCGCACCGGCGAGGCCGGTCTCCACCGGCCGGATGAAGGTGGTCGTATCGAACAGCGTGTCGGCGTTCTCCCCGCCGTCGAAGATGGTCGCCTCGAGGATGCGCTCCCCCTCCCGCGCGGCCTCCAGCATCAGGAGGGTGTGCGCCGTCGGGAACACCGCGCGGCCGAGGGTCATCTCGCTGTCCTTCGGCTCGTTCAGCGTGACGGCAACACCCCCCGCGCGCCCGTCGGCCCGCCCCTTCACCTCCGAGACGAGCATGTCGTCGATGTAGGTGCGGTTCAGGAAGGTGAAGCTCGCGGGCTCCATGGTCTCGAACGTCGATGACCTGAGGTCGGTCACCCGCATGTTGCCTTCCCTGTCGGCGATGCGGGTGACGATGCGCGAGTTGACGACGAAGCCCTCGCAGACGTTGCCGGACACCTCGAAGACGAGACGGCCCTCGGCGGTGCTGATGCTCGCCGACGGCTCCACCCGCGCGAGGGAGAGGTCGTAGACGGCGCGGTGGGGCTGAAGCTCCCCGGCGAATGCGCCGGTCGCGCACGCGGCGGCGGCTGCGGCGAGCGGCGCCGCCACGATGTGAGGAAGACGACCCATTACCCAACTCCTCCTTCGGCCCGACGGTAACGACACGGTGACCACCCCGCCGTCAAGCCGGACCCGCGCTTGCGCGACCGCTCGCGAGAACTTAGGGCTGTGGTCATGGAGGATCGAAGCGATGAGTGATGCCGTCGAACGGGCCCTCGCGGAGCGCGGCCTGTCCCTTCCCGCCGCCTCGGCGCCGGCGGGCTCTTACGTGCCGGCGGCGCGCGCGGGCAATCTCCTCTTCGTCTCCGGGCAGATCCCCGTCGGACCCAACGGCCTCGAGTTCATCGGCCGCTGCGGCGACGGCCTCAGCACCGAGGACGGCCAGGCGGCAGCGCGCCTCTGCGCCCTCAACATCCTCGCCCAGGTGAAGGCCGCCGTCGGCGACTTCGACAAGCTCGTGCGCGTCGTGAAGCTCAACGGCTACGTCAACTCGACGCCCACCTTCCGCGACCATCCGAAGGTCATCAACGGCGCCTCCGACCTTCTGGTCGAGGTGCTGGGCGATCGCGGGCGGCACGCGCGGGCGGCCGTCGGCGTCGCCAACCTGCCCTTCGGCGTCGCGGTGGAGATCGAGGCCGTGGTGGAGGTCGCGCCCTGACGGGGATCGTTCCGGACTGGCTGACGCGCCGGCCGGTCGCGCACCGCGGGCTCCACGACGAGACCCTCGTGGAGAATTCGCTCGGCGCCGTGGAGGCGGCCCTCGACGCCGGCTACGCGGTGGAGGTGGACCTTCAGCTGACCTCTGACGGCGGCCTCGTCATGATCCACGACAGGACCCTCGACAGGACCGCCGTCGGGAGCGGGCGCGTCGGCGCGCACACACTCGACGAGCTCCGCCGGATCCCGCTGCGCGGCTCGGACGAAACGCTCTCCTCCGTGACGGACCTTCTCGCACTCGTCGCGGGCAGGTCGCCGCTCTTCATCGAGCTGAAGTCGCCCGACGCGCACGAGGACAAGGCGCGCATGACGGCGGCCATCGCCCGCGCGCTTTCCGGCTACGGCGGGGCGGCCGCGGTGATGACGTTCGACGTCGACCTCCTCGCCCTCCTGCGCCGGACGCTGAAGGACACGCCGCTCGGCATCCTCGCGGGCGGGGAGAGCCGGCGGGGCGCCCTCGTCAGCCGCTTCGGGCGGGACATGCTCCTCCACATGCCCCGCACGCAGCCGGATTTCGTGTCCTACTACGCCCTCGCCCTCCCCCACCCCGCGGTGACGATGGCGCGCCGCAAGCGGCCCGTCATCGCGTGGACCGTGCGCTCGGCGCAGGAGGCGGCACGGATCGCGCGCCACGTGGACCAGATCACCTTCGAGGGTTTCCTGCCCTGACCGGCGTGCGGGCTCGGACCGTGGCGAGGCACGGCACGGGTGTCTTCGAGCCGCCGGAGCGCCGTGTCGCGCGCGGCGGGATCGACGGCCGACGCCCCCTCGACATGCCGGCCTTCCGCGACCGGAGCCGTGCGGCCCGGCAGCGGCCCGTCGGGATCGTCGAGGCCGGCCATGAACCGCGCGAGCGCGACGACGTCGAGGAAGTCCGCACGCGCCTCGCGCGGCCCAAGCGTGACCCGACTCCCGCGGAGACGCCGGCGCGGAGGGGACCGTTCGTCGCGCCGCCGCCGGATGCGCGACGGCGCGCCGTGCTCGTCCTATGTTGACAGATGGCTTCGGCACGGGGAGACGCGCGATGAACACGCTCGGCATCGAGGCGATCGGCGACCTCGGCGAGGTGGGCCGGGAGGAGTGGGACGCGCTCGCCAACCCCGGCTGGACGCTCGGCCCGCGCGGCAAGGTGTCGGGCGCTGGCGTGCGGCCCTTCAACCCGTTCGTCACGTGGGACTTCCTGAAGGCGCTCGAGGATGCGGGCTGCGTCGGCCCGCGGACAGGCTGGCATCCGCGTCATCTCGTCGTGCGCGAGCCGGGCGGAACGCTGATCGGCGCCGCCCCCGCCTACCTCAAGACCCACAGCCAGGGCGAGTACGTGTTCGACTATGGCTGGGCGGATGCGTTCGAGCGCGCTGGCGGGCGCTACTATCCGAAGCTCCAGGTGTCCGTGCCGTTCACGCCCGCGCAGGGGCCCCGCCTTCTCGTGGGCGACCGCGACGAGGGGGAGCGCCGCCGCCTCCTCGCCCACGCCCTCGTCGCGGTGGCCGAGAAGACGAACGCCTCCTCGGTCCACGTCACCTTCACCGAGGATGCGGACTTCGCCGCGCTCACGGGTGCCGACTACCTCGCGCGCTACGACACCCAGTTCCACTTCACGAACCGAGGCTACGCGACGCCTGAGGATTTTCTCGCCGCGCTCGCCTCCCGCAAGCGCAAGCAGGTGAAGCGCGAGCGCCGGGACGCTCTCGCGAACGGGATCACCATCCACTGGCTCACCGGCGAGGACATCCGCGAGGAGCACTGGGACGTCTTCCACGAGTTCTACATGGACACAGGCTCGCGCAAGTGGGGCCGGCCCTATCTCAACCGCAAGTTCTTCTCGCTCCTCGGCGAGCGGCTCGCCCATTGCGTCGTCCTCATCTTCGCCGAGCGCGACGGGCGCTTCATCGCCGGCGCCCTCAACATGATCGGCTCGCAGACGCTGTTCGGCCGCTACTGGGGATGCACGGAGGACCACCCGTTCCTCCATTTCGAGGTGTGCTACTACCAGGCCATCGACTTCGCCATCGCGCGCGGCCTGAAGCGGGTGGAGGCGGGGGCCCAAGGCCAGCACAAGCTCGCGCGCGGCTATGAGGCGTGCGAGACGCGCTCGGCCCATCACCTGCGCCACGCCGGCCTGCGCGCCGCGGTGGAGGATTATCTGCGGCGCGAGCGGTGGGCCGTGGAGCGGCAGAACGAGGTCCTCAACGAGCATGCCCCCTACCGCAAGACCGACGGTGACCGCAGCGCGGACTGATGAGCTTGTTCCGCTCCGCAGGGCGAGCCGGGACGGGCCGCTGATCCTGTCGATCCACATCCCGAAGACGGCGGGCTCGCGCTTCGGCCGCATCCTGAAGGCCCGCTATGGAGACGCCTTCGCCTACTGGTACGGGCCGGACGACGAGCGCACCCACCCCCTCGCCCGCGTCCCCGTGGGAAGGATCGACGCCGACGTGATCGCACGGCTCGAGGCGGCGGGGGTGCGCATCCTCCACGGCCACTTCAAGGCGAACGTCCTGCTGCGCGCGGTGCCGGACCCGTCGCGCTACTGGATCTGGCTGCGCGAGCCCGTGGAGCAGACCCTGTCGCACTACCACTTCATCCTCTCCTACCGCCGCACGGGCGGGCCGCTGTTCCAGAAGGTGCACGCCGAGAAGCTGTCGCTCGAGGAATTCGCGCAGCTGCCGCAGGTGCGGGACATCCAGGCGCGCTACTGCGGCAACCTTCCGCTGGAGCGCGTCGGCTTCGTGGGGGTGACGGAGCTGTTCGGCGCGATGCTCCCCCTCATCGGCCTGTCCGACAGGCCGGCGGCGGGAAACGTCAACCGGGCGAAGCCTCTCGTGGACGTGGCGACGCGGGCGAAGGTGGTGCCCCACGTGGCGGGGGACGCGGCCGTCTACTCGCTCGCGATGGAGATGGCGCTGCGCCGCCTCGGCGTCAGGGACCGCGGGCGCGGGGCGGTGGCGCGGCGGCTCGCGGAGGTGGCGGCGTTCCTGAGGCCCGGCCGGCACAAGAGGTGAGCGGGCGGCCCGGCGACGGCGCCCCGTGACAGGCGCCCGCCACCGTTCTAGAGCTCCTCCCGCAGAGGCACCGCGGCAACAGGACCCGAGGAGACGGCATGACGGCCTACGATCCCGACAACATCTTCGCCAAGATCCTGCGCGGTGAGCTCCCCTCCGAGACCGTCTACGAGGACGAGCACACCCGCGTCATCATGGACATCATGCCCCGCGTGCCGGGCCACGCGCTGGTGCTGCCGAAGGCGCCGTCCCGCAACATCCTCGACATTGCGCCCGATGCGCTCGCGGCGGTGATAGCGACCGTGCAGAAGGTGGCGAAGGCGGCGAAGACGGCGTTCGACGCCGACGGCGTCAACATCGAGCACTACGTGGAGGGCGCTGCCGGGCAGACGGTGTTCCACACCCACGTCCACGTCCTGCCGCGGCACGCCGGCATCCCGATGCGCGCCCACGCGGGGGAGATGGCGCCGGCGGAGGAGGTGAAGGCGAACGCCGCGAAGCTGAGGGCAGCCCTCAGTTGAAGGTGAACCAGGCGGCGGCGAGCGCGAGCTCGGCCACGAGCACGCCGAGGGCGAGGCGCCTTCCCGCGACGAGGTAGACGGCAAATCCGACGGCCGCCGCACCGATGCGCGCCTCCACCGGGACAGCGAGGAGCGCGCCCGTGGGAAAGAGGACGAGCTTGGAGATGACGGCGGCCACGAGCGCCGTCGCCACCGCCCGCACCCAGGCGAAGAGCTCGGAGCTCTCGTCGAGGCGGCCCGACAGGAGGACTCCGAGCCAGCGCCACACCTGCGTCGGGAGCGCGGCGGCGAGGAGGATCGACAGGTAGGTGCCGAGCCCGGCCAGCTCCTTCACCGCCTCGCCGCTCACGATCGGCGCCTCGTGGCCCGCGCGCCAGCCCAGGCGAGCGTTCCCCCGATGACGCCGGCGAGCAGGATGTCCGCCTCGGGCACGAGGATCGTGAAGACGGGGCCGAGGACGAGGCCGGCCGCCAGAGCCGCCTTGTCCGACGCATCGCGCGCCGCGCCCCACAGCGCGATGAGGAAGTAGACAGGCGTGAGGAACACGAGCGCCGCGGCCGGAAATCCCGGCAGGTCCCCCATCAGCTCGTAGGCGAGGGCCATGACGACCGCGGTGGCGCTGACGAGGCTGACGCCGAAGCCCGCGAAATAGGGCGCACGCGCGCTGCGCGGCACGTCCGGCAGCCGCGCCACGGCGAACACCCATGCCGTCACCGCCACGAACGAGGACAGGGCGAGGAGGGTGAGGCGGGAGGTGCGCGGGCCGCGGACCATCGGCGTCCACGCCACGACCATCGGCAGGAAGCGCATCCCGGACAGCGCCACCGCGAGGACGACCGCCGGCAGCGCCGCGCCCGAGCCCACCATCCCGACGAACACCACCTGGCCCGGCAGCGCCCAGACCGTCACCGTGAGGAACAGGGTCTCGGCCAGCGTGTAGCCTGCGTCACGGGCGAGCGCCGTGAAGCCAACCATCGCGGCGAGGAGCACGAGGGCGGGAATGGAGATCATGTTGCGCGCGCCGCGCAGGAACCAGCGCGCCGTCTCGGGCCGAAGGAGCCGATCCTCTGTCATCCCCCCGCCATACCGCCCGCGGGGGCATGCGGGAAGCGTCCGGCCTCCCGCCGGCACGCACGCCGCCCGGCGACCGGCGAGGCCTCTCGACGATCAGCCGGGCGAGCGCGCCGGGTGCATGGCACCCATGCGCCTACGGCGGGGAAGACCTTCCGTGCTTTGCCGCCGTCGGCGCCGCCTGCACGCGGCGCGCCCCGCCCCTTTGGCCGTCAGAAGAGGAAGTCCGAGGTGCCGACGTCGTCGACGTCCACGCCGTCGAGGCGGATGCGGTCCCCTTCGCCGAGGACCACGACGGCCGCGCCGGCGACCTTGACGACGCGCAGGATGTCGGCAGCGCCGGAATAGAGCGTGAGGTCGATCGCGTCCTCGCCCGGCTCGAAGTCATGGATCCTGTCGCGTCCGGACCCCGGCTCGAAGACGAAACGGTCGCCGTCCTCGCCGCCGATCAGCGTGTCCTCGCCGGCCCCTCCCGCGAGGACGTCCCGGCCGGGGCCGCCGCGCAGCCCGTCGTTGCCCGCACCGCCGAAGAGGGTGTCCTCGCCATCGCCGCCGCGCAGGCGATCGTCCCCGTCGCCGCCGAGGAGGCTGTCGTTGCCCTCCTGGCCGAACAGGCGGTCGGCGCCAGCGCCTCCGTCCACGGTGTCACCGTCACCGCCTCCCACGGCGCGGTCGTCGCCGTCGCCGCCGCGCACGACGTCGTCGCCGTCGCTGCCCCAGAGCCTGTCGTCGCCGGGGCCGCCGATCACCGTGTCCTCGCCAGGTCCGCCGCCGAGGGTGTCGTCGCCGGCGCCACCGTCGATGAAGTCGCGGCCTGCCCGCCCGCCGATCCTGTCGTTGCCGCCGAGGCCTGCGAGACTGTCGTCGGTGGCGCCGCCGGCATGGCGCTCGCCGGCGTCCGTTCCCGACCAGCGGGTGTCGAAGCTCACCTCGGGCCGCTCGTCCACGACGGGCGGCACGAAGGTCCCGTCGGACGCGAAGGCCACGGAGGAGAGGTCGAGCGTCTGGTCGGAGAAGGTCACGCGCTCGATGTTGCGCAGCGTGTCGACGCCCTCGCCGGCGCCGCTGCCGAGATCGCGCACCGTGAACGTGCCGTCGCCGACCCGCTCGATGACATAGGCGGCGCCCGGGCCTGCGTAGCGCGCGGTGTCGTTGCCGCCGCGGCCGTCCAGCGTGTCGTTGCCGCCGCCGCCGAGGAAGACGTCCTCTCCAGAGGATCCCGTGTAGGCCACAGCATCGCCGCGGGGGATGTCGACCGGCCGGGCGAAGTCGTAAGGGGCGAATGTGCGCAGGTACTCCGTCACGGGCGTTCCGAAGCCGTCCCGCGGAACGGCGCCCTCGGGCGCGTTCAGGTAGTCCTCGAGGGCGGGCCAGCCGACGAGGTGGGCACCGGCGATGAGGCCCGTCAGCGTGAGTGTGACTCCGTCGATGGTCTGGCCGACATAGTGGAGGATGTCCTCCTCGCGGAACACCTCGACGAGATCGTCGAACCAGGCACGGATGAGGGCGTCCTGCGCCTCCTCGCTGCCGAGAAAGTCCGAGAGGCTGTCGATCCCGCCGACGCCGGTCCAGCGGCCGTCGTAGCGGTTGTCGAACCTGTTCTGGTCGGGCTCGTAGAAGCCGAGGCCGGGGACGGTGCTTCCGAACGCGACGATGTACTCGGTAAACTGGTAGCGGCCGATGAAGCCGTTGTTGACGAGGCCGTAGTTGTCGGAGGACTCGCGCTGCCCGAGGGCGTCGAGGAAATCATCGTAGGTTCCGACTGTCATTCCGGTCCCTTGGCTGCTGCGCCCACGGATGCACCGGCGCCGCCCTCCGAGCGGCGGACCCGAGGCGCGACTGCGTCATCGGAGGGCGACCATAGACCAGGATCCGCCGTTCTTGAAACCGGATCGCGCGCCCGCCCGGACCTGCGCGGAGTCCCGTCGCCGGCCGGCGTGCCCCGTCGCGCGGACACGCGCCACGTCGGGCGGAAAGACGCCATGGGACGCATGCAGGAGGCGAAGGCAGGGCTCGAAGGCAGCTTCGGACAAGGTTGCGGGACGCGAAAGCCGGCGCGCAGGGCACACAGGACGGCGAGGCGAACAGGACGGTGGGACACGCAGGACGGCCGGACGCACCGGACCGCGGGCCGGTGAGCGCAACGGCGCCGCCGCGCCTTGGTGGGCACGGCGGCGCGCGTCAGCGATCGACTGGCGGGACCGGCCCGCCCTCGACCTCCCGTCAGTGGGAGAGCGGCACGCGGGGGATGCGCGACGATGCGCCGCCGCCCGCGGTGGGCTCCCTGTCGGGTCCGCCGTCGTCACCGCCGTCGCCGTCGTCACCGTCGTCGTCGTCGCCCGAGGCGGCCTTCACGGGGCCGTGGGGGTCGGCGATGGCCTCGAGGGCGAGGCGCTTCCTGCCGTCCTCGTCCTCCTCCACCGTGACCTTGACCGTGCCGCCGAGCTTCAGCTCGCCGAAGAGCACCTTGTCGGCGAGCGGCCGCTTGATGTGCTCCTGGATGACGCGGCCGAGCGGGCGGGCGCCCATCTTCTCGTCGTAGCCTTCCTCGGCGAGCCAGTTGATGGCCTCCTCGGAGAGCTCGAAGGTGACGTTGCGGTCCGCGAGCTGGGCCTCGAGCTGCATGACGAACTTCTCGACGACGCGGTGCACCACCTCCTGCGGGAGGGGCTTGAAGGGCACGATGGCGTCGAGGCGGTTGCGGAACTCGGGCGTGAAGAGCTTGTTGATCGCCTCCACGTCCTCGCCCTCGCGGCGGGTGCGGTTGAAGCCGACCGGGGCCTTCGCCTGGTCGGCGGCGCCAGCGTTCGTCGTCATGATGAGGATGATGTTGCGGAAGTCGACCTGCTTGCCGTTGTGATCGGTCAGCTTACCGTGGTCCATCACCTGGAGGAGGATGTTGAAGAGATCCGGATGGGCCTTCTCGATCTCGTCCAGCAGCAGCACCGAGTGGGGGTGCTGGTCGACGCCGTCCGTCAGGAGCCCGCCCTGGTCGAAGCCGACGTAGCCCGGAGGCGCACCGATGAGGCGGGAGACGGTGTGCCGCTCCATGTACTCCGACATGTCGAAGCGCAGGAGCTCCACCCCGAGGAGCTCGGCGAGCTGCTTGGCGACCTCGGTCTTGCCGACGCCTGTGGGGCCGGAGAAGAGGTAGGAGCCGATGGGCTTGTTGGGCTCGCGCAGGCCCGCGCGGGCGAGCTTGATGGCGGAGGCGAGGACGTCGATCGCCTCCCCCTGTCCGTAGACGACCCTCTTGAGGTTCGTCTCGATGGACTGGAGCACCTCCGCGTCGTCCTTGGTGACGGTCTTCGGCGGGATGCGGGCCATGGTGGCGATGGTGGCCTCGATCTCCTTCACGCCCACCTTCTTCGCCCGCTTGTTCTCCGGCAGGAGCATCTGCGCGGCGCCCGTCTCGTCGATGACGTCGATCGCCTTGTCCGGCAGCTTCCTGTCGTTGATGTAGCGGTGCGACAGCTCCACAGCCGCCTTGATGGCGTCGTTGGAGTAGGTGAGGTTGTGGTACTTCTCGTAGTGCGGCTTGAGGCCCCTGAGGATCTCGATGGCGTCCTCGACGGAGGGCTCGGAGACGTCGATCTTCTGGAAGCGCCGGACGAGGGCCCGGTCCTTCTCGAAGAACTGGCGATACTCCTTATAGGTGGTGGAGCCGACGCACTTGATGGCGCCCGACGAGAGGGCGGGCTTGAGAAGGTTCGAGGCGTCCATGGCGCCGCCCGACGTGGCGCCCGCACCGATGACGGTGTGGATCTCGTCGATGAACATGATGGCGCCGGGGAACTCCTCGATCTCCTTCACCACCTGCTTGAGGCGCTCCTCGAAGTCGCCGCGGTAGCGGGTGCCGGCGAGGAGTGCGCCCATGTCGAGGGCGAAGATGGTGCACTCGGCGAGGACGTCGGGCACGTCGCCGTCGACGATGCGCTTGGCGAGGCCTTCGGCGATGGCCGTCTTCCCGACGCCGGGATCACCCACGAAGAGCGGGTTGTTCTTCTGGCGGCGGCACAGCACCTGGATGGTGCGCCTGACCTCGTTCTGACGGCCGATCAGGGGGTCGACCTTCCCCTTCCTGGCCTTCTCGTTGAGGTTGATGCAGTAGGCCTCGAGCGCGTCCGTCTTGCGCTTCGGACCGCTGGCGGTTTCCTCGGCGGGCGTGTCCTCGTCCCCCTCCTGGCGGGTGCGCTCGCCGCTCATGCCGGGGCGCTTCGCGATCCCGTGGCTGATGTAGTTGACGGCGTCGTAGCGCGTCATCTCCTGCTCCTGCAGGAAGTAGGCCGCGTGGCTCTCCCTTTCGGCGAAGATGGCGACGAGGACGTTGGCGCCGGTCACTTCTTCGCGACCGGAGGACTGCACGTGGATGACGGCGCGCTGGATCACGCGCTGGAAGCTGGCCGTAGGCTTTGAATCCTCGTCCCCGTCGACGACGAGGTTGTCGAGCTCGGCGTCGATGTAGTCGGACAGGTCGCGACGGAGCCGCTCGAGGTCCACGTTGCAGGCGCGCATGACGGCGGCCGCGTCCTGGTCGTCGAGCAGGGCGAGGAGGAGGTGCTCGAGCGTCGCGTACTCCTGGCGGCGTTCGTTCGCGGAGGCCAGCGCCTGGTGCAGCGCCTTTTCGAGACTACGGGAGAATGACGGCACGGCGGCTCCTCACTTCTTCTCCATCACACACTGGAGAGGATGCTGATGCTTGCGGGCAAAGTCCATGACCTGAGTCACTTTCGTCTCGGCCACCTCGTACGTGTAGACGCCGCACTCTCCGACGCCGTGGTGGTGGACGTGAAGCATGACCCGGGTCGCTTCCTCCCGCGACTTCTGGAAGAAACGCTCCAGAACGTGGACGACGAACTCCATCGGGGTGTAGTCGTCGTTGAGAAGGAGCACCCGGTACATGTTCGGGCGCTTGGTCTTCGGCTTGGGGCGGGTCACCACAAGGGTGAACGTGTCGCCCTCGCCTCCCCCGTCCTTCCGGTCCGGGCCCGAGGAGCGCGGCGCCGCAGTGCCCCGCTCGGGCCGCCCGGTGGTCGTGAGGCGGTGAGGTGAAACGGGATCCGTTGGCTCCGGAAGGCTCGTCATTCTCGCCATCCTGGGTCTTCTGTCCTCAACGCGCAAGCGGGCGGAAGGTCACGCGAGGCCCGCGCAGCGCCCTCGATCTGGCGCGGACGTGACGGGCGCCGGCATGACGGCGGCGTGCGGCGGGGCCGGACCGCGCCCGGCAGGCTCCCCGCCGCCCACCGACACCTGATGCACCCGAAAGACCAATCAAGGCGCAGCCCCTTCTTCTCGCGCAGGTCCCCGGTCTTCCGGCCACCATCCTGCGACGGGTGGCGGCCGACGGCAAGGGCTTGCGGCGCCTTCCACCCAAAGCCTCGCCCCGGCGCCACCGGGACGCAAGGATCAAACCAGATCGACCGCGTATACCCCTTTTCAACCAGGATGGTTGGGTAGGACGTAACGCCCATTGATGTGGGATCGAGGGCGGTGTTTGTCCCCCACCGTCGGCATGACGCGGCAATGTGGCCGCGGCCGAAGCGTCGAAGGACCGTAATGCCGCAGCGTTCCCGAAACGTGCGCGCCCCGTGGCGCGGCATCGCACTCGCCCTCGCCGTCGTCCTTCTCGCGGGCACTGCGCCCGCGGCGGCGAACCCGAAGTATGCCGGCGTCGTGTACGACGTGATCGGCGGGACCACACTCTACGCGGACGATGCGGACGAGAAGCGCTATCCCGCCTCGCTCACCAAGGTGATGACTCTCTACGTCGTGTTCGAGGAGCTCGCCGCCGGCAACATCACCCTCGACACGCTCTTCACCGTCTCGAGGTACGCCGCGGCCCGGCCCCCGTCGAAGATCGGCTTCAAGCCCGGCGGGACCATCAAGGTGCGCGACGCCATCATGGCGCTCGTCACGAAGTCGGCCAACGACGTCGCCTCCGCCGTGGCGGAGAACATCTCCGGCTCGGAAGCCGCCTTCGCCCGCCGCATGACGAAGACGGCGCGCCGCCTCGGCATGAACGCCACCACCTTCCGCAACGCCTCGGGCCTGCCGAACGCCAAGCAGGTGACGACGGCCCGCGACATGGTGAAGCTCGGCATCGCCATCCAGAGGGACTTTCCGCAGTACTACGGCGTCTTCGAGACGCAGACCTTCGCCTACGGCGAGCGGCGCTACCGCAACCACAACCGCCTCCTCGGCCGCATCGACGGTGTGGACGGCATCAAGACGGGCTTCATCCGCGCCTCGGGCTTCAACCTCCTCACGTCCATCAGACGGGACGGGCGGCACCTCGTCGCGGTGGTGATGGGCGGCCGCACGGGCGCCTCCCGCAACGCCCACATGGCCGAGCTCCTGGCGGAGCACCTGCCGAAGGGACGGCGCGGCCAGCCGATGGTCTTCGCGGCGTGGAACGGGTCCGGCCCGCCGCCGGTTCCGCGGGCGAAGCCAGACCTCAGGGACCTCTTCGCCTCCCGCCTCGTGGCGCAGGTGGAGCGGGAGGATCCCATCGCTGACAAGGTGCTCGCCTTCGCCGCCGCGACGCGGGGCGCCGTCGGGGAGGCCGTCGCAGCCCCGCGCACGGCGAGCGACGTGATCGAGGCGGTGATCGCCGACGCCGCGAGCCCCGCCGATCCCGCCACCGAAGGCGGACTCGCCGCCGTGGTGGCGCCCGTATCCATGGGAGCGGCCGCAGCGCCTGCGCGCATCACACCGTCGGCGCCCGATCCCGAGGCGTCCCCTGCGGACGACACGGTCCCGGCCGCGACGCGCTTTTCGGCCGCATTCGCCATGACCGAGCGCCCCTCCTCCGGCCGGCTCGACAGCGCCGCCCTCGCCGCCGCCATCGAGAGGGCGCGCGGCGCCCTCGTCCCCGGCGCGACGACCCTGCCAGAGGGCTGGCAGATCCAGCTCGGCGCCCTGCCGAGCCCCGAGCAGGCGGACCGCCTCCTGTCCCAGGCCGTGGCGGCGGTGCCAGCCCTGAGCCAGCACGAGCGGCTTACACTGCCCGTCAGGACCGAGCGTGGCACCCTCTACAGGGCGCGGCTCGCGGGGTTCGGCTCGCGTGCCGCGGCAGAGGCGGCATGCAAACGGTTCGCTAACCACGACAAGCCATGCTGGGCGGTGTCGATGTAGCGCACGGCTGCCCCATCCTCGGGCACACCGTGCGGGTGTGATCCGAGTCGAGTGCCATGAGTGCCCTATCTTCGCCGTCTGAGAAGGACGTCCTTCGCCTCGTTCAGCTTCGCCGCAAAGAACGTCGAGCCCCCGTGATCGGGGTGCATCTGCTTCATGAGGCGGCGATGCGCTGCGCGGATCTCCGCCTCGCTGGCGCCGGGCTGAAGACCGAGAACCTCGTACGCATCCTGCTCGGTCATCGCGCCGGAGCCGCCGCCGCCAGGGCCGCGCGCGCCTCCCGCCCCCGGGTGAGGATCACCCTCGACGTCGTCACGCCAGTCGGGACGCCGGCGGTCGAGATAGGCTTCGACGAGTAGACGGCTCTCCTCGTCGCCACCGCAGTCGCGCCAGACGTCGAGAACCTCCTCGTCGCTCATCTGGGAGAACCGCCGGCCCTCGAAGCGGCCGGCGAGGACCTCGGCGTCCATCTCCCCGGTGTCGTGATCGAGGGTCGCCTCGAGGCGGGCGGTGCGCACCGTGGAGGCCTGCCCGGCCCGTGGCCGCGCCCGCCGCGACCTCGGCCCGCCGAAGCCCCCGCCCCCGAGAGGCCCCGGCGCATGCCCCAGCCGCGCCAGACCCGCGCCGATCAGGCTGATCCCGAGAAAGATCTGCCCGCGCAGGAGAAGGAACGCGCCGACGGCCACCAGCATCAGCCCGCTCGCCGAGCGCAGCCTCGCCGCGAGCCGCGAGGGATCGGCCGCCACGAACCAGCGCCCGACCAGCGCGAACACGGCGAGCGCCGCGATGCCGAGGACGAGCGGCAGGAAGAGGAAGATCACGACAGCTTCTCCAGGAGGAGCCTCGCCCCGCCGTCTCCCTTCCTGCTGCGATCCGCGAGAGCCTTGCGCCCGCCGGCCGCGTAGACGGCGACGGCCTTCAGGAGGCGTGACAGCTCGGCACCGGCGCTGTCGTCGAAGGTGAGGTGCGCGCCGCCCGAGAGGCGAGCGATCTCCCGGAACGCCTCGGAGGCGACAGGGTCCCGCCGCTCCTGGAAGATGAAGACAGGCACCTTGAGGAGGCCGAGCTCGCCCGCGCGGGCGCACAGCCGGTCGACGTCCTCCTCCATGGAATCGCCGATATAGACGAGGGCCTGGATCGGCGTCTTGCGCGTCTCCTCCAGGGCCCGCGCGAGGACCTTGCCGATCTGCGTGAGGCCGCCGCGGCAGTCGATCCGCGTCATCAGCTCGCCGAGCCGCTCGCCGTCGGAGATCCACTTGGAGGCCCGGCACTCCCCGAAGCCGCGGAAATAGACGAGCTGCATGTCGAGGCCGCCGACCGAGGCCGCCTCGGCGAACATCTCGGCCTGGATGGCGCAGGCCCGGTCCCAGGTGGGCTGGCGGCTCATGGTCGCGTCGAGCGCGAACATGAGCCGGCCGCGCGCACCGCCGGTCGGCGGGGCCATGGTGCGCGCCCGCTCCAGAAACGCGTCGATCTCGCCCCGGCGCGAGGTCGCAGGCTCGCTGCCCTCCCGCTGCGGCGCCGGCGTCCGCCTTGTGTCCTTATCGCTCACGCAGCGAAGATAAGGTCGGCGCGCCGCTCCGTCACGGGCGAAGCGTCACCATGCCCGCACCGCGCCGATGCTCCGCGTCGACGGGCCGGAACGGCGGTGCGAGGCTGGCGGCTCCGTGCGGGACGGCGCCGGGTTCGGCAAGCGGAGCCGGGTGTCGTCGGCAGCAACCCCTTCCCGTCGCCCGCGAGAGCGGTTCGGGACTTGCCGCTCCCGTCCGGCGTCCGAAGAAGGCTCGGACCGCGCCTTTCCGTCGGACGGGACGGCCGCGCCCTTGGCCGGCCGGCCCGACGGTCGGTCCGTCCCGGTCGCTCGGCCGAAATTTCTTCCTGGTCTCTCTGCGGCGAAACACGATGCCCGATCCTGCGATGAGGCGGGCCGGCCGTTCCGTGCGAGGCCCGAGCCACCGGAGGCAAGGGGCTCGCCGCGACGGCGGCTGGAGGCTTCGAGGCGACGAGAGCCTAGATGAGGCAGAGTTCCGCCAGCTCGCGGCGCATCCCGGGCGGCATGTCGTCGGCGCGGGCGTCGCTCGAGAGGTCCGCAGGTGCGTCCTGAGGCCGCAGATAGCGCCAGCCCTGGAAGGGGCGGCAGGGGCGCGGCCGAACGCTCACCACGCTCGGCGCGAGGAGGATGCGGATCCGCCCCGTGCCCTCGCCGTCCTTGAAGGGCTCGATGGAAAGAACGCGCTGCCGCGCCGCGACGACACCCTTCACCACCCAGTAGAGGCTGCCCCCGTCGAGCACCTCGTCGGCCCGTTTCGGCGCCATGCGGGTGGTAATGCGCGCGGCGGGCTCCATGCCGGCGGCGCGCGCCGCCTCCGCCTGGAGCGCGACCCACTCCTCGAGCTCGGCGACGGACGCCGAGCCGACGGCAAGCTTCAGAAGATGCACGGTCATGACGTCGACATGCGCCCGGCGGAACGGGCAGGCAAGGCTCTGCCGGGTCGCGCTCCCCGCAATCCACGGCTGACCTGTCGAGGACGCCGTCGCACAGGACCCCGGCGCGCCAGGCGGGCTTGCCGCGGAGACATGACCTCGCGGGAAGTTCCACCGCCTCAGCCGGCGTCTTCCCCCTCCCGCCCGGATACCCGCACGGCCGGAGGCGTCGGCGCCGACGAGGCGAGGACGCGCGCGGCCGCCGCGGCGACTCCCTCGGCGAGAGCGGCGTTCTCGGCCTCGGCGTTCGCTGCCTCGGTGTCCTGCGCAGGCGCGGCGCGCGTGCCGGGCGGCTCGGCGCCGGAGGCATCCTGCGGGTCGGCCGCGGAGCCGGACGCACCGCGCGGAGCGGTGGCGGGATCGTCCGGCGCGGCGAGCACCACCACCTCATCGCCCTCAGCCACCTGCGCGCCGGCCGCGTGCCTCACCGCCACGACGCGGGCCGCAGCCGGTGCCTTCACGGTGTGCTCCATCTTCATCGCCTCCACGACGAAGAGGGCGGCGCCCGCCTTCACCAGATCGCCGGGCGCGACGGCGACCGCGACGAGGCGCCCGTGCATGGGCGCGCAGGCCCCGCCGGGCCCGGCCTCGTCGGCGAGGCGGCGTGCGAGCTGGTCGACCACCGTCACCCGCGCCGCCCGCCCCGCGTCGAGCGCGAAGGCCTCGCCGTCCGCGCCGGTGACCACACGGTCGGAGCCGGGGCGACCGACGGTCCCGTCCAGAGAGACGACGAGCCCGCCCGCGCCCGCCTCCACCCGCGCCACCCGCTCCTCGCCGTCCACGGTGACGGGAAGGCCGGCGCCGGCGGGGCGGCCGATGCGAAAGCCGTCCGCCACCGCGAACGGATCCACCGGAACGCCGGGCGGGGTCTGCGGGAGGGGCGGCACCAGCGTCGCGACCGCGTCGGCGATCGCCTGCGCGCCGACGCTTCCCCCCGTGAGCGCGCCGGCCTCCCTGTCCACGAGGCCAGTGTCATGGCGGCCTGCGAGAACGTCGGGATGCGCCACGAGGGCGCGCAGGAACGCAAGGTTGGTCTTCGGCCCGATGGCCACCGTCCGCTCGAGCGCGTCGGCCATGGCCGACAGCGCCGCCTCGCGATCGGCGGCGTGCACCACGAGCTTCGCGATCATCGGGTCGTAGTGGGGGCTCACGACGTCGCCCGCCTCGACGCCGGCATCGACGCGCACTCCGTCCGGAACGCGAAACGCCGCGAGGCGGCCGGACGAGGGGAGGAAGCCCGCGTCGGGATCCTCGGCATAGAGGCGCACCTCGACCGCGTGGCCCTGCGGCTCGGGCGGGGGGCCGTCGAGGGGAAGCGGCTCGCCGGCCGCGACGCGAAGCTGCCACTCCACGAGGTCGATGCCCGTCACCGCCTCGGTGACAGGGTGCTCCACCTGGAGGCGCGTGTTCATCTCCATGAAGAAGAAGCGCTCCGGCGAGAGCGTCCCGCCGCCCTCGACGATGAACTCCACGGTCCCGGCGCCGACGTAGCCGACGGCCTCCGCGGCGCGCACCGCGGCCTCCCCCATGACTGCGCGCAGCTGTGGCGTCATCCCGGGCGCTGGCGCCTCCTCCATCACCTTCTGGTGGCGCCTCTGGACCGAGCAGTCGCGCTCGTGGAGGGAGACCGTGCGCCCGTGGGCATCGGCGAAGACCTGGATCTCGATGTGCCGCGGGTTCGCGACGTAGCGCTCCACGAGGACGCGGTCGTCACCGAACGCGGCGGCGGCCTCGCGCCTCGCGCCAGCGAGCGCCTCCTCGAAGGCGAGCGCCTTGTCGACCCGCCGCATCCCCTTGCCGCCGCCCCCCGCGGCAGCCTTCACGATCACGGGATAGCCGATCTCGTAGGCCTTGCGCTTCAGGAAGGCCGGGTCCTGGATGTCCCCGTGGTAGCCGGGCACCACGGGGACCTTCGCCCGCTCCATGAGTGTCTTCGCCTCGGACTTCGAGCCCATCGCCCTGATGGCGGCGGGCGGCGGCCCGACGAAGACGATGCCCGACGCCGCGCACGCCTCGGCGAATGCCGCATTCTCGGACAGGAAGCCGTAGCCCGGATGGATCGCCTCCGCGCCCGTCTCCTTCGCGGCGGCGATGATCCTGTCGGCGTCGAGGTAGGAGCGGCGGGCGTCCGCAGGGCCGATCAGGATCGCCTCGTCGGCGAGGCGCACGTGGAGCGCGCCCCTGTCGGCCTCGGAGTAGACTGCGATCGTGCGGATGCCGAGGCGGCGCGCCGTCGCCATCACGCGCACGGCGATCTCGCCCCGGTTCGCCACGAGGAGGCCTGCGAACACCCGTTGTTCCTCCCGCGGTCTCGGGACGATCGCGGTGTGCCGCGCCTCGCCGGCCGACGCAAGCGCCGTGTTCGGCTGCGGCGTCGGCGGCAGGCGCCGAGCGCCGTGTTCGGCTGCGGCGTCGGCGGCAGGCGCCGAGCGCCGTGTTCGGCTGCGGCGTCGGCGCCGAGAGCCGTGGAGACGCCGCCTGTGATCGGCACGCCGGAGCGCCCATATGTTGATCGGCGGCGAACCCATACGCCTTCGGTCTGTTCACGACCGAGCGATTCGTGCTAGCCGCTCCCTGTGCACCAACGGATGGCGCCGACCGATGGCCGACAAGGATAGCGCGGAACCCCCCAGGGCCCGCAAGCTCCGGACACTCTTCCTGTCAGACGTCCACCTGGGGACGCGTGGCTGCCAGGCGGAGCTTCTCCTCGACTTCCTGCGCCATCACGAGGCCGACACCATCTATCTCGTCGGCGACATCATCGACGGCTGGCGCCTCAGGAAGACCTGGTACTGGCCGCAGTCCCACAACGACGTGGTCCAGAAGATCCTCCGCAAGGGGCGCAAGGGCGCCAACATCGTCTACCTGCCCGGCAACCACGACGAGTTCCTGAGGGACTACGTGGGCACCCACTTCGGCGGCGTCGAGGTGGTCGACAGCATCGTCCATGAGACGGCGGACGGCAAGCGGCTTCTCGTCATCCACGGCGACCAGTTCGACGTCGTCGTGCGTCACGCGAAGTGGCTCGCCCTCCTCGGGGACTGGGCCTACGTGACGACCCTCGCCGCCAACACGTGGGTCAACATCGTTCGCCGTAAGCTCGGGCTCACCTACTGGTCGCTGTCCGCCTGGGCCAAGCTCAAGGTGAAGAACGCCGTCAGCTTCATCGGCCAGTTCGAGCAGGCGCTCGCGACGGAGGCGAAGCGCCGCGGGGCCGACGGCGTCGTCTGCGGCCATATCCACCACCCGGTGATGCACGACATGCACGGCACACACTATATCAACACCGGAGACTGGGTGGAGAGTTGCAGCGCCGTGGCGGAACATGACGACGGAACGTTCGAGCTCATTCGCTGGACGCGGGTGCGCAAGGAGGCCGTGATCGAGGAGATCGCGAGCCGGCGGCAGCAAGCAGCATGACGCCGGCCGCCCCATGACCACGCTCGCCCTCGTCAGCGACGCTTGGCACCCACAGGTCAACGGCGTGGTGCGCACGCTCGACACGACGCGCAACGAGCTCGAGAAGCTCGGCATCACCGTCAAGATGATCACGCCCGAGAAATACTCGACGGTGCCGATGCCCACGTATCCGGAGATCCGCCTCGCGGTGACCTGGCCGAACAGGATCCACCGCGCGCTCGAAAAGGCGGATCCCGACTTCGTGCACATCTCCACCGAGGGGCCGCTCGGCATCGTGGCCCGGCGCTGGTGCAGGCGGCGCGACTTCGGCTACACGACGAGCTACCACACGCGCTTTCCCGAATACCTGCGCGCGCGCATCCCGTTCCCGCTGTCGTGGTCCTACGCCTTCGTGCGCTCGTTCCACAACGCGGGCGTCGGCTGCATGATCTCCAACGCGACGCTCGAGAGGGAACTCTCCTCGCGCGGCTTCCGCAACCTCATGCACTGGATCCGCGGGGTCGACACGGAAGCGTTCAATCCGGACGTTCCGCCCGCGCTGCCAGACCTGCCGCGCCCGGTCTTCATCTATGTCGGCCGCGTCTCGGTGGAGAAGAACATCGAGGCCTTCCTCGGCCTCGACCTTCCGGGCACCAAGCTCGTCGTCGGCGACGGTCCCGCCAAGGCCGCCCTCGAGGCGCGCTATCCCGACGCCGTCTTCGTCGGCAGCAAGTCCGGCCGCGATCTCACGGCGCACTACACCTCCGCCGACGTCTTCGTGTTCCCGAGCCTCACGGATACGTGGGGCCTCGTCCAGATGGAGGCGCTCGCCTGCGGCGTGCCGGTGGCGGCGTTCCCGACCATGGGACCCATCGACGTCATCGCCGATTCGGGCACCGGCATCCTCGACAACGACCTGCGCCGCGCCGCCCTCGAGGCGCTCAAGATCCCGCGGGAGCGCTGCCGCGCCTACTCGCTCGACTTCTCGTGGGACGTGAGCGCGAAGCAGTTCGTCGAGAACCTCCACATCGCGAACGACACCCGGAACGCCGCACGGGCCAGGAAAGCCGCACGGGCCGGAAAATCGGCAAGGGCAGCCTGAGGAGGGCCGCATGAGCGCGACCGAGGCGCTGGCGAGGCACCGCGAGACCCTGCGCGCGTTCCACCTGCGCGAGGCCTTCGCAGAGGATCCGGGCCGGGCCGAGCGGTTCGCCGTCACCGAAGGCGACCTCCTCCTCGACTACTCGAAGAACATCGTCACCGACGAGACCATGGCGCTCCTCGAGGCGCGGGCGCGTGAGGCGGACGTCGAGGGCTGGCGGGCGCGCATGTTCGCCGGCGAGAGGATCAACGGGACGGAGGACCGCGCGGTCCTCCACGTGGCGCTGAGGAGCCCCGGCCCCTTCACCGTGGCGGGGAGAGACGTCTCGGGCGACGTCGCCGGGGTGCTCGATCGCGTGCTCGCCTTCGCCGACGGCGTGCGCAGCGGGGCGGTCGCTGCGGCGGACGGTGCGCCGTTCACCCACGTCGTCAACATCGGCATCGGCGGCTCCGACCTCGGCCCCCGCATGGCGGTGCGCGCCCTTTCGCCCTATCGCGGCGCTGGCCCGCAGGTGCGCTTCGTCGCCAACGTCGACGGCGCGGACATCACCGACGCCCTCGAAGGCCTCGATCCGGCGCGCACGCTCTTCCTCGTTGCCTCGAAGACCTTCACCACCCAGGAGACCATGACCAACGCCGCCACGGCCCGCGCGTTCGTGGTCGAGCACCTCGGCGAGGAGGCGGTCAGCCACCATTTCGCGGCGATTTCGACGGCGCTCGGCGAAGTAACGGCCTTCGGGATCGACGAGAGCCGCGTGTTCGGCTTCTGGGACTGGGTCGGCGGGCGCTACTCCGTCTGGTCCGCCATCGGCCTGTCCGTCGCGATCTCCATCGGCGGCGAGAACTTCCGCGCCTTCCTCGCCGGCGGCGCGGCGGCGGACGCCCACTTCCGCGATCGCCCGCTCCTCGACAACATCCCGGTCGTGATGGGTCTCCTCGGGGACTGGTACCGCAACCACTTCGGCTACGGCGCCCATGCCGTTCTCCCCTACGACCAGCGCCTCGCCCTCTTCCCGGCCCACCTCCAGCAGGTGGACATGGAATCCAACGGCAAGCGCGTGCGCCGCGACGGATCGCCGGTCGCAGGCCACACCGGCCCCGTCGTCTTCGGCGAGGCGGGGACCAACGGGCAGCACGCCTTCTACCAGCTCCTCCACCAGGGGACCGACGTGGTGCCGTGCGACTTCCTGATCGCCGCCCGCCCCCACGAGGCTCTGTCGGACCATCACGAGAAGCTCGTCGCAAACTGCCTCGCCCAGTCGGAAGCCCTGATGCGCGGGCGCACGCTGGAGGAGGCGAAGGCGCAGCTCATCGCCAGGGGGATGGACGAGGCGGCCGCCGCTGCCCTCGCACCGCACCGCGTGTTCCCCGGCAACCGCCCGTCCTCGACGCTCGCCTACCGCCAGCTCGACCCGTTCACGCTCGGCCTCCTCCTCGGCCTCTACGAGCACAGGATCTTCGTCGAAGGGGTCCTGTGGGGCATCAACTCCTTCGACCAGTGGGGGGTGGAGCTCGGCAAGGAGCTCGCGGGCGCCCTCCTCCCGGCCGTGAAGGGCGAGGCACGGGCCGACACCGACGCCTCGACGAGGCGCCTCCTCGCCCATCTCTCTGCCGCCCGCTGAGCGCGGCCGCGCGCGTGATGCCGCAGCGCGTCGGCGCCGCGCTGGCGCGACCGGGAGCGAGGCGCTAGGTTCCCGGAAAATCAACCCATCCGAGCGGGGCGAATCCATGAACGAGATGACGATGGCGAAGTTCGGCCTCGGCGCTGCGGCGCTGAGGAAGGAGGATCAGGCCCTCATCACCGGCCACGGCCGTTACGTCGGCGACTACGCGCCCGAGGGCACGCTCCACGCCGTCCTCCTGCGCTCGCCCATCGCCGCCGGCACCTTCCGCATCGTCGACGCGGAGGCGGCCCGCTCGGCTCCCGGCGTCCACCTCGTCCTGACCCACGAGGACGTGGCGCATCTGAGCCCCCTCCCCTGCCGCGCGGCGATGCCCCAGGCCGACGGCTCGCCGACGGAGGTGCCGCCCCACTACATGCTCGCGAAGGACAAGGTGTGCCACGTGGGCGATCCGGTGGCGCTCGTCGTCGCCGACAGTGTCGCTGCCGCGCAGGACGCCTCCGAGCTCATCGAGGTGGATTGGGACCAGACCGACAGCGTCACCGACACCGCCGCCGCGCTGAAGGACGGCGCCCCGCTCGTCTGGCCGGAGCGCGGCACCAACCTCGCCTTCCGCTACGCCATGGGCGATGCCGACGCCACCGAGGAGGCCTTCGCGAAGGCCGCGAAGACGGTGCGGCTCGACCTCGTGAACAACCGCCTCGTCACCAGCTACATGGAGACGCGCGGCTGCGTCGGCGAGTACGACGCGGGGACCGGCCGCTACACGCTGACCGCCGGCACGCAGGGCGGCCACGGCATCCGCGACGTCCTGTCGGAGATCATGAAGCTCGACGAGGACAGGCTGCGCATCGTGACGCCCGACGTCGGCGGCGGCTTCGGCACCAAGATCTTCGTCTACGCCGAATATCCCCTCGTCCTCGTCGCTGCCGAGAAGCTCGGCCGGCCGGTAAAGTGGGTGTCTGGCCGCTCCGAGGCGTTCATGTCCGACAGCCAGGGCCGCGACAACGTGACGACCGCCGAGCTCGCGCTCGACGAGAGCGGCAGGTTCCTCGGCCTGCGCGTCCACCTGCGCGCGGCGATGGGCGGCTATCTCGCCCAGTTCGGCCCGTTCATCCCCTGGGTCGGCACCACCATGGCGCCGGGCGTCTACGACATCCCGACGATGCACGTCACCATCGACGGCGTGTTCACGAACACGCTTCCCGTGGACGCCTACCGCGGCGCCGGACGCCCGGAGGCAGCCTATACCATCGAGCGGCTCGTGGACGAGGCCGCCCGCGTTGCGGGGATCGACAGGATCGAGCTGCGCCGCCGCAACTTCATCAAGCCGGAGCAGATGCCCTACAAGACCGCCGCTGGCCGCACCTACGACACCGGCGAGTTCGACGGCCACATGACCCGCGCGATGGAGGTGATCGACTGGGACGGCTTCGCCTCCCGCGAGGCGCAGTCGAAGGCGCGCGGCAAGTTCCGCGGGATCGGTCTTGCCACCTACATCGAGGCGTGCGCCTTCCCGGGCTCTGAGCGAGCGGAGGTGCAGCTCGGTCAGGACGGCAAGATCACCCTCCTCATCGGCACGCAGAGCAACGGCCAGGGCCATGCCACCGCCTACGGCCAGGTGATCGCCGACAAGCTCGGCATCGATCTCTCCGACATCACGGTCATCCAGGGCGACACGGACGTGGTGAAGACCGGCGGCGGCACGGGCGGCTCGCGCTCGATCCCCCTCGGCATCCCGTCGGTGGGCGTCGCCTCCGACGAGCTCGGCGAGAAGCTGAAGAAGCTCGCCTCCGACAGGCTGGAGGCGGCGGCGGACGACCTCGAGTTCTCCGGCGGCTCGGTCCGCGTCGTCGGCACCGACCGGGCGGTCTCCTTCTCCGAGCTCGCCGCATCGGCCTCCGAGCCGCTGATGGGCGAGGGCGAGGTGAAGTCCTCCGACCCGACGTTCCCGAACGGCACCCACGCCTGCGAGATCGAGATCGACCCGGACACGGGCCACGTCTCCATCCTGCGCTACGTCATCGTCGACGACTTCGGCGTGGTGGTAAACCCGCTCCTCCTCGAGGGGCAGGTGCACGGCGGCGTGGTTCAGGGCATCGGCCAGGCGCTCCACGAGCGCACTGTCTACGACGAGGACGGGCAGCTCATCACCGCCTCCTTCCTCGACTACGCGATGCCGCGGGCGGACGACGTGCCGTTCTTCCACTTCGAGACGCGCAACATCCCCTCGACCCACAATGCGCTCGGCATCAAGGGCGCGGGCGAGGCGGGCTCCATCGGCTCGTGCGGCGCCATCATGAACGCCGTGGTCGACGCCCTCGGCCGCAACGTCGGCGTCTTCCACATCGACATGCCGGCGACGCCTGCGATCCTGTGGAGCGTCATCGACGAGGCGCGCCGCAAGGCGGCCTGACCCGGGAGGGAGGGCCTCGGCCCTCCCTCCCGGGAACTCCTTCGCGGGAACTCCCTTGCAGGAATGGGACTTTCCTCCGGACCGCGATCCGGAAGGGAAGCTCCCATGCATCTTCTCACCAAGGCCCTTCTCGCGACGACGGCCGCCGCGCTCGCGATTCCGGCGGCCGCGCAGGACGGCGGCGAGACGTCCTGCGCGCAGGAGGTGGCCGCCTTCCTCGAGACGCTGCGGGCGGACGAGACGTTCCCCCGGATCGAGGCCTCCTATCCGACCCTCGAGGCGGAACTCGCGGGCGCCGTCGAGAGCGACGCGGGCGTCTGCCTCGCCGTCCTCGCGGACCTGCGCACGCTGCTCTTCGAGGACGGCCACGTCGTCACCGGCGCCACGGATCGCGACGCCGTCGATCGCGGCCGCACGCTCGCCCTGCGCGCCGGCCGGGCGCACTTCGACATGGGCGGGTCCGAAACCGCAGGCACCACGGCGCAGGCCGACGTCGTCATCCGGGAGCCCGAGGCCGAGCCGGAGTTGACCATCGTCTCCGAGGCCGAGAGCGACGTCACCGAGGACGTGCCCGCCGACGAGGCAGACGACGCCGACGGTGCCGACAACGGGGAGGACGACGGCGCGGGCACCGGCGCAGTGGCGCCGGCAGCGCCGGCCGGGAATATCGCCGACGAGATCGCCCGGAGCCGCCGCGATTTCGGCCGCGCCGCCGCCGGCACTGGCGGAGGCGACATCGGCCGCGCCGTCGAGGAGGTCGCGACGATCGCTGTGTTCGCCGTGCGCGAGGTGGAATTTGCGACCGATTCGGCGACGGTGCCGCGCGATGAGGTGACGGACGCCCTCACGGAGGTCGCGAGGATCGTGGAGAACGAGCCGGACAGCGCCGTTCTCCTCATCGGCCATGAGCGCCCCGTGGAGGCCGGCGGCGACGACAGGGACCTCTCCGAGGAGCGGCTCGACGCGGTGCGCATCGCGCTCGTCGAGCTCGGCGTGCCCGAGGGGATCATCCGCACCCACAGCCGCGACGAGGCGGCCCCGGAGGTGGCGGCCGGCGAGGACGAGCGCGCCGCGCAGAACCGCCGCGTGGAGATCCGCGTCCTCGACGTTGCGGCCGGCGCCCCGTCGCGAAGCGGCGCCCCGTGAGGCCCGGGCCGAGGGAAGGCCCGGGCGGCACGCATCAGGGCGTCGTGCCCATCAGCTGGTTGACGTCCTCCACCGACCAGCGGTCCACCTCGGTGAGCGCGCCGTCCCCGTCGACGCCCCAGACGAGATAGGGCCCCGTCACGTCGCCGAACTCGTCGAACACGATGGGGCCGGTGGCGCCGACGTAGGTGATCCGCCCGCCGGCCTCCAGGATCTCCTTCGCCCTCGCGAAGCCTTCGGGGCCGGGATAGACCACCTCGCCGCCAGGACCCGTGACCTCGCGCACGGCGTCGCGGATCATCGTCCCGTCGTACTCCCCCGCCGCCTCAGTGGCGAGGAGGGCAACGGCCGCGGCGTCGTACATGGTGTGAAGGCCCGGCCCGGCGGGGGGACCCCCGAACTTTTCCTCCCAGCCGGCGTTGAAGGCGTCCACGGACGGGCCCTCCACCTGCGCGTTGTCGATGCCGACGGCGTTCGCGAGGAAGCGCGCGCCGACCGCGTCCACGAACTCCTGCGCCCGCATGGCGTTGGACAGGAGGAGGTTCTGCGGTCCGCCGAGGGAGATCCACTCGCGCAGCGCGGTCGCCCCGTCCGTCGGGAAGGCGACGAGGAAGAGCGAGTCGGGATCGCCGCGGAGCGCCTGCGACACCTCGGCGCGATAGGACGCCTGCTCCTGGTTGTAGGGCACCATGCCGGTGACCGACCCGCCGCCCGCCTCGACGGCCTCCCGGAACGCCGTCGCGAGGGACAGGCCATAGTCAGAGTTGACGTAGATGACGGCCGGCCGCTCGTAGCCCTTCTCCTCGGCGATGGCGGCCATGACGAAGCCCTGCGGCCGCGCCGTGGGGAGGGTGCGGAACCAGTAGCCGTCGGTGCCGCCCTCTCGTGCGAGCTCGGTGAAGCTCGGCGCCGACGAGCAGCAGGAGATCTGCGTGACCTCCTCCGGCACCGACACGGCCGTCAGGATCGGCATCGTGACGCCGGACTGGATGGCGCCGAGGAGCACCTCCACCCCCTCGATCTCCACGAGCGCCTTCGCCGCGTCGACGCCCACGGAGGGCTGGCCCTGGTCGTCACGCAGGCGGTAGACGACGTCGCAGCCGAGGACGCCGCCCGCCTCGTTCACGTGCTCGACGGCGAGCGCCCCAGCGTCGCCGATGGCCCCGCCGATGGCCGCCATGGCGCCCGAGAGCGACAGGACCGCGCCGACGGGGATCTCGCACTCCTGCGCCGCGGCCCTCTCGGGCGCCGCGAGCCCGCCCGCCATCACGGCGAGCGCAAGGCCGGTGATTGTCCTTCTCATGACGTCCCCCTTCGTTTGCGGGCGTTCGCCCATCACTTGCCTTGCATCCCGCCGACGTCCCGCGCGTGGGCGGACACGACGTCCTCCTCCCCGATCAGCCCGCGCGGGCGGAAGAGGAGGGTCAGGACGATGAGCAACCCGATCAGGATGGCCTGAACCGCGCCCGCCTGCGACTGGAATCCCGGCGGCACGATCTCGGAGATCACCGTGCCGCTCGCCGTCCACAGGCCCCACACGACGACGACGCCGAGGATCGCGCCACGGTTGTTGCCGGACCCGCCGACGATGAGCATCGCCCAGATCTGGAAGGTGAGGATCGGCAGGAAGTCGATGGGGCTCACAAAGCCGATGAAGCCCACGTAGAGCCCGCCCGCGAGCCCCATGATGGCCGAGCCGAGCACGAACGCCTGGAGGCGGATCGCCGTCGGGTTCTTGCCGAGCGAGCGCGCCGCCGTGACGTCCTCGCGGATGGCGCGCAGGACGCGGCCCCAGGGCGAGCGGACCGCCCGCTCGAGCCCCGCATAAACCAGCGCCGCGATGGCGAGCACCATGGCGAGATAGAAGACGTTGTAGGCGGCCGAGCTGTCGAAGGCGTCCCCGAGCGGCCGCGGGATGCCGATGAGCCCGTTCGCCCCGCCCGTCAGCCGCTCGAAGTTGAGCGCCACGAGCTGGACGGCGATGGAGATGCCGAAGGTCGCGATGGCGAGATATTCCTCGCGCAGCCTCAGCGTCCCGAGCGCCACGACGAGGCCGGCGAGCGCTGCGAGCGCCGCTCCCCCGAGGAGGCCGACGGCGAAGGGAAGGCCGAAGCCGCCGATGAGGTTCGCCCTGTCCGGCCCCACGAGGATCGCCGTCCCGTAGGCGCCGATGGCGTAGAAGGCGACGACGCCCGCGTTGAAGAGGCCGGTGAACCCCCACTGGAGGTTCAGCCCCATCACCACGATCGCATAGATGGTGACGACGACGAGGAAGAAGACGAGGTAGAGGAGGAGGCCGGTCACGCCTTGCCTCCCGTCGTGCCGGAGAAGAGCCCTGTCGGCCTCACGTAGAGGACGACGAGGATCACGATGAAGGGGATCGCCATCTTGTAGCCCGGCGGGATGAAGAGGACGGAGAAGCTCTCCACGAGCCCGACGACGAAGCCGCCGATCACGGCGCCGACGACGTTGCCCACCCCGCCGAGGATGGCGGCCGCGAAGAGCGGCAGGAGGAGGTGGAATCCGAGCTCGGGCCGCAGCTGCACCGACACGCCGTAGAGGACGCCCGCGATCGCCGCGAGCGCGCCCCCGAGCACCCACGTCCACAGGACGACGCGCGCGATCTCGATGCCGTTGACCGTGGCGAGCGAGGGATTCTCCGAGACGGCCCTCATGGCGAGCCCGAGGCGGGTCCTCCGCAGGAAGAGGTGGACCAGGGCGACGAGTGCGATCGCGAGGCCGAACACCACGAACTGGTCGGGCATCACGCGAAGGCCCGGCGCGAGGAGGACGGCGATCTGGAGCTCGTTGGTGTAGTACTGCGCGTGGCCACCGAACATGAGGTGGATGGCGTTGCGGATGACGAGCGCGACGCCGAAGGAGGCGAACACCAGCGTGAGATGGCCGACGCGCCCGCGCAGCGGCCGGAAGACGAGGCGGTCCACGAGAAGCGCGAGCGCGATGGTGAGGACGGCCGCGACGAGGGTCGCGAGCACCAGCGGCCAGCCGAAGGTGAACGGGCCGAACGGCGCCGTCGGCAGCGCCAGCGCCGCGAGGACGCCGAGCGCCATGTAGGCGCCCCACGTCATCAGCTCGGCGTGGGCAAAGTTCGCGAAGCGCAGGATGCCCATGGTGAGCGTCAGCCCGATGGCGCCGAGCGCCACGATGGATCCGGTGAGGAGGCCGTCGGCGAGGGCCTGGAGCATCAAGATCTCCGTCCAGCGCGGCCGAGATAGATGGCGGCGACCTCGGGATCCTCCGCGAGCGCCGCCGACGGGCCGTCGAGCCGGTTGCGCCCCTCGGCGAGGACGTAGGTGCGGTCCGAGATCGCCATGGCCGCCTTGGCGTTCTGCTCCACCATGAGGACGGCGACGCCGGAGCGGGCGAGGGCCGCGAGGCGGGCGAACACCTCCGCCACCATCTTCGGCGCGAGCCCGGCGCTCGGCTCGTCGAGCATCACGATGCGCGGGCGGGTCAGGAGGGCGCGCGCGACGGCGAGCATCTGCCGCTGGCCTCCGGAGAGGACGCCGGCCTTCTGCCGGCGGTGGGCGTCGAGGTCGGGAAAGGCGCCGAAGGCCTCGCCGATCCGCGCGCGCGCAGTCGCCCGGGGCAGCGCCATCGCGCCCACCTTGAGGTTCTCCTCCACCGAGAGGGTCGCGAAGATGTGCTCCGACTGGGGGACGTAGGCGATGCCGGCGTCGGCCATGCGATGGGTCGCGTGGTTGGTGATGTCGCGCCCGTCGACGGCGACGCGGCCGGCCGTCACCCTGAGGAGGCCGGCGATCGCCTTGACGAGCGTCGACTTGCCCGCCCCGTTCGGGCCGATAATGGTGACGAGCTCGCCTTCGCAGACCGTCAGCGAGACGTCCTCGATGACGGGAAGGTCCGGCCGGTAGCCGGCGGTGACGCCCGCCGCCTCGAGCCGCGCCATCAGGCCACCTCGCCGAGGTAGGCGTCGAGCACCGCCGGGTCGGCCGCGACGGCGTCCGGCGTCCCTTCCGCGATCACCCTCCCCTGCGCCAGGACCACGACGCGGTCGCAGACGGACATCACCATGTCCATGTTGTGCTCGATCACGAGGAAGGTGGTCCCGCCCCGGTTCAGCTCCACGATCTTCTCCACGAGGACGTCGAGGAGGGCAGGGTTCACGCCAGCGGCCGGCTCGTCGAGAAGGATCATGCGCGGGCCGCCCATGAGGACGCGCGCGAGCTCGAGGAGCTTCTTCTGCCCGCCGGAGATGGCGCCGGCGAGGCTGCGCTCGACCGCCGAGAGGTTGCAGAAGGCGATGATGTCGCGGGCGCGGGCGAGGATCTCGCGCTCCTGCCGCGCGACGAGGCCGGGCCGCAGCCAGGTGTTCCAGAACGCCTCCCCCGCCTGGCCGGGCGCCGCCAGCATGACGTTCTCGAGGACCGTCATCGCCGGGAAGGGGCGCGGGATCTGGAAAGTCCGGCACAGGCCGCGGTGGAAGATGCGGTGGGAGGGAAGACGCGTCACGTCCTCCCCGCCGAAGAGGACGCTGCCCGACGTGAGCGGAACGTCCCCCGCGACGGCGTTGAAGAGCGTCGTCTTTCCGGCGCCGTTCGGCCCGATGAGCCCCGTGATCGTGCCGGGCGCGACGGCGAACGACACGCCGTCCACGGCCCGCATGGCGCCGAACGCCTTGACGGCGTCGCGCACCTCGAGAAGCGCTGCGCTCATTCCTGCCCGCCAGTCCCCCGCAGGAGTGCCGTAACCTCGATCTCGACGAGGATCTCCGGCACGGCGAAGCCGCACACGATGGTGGTGTTGGCAGGGCGCGGGTCTTCGAACGTCGCGCCGAGGATCTTCGAGACCGGCATCGTGTAGTCGGCGCTCGCGAGGTAGACGCGCACGCGCACCACGTCGGCGAGGCTGCCGCCGGCCTTCGCGAGCGCGTCGGCGATCTGCGAGAGGGCGTTGCGGGTCTGCGCCTCGGGATCGTCGGGGAAGGCGCCCGTCGCCGGGTCGAAGCCGGCGGTGCCGGACACGAACACCCAGTTCCCGTCCACCACGGCACGGGAGTAACCTGCGAGTTCCTCGAACCTCGATCCGGTGCGGATCGCCCAGCGCTCGGTCATCTGCGTCTCGCGGCCTCGTGGACAGCGGCACTTGAGCAAGGTAGCGACCCCGTTGTCAACGAGACGACAGGCGATGATGCACCACCGTTTTCGCCCTGCCGCGCGCGGGGCACCGTGAGGACCGGGACGCTCTGGGAGGCGACGACGGCGCCTTCGCCGCCGTTCGGGCCGGCGTCGGGTCACCTCGAGGCCGACGTCGCCATCGTCGGCGGCGGGTTTCTCGGGCTCTCCGCGGCGCTCGCGCTCGCCGAGGCGGGCGTCGCCGTCACGCTCCTCGAGGCGGGGGAGATCGGCGCGGGGGCGAGCGGGCAGAATGCCGGATTCGTGGTTCCACACTTCTCGCGCGCCGACCCTGCGACGCTCCATGCCGCCCTTCCCGGGGCACACGCCGAGGCGCTCCTGTCGCTCGTCTCGCGGGGCGGCGATCTCGTGTTCGCGCTCGCCGGGCGGCTCGGTCTCGGGCGCGATGCGCAGCAGACGGGATGGCTTCAGCCCGCCCACTCGGCGGCGGCCGCCGAGGCGATCCGCCGCCGCGTGGCGCTCTGGCAGGAGCGCGGGCGCCCCGTGCGCTTCCTGTCCCGGGAGGACATCGCCGCGCGGACCGGCATGGCCGTCTACCACGGCGCTCTGGAGGATTCGTCCGGCGGCGCCGTCAACCCTCTCGCCCTCGCGCGGGGGATGGCGCGCCTCGCCGCTCAGGCGGGGGCGGCGATCCACGTCGCGAGCCCGGTCGCGTCGGTGCGCCGGGAGGGCGGCGGCTTCCGCCTCGACACGGGGCGGGCGCATGTGCGGGCGGAGCGGGTTCTCGTCGCCACCAACGCGGCGAGCGCTGGCGCCGCACGGGGGCTCGGCAGGACCGTCGTGCCGCTCACGGTCTACCAGATCGCGACCGAGCCGATGGCGCCGGCTGTGGTCGAGCGGATCGCGCCGCGCCGGCAGCCGGTGTCGGACACGCGCGTCAACATTTTCACCTATCGCCTCGACGCGCGCGACAGGCTGATCTCCGGCGGGATGGCGCTGGTGCCGCTCGCGGCGGAGGGGCGGATGGCGCGGCGCATCGCGGCCCGCCTCGCCGCCGAGCTCGAACTTCCCGGGGTGCCGCGTGTGGATTTCGCGTGGCGGGGGACTGCGGCGATGACGCGCGACGCGCTGCCGGCGCTGGTGGAGCACGCGCCGGGGCTCTTCGGCGCCGTCGGCTGCAACGGCCGCGGCGTCGGCTTCACGACGAGCTTCGGGCGTGCCCTCGGCGAGTGGCTCGCCGCCGGTGCGGACCCGCGGGCGGCTCCTCTTCCGACGGTGCCGGAGCGCCCGGTCCCCTTGCGCGGGCTGGCGAGGCTCGCCCCGTCCGCGGTGCTCCTGAAGGGCATCCTCGCCGACAGGCGGGCGATGCGGCAGGGCTAGCTGTCCGTCAGCCCCATCCGGGCCAGGACCTCGGTGTTGAGCGGGTGGCCCGGCACGGCGAGGGCGTCGGTCAGGATGGTGATGTGGTTGGTGGCGGGAACCTTGATGGAAGCCGTCCCCAGCTTGCGCGCGAAGGCTGCCGACTGGCGGAGGAACTCCCCGGTCTCCTCGGCCCCCACCGTCACCAGCACGGGCGCGGCGATGGCGAGATCCCGCTCGAGGGGAGAGAAGGCGGCCACCTCGTCCGCCGTCAGCCCCAGATCGTCGTTCTGGAAGGAGCGCGTCACGGGCTCGAGGTCGTAGAGGCCGCTGATCGCCGTGCCGCCGCGCACGGTGCGGCCTGCGTCGCGGTCCATCACTTCGGCGACGAGTTGGCCGCCTGCCGAGTTGCCCGAGACGAAGACGCGGTCGGGGTCGCCGCCGAAGGAGGCGGCGTTGCGCGCCACCCAGTCGACGGCCCGCACGCAGGCGTCCACCACGTGGGCCATCCGCACGGCCGGCATCAGCGGATAGTCGATCACGACGAGGGCGGCGCCCGCGGGGACGAAGCCCGGAGCTAGGAAGCTGAAGAGGTCCGCGTCGAGGGACTTCCAGAACCCGCCGTGGATGAAAACCATGACGGGCGCCCCCTCCCCCGCCGGGAAGATGTTGAGCGTTTCGCCCTCGCCGCTGTCGTAGGGGACGCGCCGGCGCACCGCGAAGCGGGCGAGCGCCGCCTCGGCCGCCGCCTTGCGCCGCGCGAAGAGGGCGGGAAGCTCCGCGACGTGGTCGAGGGACATCTCGGCGTCCATCTCGCCAGGGTGAAGCTGCATCACCTGATCCTTCCTGCGCGCCGAAAGCGGATCGGCGGCCGGCGGCCCCCGCCTGCCGGCTGTCCATCGAGAAGGTGCACAACCGGATCATGAATGCAATGCATCATCCGCCGCGAGAGTGACGTCGCCGGCCCGCGCGTGCATGCGGCGGGGACGGAGCGGGTAAGGCGGAGGAGAGAGCCTTCGCGAGGAGGGCGGGATCGGCGTTGCCGCCGGAGAGGACGCAGACCACGGTCTCGCCCCGCACCGTGACGCGGCCGGAGAGGACCGCGGCGAGCGCAACGACGCCGCCCGGCTCGGTGACGAGCTTGAGCTCGTTCGCGGCGAACGCCATGGCGCCGAGGAGGGCGTCGTCCGGCACGGCGACACCCGGCGACAGGTAACGCCGGTGGACGGGAAAGGTGTTCACCCCCGGCGCCTCGGCGAGGAGCGCATCGGCGATGGAGCCGGATAGGGCCGCGTTGCGCACTCGCTCGCCCGCGAGGAGAGAGCGGGTCGTGTCGTCGAAGCCCTCGGGCTCGGCGGGCTGGACCACGGCCGCAGGCGCAAGTGTCGCGAGCGCCGTCGCGATCCCGGCGACGAGCCCGCCGCCGCCCGCCGGAACGATCACCCTGTCCGGCGCGAGGCCGAGCGCCGCGCAGTCCGCGGCGATCTCGAGCCCCGTCGTTCCCTGCCCCGCCATCACGCCGGGATCGTCGTAGGGGTGGACGAATGTGGCGCCCGTCGCGCCGGCGAGGGCGCGCGCGATGGCGTTCCGGTCCTCACTCTCCCGATCGTACGGGACGACGCGGGCGCCGGACCGTTCCGTCCGGGCGCGCTTGATGGGCGGCGCGTCGGACGGCATGACGATGGTGGCGGGGATGGCGAAGAGGCGCGCGGCTTCCGCCACCCCCTGCGCATGGTTGCCCGAGGAGCACGCCACGACCCCCCGCCCCCGCTCGTCGTCGGGGATCATCGAGATGCGGTTGAAGGCGCCGCGGAACTTGAAGCTCCCGGTCCTCTGGAGGCACTCGGCCTTGAGGAGGACACGGGCGCCGACGAGATCGTCGAGCGGCGGGCACGACAGGAGCGGCGTGCGCACGGCATGACCCGCGATGCGGGCGGCCGCGGCCTCGACGTCCGCAAAGGCGATGGCGAGCGGCTCCTCCCCCGCGCCGGTGGCGACGCCACGCGCGGGCGCCACCGTCACCTGGCGCGCCTCGGCTCGGCCCTCTCGCTCCCCTGCGCGAAGGTGACCGGCAGGCCGAAGTCCTCGACGTAGCCCACGTGGGACACGGCGGCGCCATGCTCGACGAGGTGGATGCCGTAGGCGGGCGGCTCCATCACGAGCTGGGGCTGCGCCTCCGGCCCGAGGGCGAGGAGCACCTGGTGGGCGACGCCGGGGATCGCCATCGCCGGCACCCCCGCGACCTCGCCGACGATGGTGCGGTGGACGTGGCCGCAGACGATCCTCAGGATGTTGTCGTGCCGGGCGACCACCTGGCGGAAGGCGGTCGCGTCGGTCAGCGGGATCCTGTCCATGAAGCCGATCCCGACGGAGAACGGCGGATGGTGCATGGCGATCAGCGCCGGCCCGCACGCCTTCAGGGTCTCGTCGAGCCAGGCGAGCTGCTCGGCGCCGAGCTCGCCGTGGTGGATGCCCTCCTCCACCCTGTCGACGGATGTGTCGAGGGCGATCACCGTGACGCCGTCGATCAGGTGCGAGGTGCAGGCCTTGCCGGCGAGGGGCGCGTCCGCAAATCCCGGGAAGGCGCTGAACGCCTCGCGCAGCGCGCCGGTGCGGTCGTGGTTGCCGGGCATCGCGATGACCGGGGCGCAGAAGCGCGACAGGAGCATCGTCGCGCGGGCATAGGCGTCCTCCTCGCCGAGGTCGGCGATGTCCCCGGTGACGAGAACGGCGTCGACCTCGGGATGGTCCGCCACGACGCGGTCGATGGCCGCCGTCACGAAGCCGTCGGCGTCCACGTTCCCGAGGGTGAGGACGCCGGGCGGGCGCAGGTGCAGGTCCGTGAGCTGGGCGAAGGTCGGCATGGCGCGGCCGATAGCAGGAGATCCCGCCCCGCGCCAGAGGGAAGGCGCGCCCCGCCGGACGCCGCGGGCGCTGTGTTGCGCCGGCGGAACAGCGGCGTCCTCGGGGGAGGCGTTGGGGGAGGCGGTCGGGCGGAGGCGGTGGGCGAACGGGGCCGCGCGAGGCCGGTGGACAGCCGTCCGGACGAAGCGTAGGAGACTGGCGGCCACCCGCAGTGGCCCCCGCGCCGCCCTGCCGGAAGCGGCATCGAGGCGCCACACGCTCACGGGACGGGTCGTGATCCATTCATCCACGAAGAGAGCGGCCGGCCAGGGCAGCCGTGCGCAAGGGTCCGACGGGCTCCTCGGCGCGGGCGCGCTCGTGTTCCTCATCCTCGCGGTCCTCCTCGCCTTCGTGCCGGGGCAGTGGACGGTGCCGCCCATCGACAGGGACGAGCCGCGCTACACCCAGGCGACGAAGCAGATGCTCGAGACGGGCAACTTCGTGGAGATCCGCTTCCACGAGGCGCCGCGCCACAAGAAGCCGGTGGGCATCCACTGGCTCCAGGCGGGCGCGGCGACGGCGACCGGTCACGGGGAGGCGGCGCCGCTCTGGGTCTATCGCCTGCCCTCGCTCGCGGGCGCCATCGCGGCGGTGCTCCTCGCGGCCTGGGTGGCGCGGGCCTTCCTGCCGCTCCCGCTGGCGCTGACGGTGGGCGCCCTCTTCGGCGCCACGATCATCCTCGGCGTCGAGGCGCGGCTCGCCAAGACCGACGCCGTCCTCGTGGCGTCGACGCTCGTGGCGCAGGGGGCGCTCGCCCGCATCTGGCTCGCCGGGGAGAAGGGCTGGGCGATGCCGCTCCTCATGTGGGTGGCGATCGGCGTCGGCGTCCTCGTGAAGGGGCCCATCGCACCGATGGTGGTGGGGCTGACGGTCGCCGTCCTCGCCGTCGCGGACGGGAGGGCGATCATCGGCAGGATCCGGCCGCTCACGGGCCTCCTGGTGGCGGCGGCCGTCGCCCTGCCCTGGTATGCCGCCATCTGGATCGCCACCGACGGAGACTTCTTCCGCGCAGCCGTAGGGACGGACCTTCTCGGCAAGACCACCGAGGGGCAGGAGGGCCACGGCGCGCCGCCGCTCACCCATCTCGCCTTCTTCCTCGTGGTGGGCTGGCCGCTCGCAGCGTTCACCCTCGCGGCTCTTTGGGGGATCTGGCGGCGGCGCGGACCGGTGTTCCTGTTCGCCCTCGCCTGGGTGGTGCCCACCTGGATCGTGTTCGAGGCGGTGACGACGAAGCTGCCGCACTACACGCTGCCCGCCCTCGCGGGGGTGGCGCTCGCCGTGGTGGCGGCGCTCGCGGTTGCCGAGCCGCCGCGGTGGGCGCGCGTGGTCGCCGGGCTCATGATCCCGCTGTTTCCTGTGGCGATGGTGATCGCGATCCCCGTCGGCTTCGGGCTGTTCGGGACCCTGACCCCATGGGCGGCCGTCGTCCTTTGCGCCGTCGCCGGCCTCCTCGGCTGCATCGCGGCCGCCGAGATCTTCCGGGGGGCGCCGATGCTGTCGGGCGGCATCGTGGGCGGCGCCGTGGGCGCGGCCGTCCTCGCCCAGGCCGCGGTGTGGGGCCTCGCCCTGCCCGCGCTCGAGCCCGTGTGGGTGAGCTCCCGTCTCGTCGCGGCGGTGGAGGAGGCCGCGCCCTGCCCCGACCCGCGCCTCCTCAGCGTCGGCGGCTACAACGAGCCGAGCATGATCTTCCTCGCGGGAACCGAGACCGGCCTCCTCGCCGCACCGGAGGCGGTCGCCATCCTCGGCGGGGACTGCGCCGTCCTGGCGGCGAGCGGAGGGGCTGCCGAAGAGGTGGAGGCGGCCGCGTCGGAGGCGGGGCTCGCCGTGGAGCGGGCGGGCGTCGTCGAGGGCTTCAACATCTCGAAGGGAGATCCCGTCAGGCTCACCCTGTTCCGGCGGGCCGACTGACGCTCGCGGGGCGGGCCGTGGCAGCCGCGGTGCATCACGGGGACAAAGTTCTGCCCGGGCAACAGGCATCCCGGCGGGCCGGTTGAAGGTCGTGCCGCAACGGATGTATCGGGGCGATGGCGGCGCACCAAGCCGTTCGGGCCTCGAGCCTGGAAAGAGACGCCCGAAACGAGTGCCCGCGGAAAGAGTGCCATGCAGTCCTGGTCGTCCCCGCGTCCGGAAGTCTCCATCGTCATCCCCGCGCGGGACGAGGCGGGCGCCATCGCCGACCTCCTGAGGGAGATCGCCGCAGCGATGCCGCTCGGCCGCCCGTTCGAGGTCGTCGTGGTCGACGACGGCTCCACCGACGGCACGGCCGATGCCGTGCGCCGCACTGGCCTTCCCTTCGTGCGGGTGCTTCGCCACGAGACCTCCGGGGGGAAGTCGCGCGCCATCCGCTCGGGCGCCCTCGCCGCCCGCGGCGCCGTCCTCGTGACCATGGACGGCGACGGGCAGAACGATCCGCGCTACCTGCCGGCGCTCATCGCACCGCTCGACAGGGACCCCGGCATCGGCCTCGTCGCGGGCCAGCGCACGCGCCGCCACGACGGCTGGGTGAAGAAGGCCGTCTCGCGCATCGCGAACCGCCTGCGCCGGGCGATGCTGTCGGACGACACCCGCGACACCGCGTGCGGGCTGAAGGCGATGCGCCGCGACGGCTACCTGCTTCTCCCCTTCTTCGACAACAACCACCGCTTCTTCCCCGCGCTCTTCCTGCGGGAGGGCTGGCGGATCGCGCACGTCGCCGTGGAGGACAGGCCGCGCAGGTCCGGGCGCTCCAAGTACGGTGTCCTCGATCGCGCCCTCGTGGGGCTGCCCGACCTTCTCGGCACGTTCTGGCTCGTCCGGCGGGCCGCCCGCCGGCCCGAGGCGGTGGAGATCCTTCCGGAGACTGTGGATGACTGACATCGCCGCCGCCCTCGGCGCCTGGTTCCACGCCGTCTTCATCGCGCAGTTCGACGTGTGGGTGGCGATCGGCTTCTTCGCGCAGGCGATGTTCTCGGCGCGCTTCCTCATCCAGTGGATCGCGTCGGAGCGGGCCGGCCGCTCGGTGGTGCCCGTCGCGTTCTGGTTCTTCTCCATCGCCGGCGGGTCGATCCTGTTCGTCTATGCACTCTACCGGCAGGATCCGGTCTTCATCGCCGGCCAGGGCGTCGGGCTCTTCATCTACATCCGCAACCTCTGGCTCATCTTCCGCGAGAAGAAGGCGGCGCTCGCCGACGCCACCTGAGGGCCCGAGGGCGCCCGCGCGGGACGGACCGCGCGGGCGTCCCGTCAGCCGATCCGCTCGAGCGCCCGGGAAAGATCCTCCCAGAGATCCTCGGGGTCCTCGAGCCCGATCTGGAGGCGCACGCAGAACTCGTCGTGCGGCCACGGCGTCGCCGTGCGGGTGGCGTGGACCGGCTGGAGCGTGACGAGGCTCTCGTAGCCGCCCCAGGAGTAGCCGATCCCGAAGAGCTCGAGCGAATCGACGAAGGTGATCACCTCCGCCTCAGGCTTGCCGCGGAAGGTGATTGCGAAGAGGCCGGTCGCCCCGTCGAAGTCGCGCCTGAAGTTCTCGTGCCCCGGCGAGCCCGGCAGCGCCGGGTGGAGGACGCGGTGGACCCTCGGGTCGGCGGCGAGGCGCTCGGCGAGGATGAGCGCGTTCCTGCCGTGCCGCTCGAGGCGCACCTCGAGGGTGCGGATCCCCCGCAGCACCATGAACACGTCGTCCGGCCCGACATTCTCGCCCCAGTCGTCCCAGGTCTGCCGCACCTTCGCGATCGCCTCGCCGTTGCCCGAGACGGTGCCGAGGAGAAGGTCGGAGTGGCCGGAAAAATACTTCGTCGCGGCCTGGATGGAGAGGTCGACGCCATGCTCGAGCGGGCGGAAGTAGAGCGGCGTTGCCCAGGTGTTGTCGAGGAGGACCGTGGCGCCGGCCGCCTTCGCCGCCCGCGCGAGCGCCGGCACGTCCGGCACCTCGAAGGTGAGCGAGCCCGGCGCCTCGAGGAACACGGCCGCCGCGCCCCCTTCGAGCTCGGCCTCGAAGGCGGCGACGTCCATCGGGTCGAAATAGGTGGTCGAGACGCCGAACCGCTTCAGGAAGCCCTCGCAGAAGCGGCGGGTCGGCGAATAGACGTTGTCGGTCACGAGGACGCGGTCGCCCGCGGAGACCACGGCCGCGAGCGGGAGCGTGCAGGCGGCGAGGCCCGAGGGGCACAGCACCGTCTGCTCGGCCCCTTCGAGGGCGCTCACGATGTCGCAGAGCGCGTCCGTCGTGGGCGTGCCGCGGCGCCCGTAGGTGTAGCGCTGGGTGCGGGTGCGCGTCGCCTCGACGTCGGGGAAGAGGACCGTGGAGGCGTGAACCACCGGCGGGTTGACGAAGCCGTGGAAGGCGGCGGGATTGCTCCCGCCGTGGGCGAGGGTGGTTGCGGTCCTGCGGCGGCGGGCTGGCCGGGCCGGTGCGTCGGGCATGGAATTTTCCTTCAGGAAGTTGGCGAGGCTCGTTTTCTCTGCTTATTGTCCCCGAGCCATGCAAGAACGTGTGGCTGGGTCGATCCCGGAAGGCATGGTTCTTGCAGGCTCGGCCAGTCGACAACGACAACAGATCGTCGCGATCAACGGAGAGAGCGAAACGATGAAACTCATGACGATGGCGACCGCGGTGGCGGTGGCCGGAACGTTTCTGGCCGCCCCGGCCTTCGCGCAGTCGCAGACCGTGGAGCAGATCCGCGACCGCGGTCACCTGAACTGCGGCATCAACACCGGCCTCGTCGGCTTCGCGTTCACGGACGAGGAGGGCGACTGGCAGGGCTTCGACGTGGCGCTCTGCAAGGCGATCGCCGGCGCCGTCCTCGGTGACCCGACCGCGGTCGAGTACGTCAACCTCACCGGCCGCACCCGTTTCACCGCCCTGTCGGCGGGCGAGATCGACGTGCTGTCGCGCAACAGCACCTGGACCTTCAGCCGCGACACCGACCTCAGGCTCAACTTCGCCGGCGTCAACTACTACGACGGGCAGTCCTTCATCGTCCCGCGCGACCTCGGCGTGACGTCCGCCCTCGAGCTCGACGGGGCGACCATCTGCATCCAGACCGGCACCACCACCGAGCTCAACCTCGCGGACTACTTCCGCGCCAACAACATGAGCTACGAGCCGGTCCCCATCGAGACCAACACCGAGGCCCAGCAGCGCTATCTCTCCGAGGCATGCGACGCCTACACCACCGACCGCTCGGGCCTCGCCGCCACCCGCGCCGCGTTCGAGAACCCGCGCGACCACGTCATCCTGCCGGAGACCATCTCGAAGGAGCCCCTCGGCCCGGTCGTGCGCCACGGTGACGACACCTGGATGGACATCGTGCGCTGGGTGCTGAACGCCCTCATCATCGCCGAGGAGAAGGGTGTCACCCAGGAGAACGTGATGGAGCTCGTCGAGTCCGGCTCCGACGATCCCGAGACGGCGCGCCTCCTCGGCATCGAGGGCAGCTTCGGCGACATGGTCGGCCTGTCCTCTGACTGGGCCGTGAACGCCATCGCAGCCGGCGGCAACTATGGCGAGATCTTTGCCCGCTATCTCGGCACCGACACCGACGTCGGCCTCGAGCGCGGCCTCAACGCCTTGTACACCGAAGGCGGCATCCTGTACGCGCAGCCCTTCCGGTAAGCGTCCTTGCGGGGCGCGGCAGACCAGCCGCGCCCCGCGCTCCCAGGGAGAACCCGGCATGACCATCGCCGCAAGGCAGGATCACCCCGTCTTCAGCCCCGGCATGCTGTGGCGGGACGAGCGCTACCGCTCCGTCATCATCCAGACCATCACGCTGATGGCCGTGATGCTGGGATTTGCCTGGCTGGTGTCGAACACCGTCCAGAACCTCTCCGCCCTCGGGAAGGACTTCAACTTCTCCTTCCTCTGGCAGCCCGCGGGCTACGACATCAATCAGCGGCTGATCCCCTACGACAACCAGGACAGCAACGCGCGCGCCGCGCTGGTCGGGATCATGAACACGCTCCTCATCGCCTTCCTGGGCTGTGTGGCGGCCACGATCCTCGGGATCATCGCGGGCGTTCTGCGCCTTTCGAAGAACTATCTCGTCGCCCGCATCATGACGGTCTACGTGGAGGGGTTCCGCAACGTCCCCCTCCTCCTGTGGATCCTCCTCGTGATGGCGGTGGTGAACGAGAACCTGCCGTCGCCCCGCGCCTTCCGCGGCGAGGACGGGATCGACGCGGGCGCGGCGGTCCTCACCAACCGCGGCTTCTACATTCCGGCCCCCGTCTACGAGAGCGGATCGACGATCGTGGTGATCGTGACGCTCCTGTCCATCGCGGCGGCCTATCTCTTCCGCCGCTGGTCCAGGCGGTACCAGGAGGCGACCGGCTTCGAGCTTCCGCCGCTGCCGGGGGCCGTCGTCATCGCCCTCTCCGCGGCCGTGGCGGCCATCGGCGGCGTCGCCGTCGCCTGGCTCGTCCTCCAGCTCCTCTCCTTCACGGTCCTGTCGCCCGAGACGACCGGCGGCATCGCGGTCGCCGCGGTCATCGCCGTTGCGGCGAGCATCGCCATCGGGCGCTGGGCGGCGTCAGCGCTGGTCTCGTCCATCATCATCGTGACGCTGGTGGTGCCGAGCGTCCTCGTCTACGTCCTCGCCGGCCAGCCCATCGGTCTCGAGTATCCGGAGCTGCGCGGCTTCAACTTCCAGGGCGGCATCTACCTGCGCGACAGCCTGATCGCGCTGTGGCTCGCCCTTTCCCTCTACACAGGCGCCTTCATCGCGGAGATCGTGCGCGCGGGCATCCTGTCGGTCTCGAAGGGGCAGACGGAAGCGGCCTACGCGCTCGGCCTTCGCCCCAACAAGACGATGCAGCTCATCATCCTGCCCCAGGCGCTGAGGGTGATCGTGCCGCCCCTCATCAGCCAGTTCCTGAACCTCACCAAGAACTCGTCGCTCGCCATCGCCGTCGGCTACATGGACGCGACCGGCACACTCGGCGGCATCACGCTGAACCAGACGGGGCGGGAGATCGAAAGCATCGTCCTCCTGATGGCGTTCTATCTCGTGGTGTCGCTGACGATCTCCTCGGTGATGAACGCCTACAACGCGCGCGTGAAGCTGGTGGAGCGCTAGGATGAGCGGAACCCACGCCCACACAGTCGCCTACGTCGCGCCTACCCAGTTCCGGGAGGAGAGCCCGCCGGCGTCGGAGGTCGGCTTCCTCGGCTGGCTGAGGGAGAACTTTTTCTCCTCCTGGTGGAACACGCTCCTCACGATCCTCTCCCTCGCCTTCCTCGCGGCCATCCTCCCGGGCCTCGTGGACTGGGCGATCCTGAAGTCGGTGTGGAACGCCAACAGCCTGCGCGAGTGCCGGGACATCATCATCGCCACCCACGGCGAGGGGACGACTGGCGCCTGCTGGGCCGTGATCAACGAGCGCTTCGGGCAGATCCTCTACGGCTTCTATCCGACGGAGCTCCGCTGGCGGCCGAACGTCGCCTTCGTCCTCCTGTTCGTCGCCCTCGCCCCGATCCTGTTCCGCACGCTGAAGCCGCTCGCCTGGTTGATGGGCGGCATCCTCGTGGCGAAGCTCCTGTGGGGCCTCTACGGGATCGTCGGCGGTTCGGCCTCGGTGTCCGCCCTGTGGAGCCCGACGGCCATCGTGGCGGCCGTGGTGGGCGCCCTCGCCCTCGTGTTCTCCGACGGGGCCTATCGCAAGCGCTGGCTCATCTTCAGCGCGCTGTTCCCCGTCATCGCCTACTTTCTCATCTGGGGCGGCTTCGTTCTCGAGCCGGTGCAGAGCAACAAGATCGGCGGCTTCCTCCTCACGCTCATCATCGGCGTCACGGGCATCTCCGCATCGCTCCCGCTCGGCATCCTCCTTGCCCTCGGACGGCAGTCGAATCTTCCCGTCCTCAAGACGGTCTGCGTCCTCTTCATCGAGTTCATCCGCGGCGTGCCGCTGATCACGCTGCTCTTCGTGGCCTCGACGCTGCTCAACTACTTCCTGCCGCCGGGGACGAGCTTCGACCTTATCCTGCGCGTCCTCATCATGGTGACTCTGTTCGCATCGGCCTACATGGCGGAGGTGATCCGCGGCGGCCTCGCGGCGCTGCCGAGGGGGCAGTACGAGGCGGCCGAAAGCATCGGCCTCACCTACTGGCAGGGAATGCGCCTCATCATCCTGCCGCAGGCGCTCAAGATCTCCATTCCGGGCATCGTCAACACCTTCATCGGCCTCTTCAAGGACACGACGCTGGTGGCGGTGATCGGCCTTCTCGACCCGCTCGGGCTCACCAACCCCATCCGCTCCGACTCGGCCTGGAACGGCATCGTCTGGGAGCTCTACGGGTTCATCGCCTTCATCTTCTTCATCTTCTGCTGGGGCATGTCGCAGTACTCGCAATGGCTCGAGACGCAGCTCGCCGCAGGGGACAATCGGTAGGAGAAACCGCCATGGCCGACGTCGCGACCCACGTCCCCGCCGAAGAGCTCGCCGCGCCGACGAAGATGACCGTCTCCGACGAGGTGGCCATCGAGATCAGCGGCATGAACAAGTGGTTCGGCGAGTTCCACGTTCTGAAGAACATCGACCTCACCGTGAACAAGGGCGAGCGCATCGTCGTGTGCGGGCCGTCGGGCTCGGGCAAGTCGACGCTGATCCGCTGCATCAACGCCCTCGAGAAGCACCAGAAGGGCAGGATCGTCGTCGACGGCGTGGAGCTCACCTCGGATCTCAAGAAGATCGACGAGGTGCGGCGCGACGTCGGCATGGTGTTCCAGCACTTCAACCTGTTCCCGCACCTCACCATCATCGAGAACTGCACGCTCGCGCCGATCTGGGTGAAGAAGATGCCCAAGAAGGAAGCGAACGAGCTCGCCATGGAGTTCCTGACGCGGGTGAAGATCCCCGAGCAGGCGCACAAGTATCCGGGCCAGCTTTCGGGCGGTCAGCAGCAGCGCGTCGCCATCGCGCGCGCCCTGTGCATGAAGCCGAAGGTGATGCTGTTCGACGAGCCCACGTCAGCCCTCGATCCCGAGATGATCAAGGAGGTGCTCGACGTGATGGTGGACCTTGCCCAATCCGGCATGACGATGATCTGCGTCACCCACGAGATGGGCTTTGCCCGCCAGGTGGCGAACCGCGTGGTGTTCATGGACATGGGGCAGATCGTGGAGGTGAACGCGCCGGAGCCCTTCTTCCACACGCCGCAGCACGAGCGCACGAAGCTCTTCCTCAGCCAGATCCTCGCCCACTGAGGCGAGGGCCGGCGGAGGGCCGCCGGCCGCACGGCCCGCTCGGCGGCGGCATCAGAGCAGGAAGTCGACGTCAGGGATCGCCGTGGCGTCGAGCCCGACGAGCTGGACGACGGTGCCGCCCGTGTCGAACCAGAGGGCATCGCGCCAGGCGGTCAGCCGCCCCCGCGCGTCCGCCTCCGTGAGGGAGAAGCGCGACACGTCTAGACGGTCCGTGCCCGCCTCGAAGTCGACGATGGCGTCGTAGTCGTCCGGCAGGAGGATGAAGACGTCCTCCCCCGGGCCGCCCCAGAGGGCGTCGCGGCCGAGGCCGCCGACCAGAGTGTCGTTCCCCTCCCCGCCGCGCAGGATGTCATCCCCCTGGTAGCCGCCGAGCCTGTCGTCGCCTGCGTCACCCTCGATGACGTCGTTGCCGCCGTAGCCGAGGAGCTGGTCGTCGCCGTCGCCGCCGGAGAGGTGATCCGCGCCCGCCTCGCCGATGACGGTGTCGTTGCCGGCCCCGCCTGTGACCGTGTCGTGGCCCCAGCCGGCGTTGACGCGGTCGTTCCCGTCGCCACCGTCGAGGACGTCGCTTCCGCCGCCACCGAACAGGAGGTCGTCGCCGCCGAGCCCGGCGATGCTGTCGTCGCCGTTGCCGCCTTCAAGTCGGTCCCCGGCGCCGCGGCCGATCAGCGTGTCGTCGCCGTCGAAGCCGCGGATGACCGTCCGCCCGTTGACGCCGATGAGGACGTCCCCCCTCTCGCTCCCGCCCACCACGAGCGTTCCGTTGGCGCGGTAGAAGGCTGTCGTGACGCCGTCGAGGGCATCCGCCGTCCCGTAGAGGCTTGCGAGCGCCGCCACGTCGAGCGCCTGGAAGGCGGACTTCGGCGGCCCTGCATAGGTGTAGCTCATGATGGTGTTGTCGGTGTTGTCGAGCGCGGGGTCGAGCGTCGTCGAGCCCTCGAACGGGTGCTTCAGCCCGAGCGCGTGCCCGATCTCGTGGAGGAGCACCTCGTAGCCCGCCCCGCCGGCCGTGAAGTCGCCGATGGCGGGGCTCATGGCGACGTAGCCGGTCGTGTCGGGCGCGGCCGCCGTCGCCGACGGATAGGTCGCCCAGGAGTAGGCCGGCTCGACCCCGAAGGCGAAGCGCACCATGGCGGGCGCCGCGCTGTCGACCTCCACGGCGCGGATCCCGGCCACCTCCTCGGCGTGGTCCATCGCCTGCCGCGCCGCGACGATCAGCGCGTCGTTCACGGGCGCGAGGCCGAGCACGGCGTCGGCCGTCCACTGGAAGGAGAACGTGACGATGACCGGCGCCCCCGCGTCCGTCATCCCGTTCGCCCGGAAGGTCCCGCCCGCGACGAGACTGCAGAAGTTGCACATGACTCTTACTCGACCCTGTGACCCGTTGAACCGACCCGCCGCGGCGAGCCCCGCACTTCGCGCTCGGGCGGGGCCTGCCCTTCACGCTCCGGCGAGCCCTGCCCTTGCCGTTCCGCCGTGCACCCGCTACCTGAGAGGCAGCCGAAGGCCAGCCGCGCCGGCTGCCCCGGTGCGCCCCGTCCGCCACCATTTCCCGCCGGCCCAACGGCATCGGGCCGCCGGATCGTCAGTTGTCAGTCCGTAGCCTCGCGATTGGGCCCCACATGCAGACCGTCCTCATCGTCATCCACCTCATGATCGTGATCGCCCTCATCGCGGTGATCCTGCTCCAGCGGTCGGAGGGTGGCGCCCTCGGCATCGGCGGCGGCGGCGGTGGCGCGATGTTCTCGGCCCGCGGCTCGGCGAACCTCCTCACCCGCACCACCACCGTCCTCGCCGTGATCTTCTTCGTCACGTCGCTTGCGCTGGGCATTCTCGCCAAGCAGCAGCAGGGGGCGCCGTCGATCCTCGACACAGGCACGGACGAAGCGCCGAGCCCGACGCTGCCGCTGGGCGACGCGACGCGCGGAACGGGCGAGGGCATCCTCGACGTCCTGCGCGAGCAGTCCGGCGAGGCGGACACGCCGCCGGCACCGCCCACCGATGACGGCCCGGCCGACACCCCCGCCGTCCCGGGCGCACCGGCGACGCCGCAGATCCCGACCGGCCAGTAGGCGACCGAACGCGGGGACGGGAGCCAGCCTCCCGCCCCGCACGCTTGAAGCCATCCCTTCATCCGTGCTTTGACGTCGGCCCGGAGAGTTTCCGGGAGGAGATCGGGTGCCGCGCTACGTCTTCATCACAGGCGGTGTCGTCTCCTCCCTCGGCAAGGGCCTCGCCTCCGCCGCCCTCGGCGCCCTCCTCCAGGCCAGGGGCTTCACGGTCCGCCTCAGGAAGCTCGACCCCTACCTCAACGTCGATCCCGGCACGATGTCGCCCTACCAGCACGGCGAGGTCTTCGTGACGGACGACGGCGCCGAGACCGACCTCGACCTCGGCCACTACGAGCGCTTCACGGGCCGCCCCGCCTCGCGCAGCGACAACATCACGACGGGCCGCATCTACCAGGACATCATCGCCAAGGAGCGCGGCGGGGACTATCTCGGCGGGACCGTCCAGGTCATCCCCCACGTCACCGACGCCATCAAGGCGTTCGTCACCGCCCACAACGACGACGTCGACTTCGTGCTCGTCGAGATCGGCGGCACGGTCGGCGACATCGAGGGCCTCCCCTTCTTCGAGGCGATCCGCCAGCTCTCCACCGAGCTGCCGCGCGGGCAGACTCTCTTCATCCACCTCACGCTGATGCCGTGGATCGCGTCCGCCGGAGAGCTGAAGACCAAGCCGACGCAGCACTCCGTCAAGGAGCTCCGCTCCATCGGCATCCAGCCCGACATCCTGCTCGTGCGCTGCGACAGGCCGATCCCGCCGTCAGAGCGGCGCAAGCTCGCCCTCTTCTGCTCGGTGCGCGAGACGAGCGTCATCCCCGCCCTCGACCTTACCACCATCTACGACGTCCCCATCGCCTACCACCGCGAGGGCCTCGACGACGAGGTGCTCGACCTGTTCGCGATGCCCGCGCCCGAGCCCGACCTCTCCCGCTGGACCGAGATCTCCCGCCGGCTCCACAACCCGGAAGGCGCCGTCACCATCGCGGTCGTCGGCAAGTACACGGAGCTCAAGGACGCCTACAAGAGCCTCATCGAGGCCCTCACCCACGGCGGCATCGCCAACAACGTGCGCGTCGAACTCGACTGGATCGAGTCGGAGGTCTTCGAGAAGGAAAATCCCGCGGCACACCTGGAGGGCGTTCACGGCATCCTCGTGCCCGGAGGCTTCGGCGAGCGCGGATCGGAGGGCAAGATCGCAGCCGCCTCCTTCGCCCGGCGCCACGAGGTCCCCTATTTCGGCATCTGCTTCGGCATGCAGATGGCCGTGATCGAGGCGGCGCGGAACCTCGCGGGCCTCGAGGCCGCCTCCTCCACCGAGTTCGGCGCCACGCCCGAGCCCGTCGTCGGCCTCCTCACGGAGTGGCTTCGCGGCAACGAGCTCGAGCGCCGCCGGGCGGACGGCGATCTCGGCGGCACCATGCGCCTCGGCGCCTACCCGGCCGTCCTCAACCCCGGCAGCCGGATCGCACAGATCTACGGCGCCACCCGGATCCACGAGCGCCACCGCCACCGCTACGAGGTCAACATGGCCTACCGCGAGCGGCTCGAGGCGGCCGGCCTCGTCTTCTCCGGCACCTCGCCCGACGGGATCCTGCCCGAGACGGTGGAGATCCCGGGCCACCCCTGGTTCGTCGGCGTCCAGTTCCACCCCGAGCTGAAGAGCCGGCCGTTCGAGCCGCACCCCCTGTTCGCCTCGTTCGTGGCGGCCGCGGTCCACCAGTCCCGCCTCGTCTGACGGCGGGCGGCTGTGGAGCCGGCCGGGTGCCGCTGCTAAGGAGTGTGCGCAGATCACCGTGCGGCTCCGCTGCCGCGCGGGCCGAGCGAGGGGTGAGAGCGTGCAGCAGAGCGTCATGACCGGGAAGACCGTCGAGGTGGGGGGCGTGCGTTTCGGCAACGCCCTTCCGCTCACCCTGATCGCCGGCCCGTGCCAGATGGAATCGCGCGCCCACGCCCTCGAGATGGCGACGGCGCTGAAGGAGATCGCCGGCCGCCTCGGCATCGGCCTCGTCTACAAGACGAGTTTCGACAAGGCGAACCGCACGTCCGTCTCGGGCGCGCGGGGGATGGGCCTGTCGGCGGCCCTCCCCGTCTTCGCCGAGATCCGCGAGTCCCTCGGCCTGCCGGTCCTGACCGACGTCCACGAACCGTCCCAGTGCGCGGTGGTCGCCGAGGTGGTGGACATCCTTCAGATCCCGGCCTTCCTCTGCCGCCAGACGGATCTTCTCCTGGCGGCCGCCGCGACGGGTCGCGCGGTGAACGTGAAGAAGGGCCAGTTCCTCGCCCCGTGGGACATGAAGCACGTGGCGGCCAAGCTCGAGGCCGGCGGCTGCTCCCGGATTCTTCTCACCGAGCGCGGCACGTCCTTCGGCTACAACACGCTGGTCGTGGATTTCCGCTCCCTGCCGATCATGGCCGAGACCGGCTGGCCGGTGATTTTTGATGCCACCCACTCGGTGCAGGCCCCCGGCGGCCTCGGTGGCGCGTCCGGCGGCGACCGGCGGATGGTGCCGGTGCTGGCGCGGGCGGCCGTGGCGGTGGGGTGCGCGGGGGTGTTCATCGAGACGCACCAGGACCCGGATCGGGCGCCGAGCGATGGGCCGAATATGGTGCCGTTGGGGGAGATGGAGCAGTTGCTCCATCAGCTTTTCGCTTCCTAGCAGCGTCCCCGCCGCTTCTGTTGCAACCAGGTCGCTCCCAAGCGATGTTGCATTTGACTGTCCGGTAGCTGGCAACAAACAGTTGTCGCTCGCGTCGACCGAATCGATAATTCACTTTCTGATCAGGCTTGGGATGAACCACGCCCAAGCGTCCAGATTAAGAGATTAATCCTATGGCGTTCCAGTCTCGCAAGGCGCACCTCGTGGCGATCGAAGCGCAGCGTGAGTCCAGCGTCGTGCTCTACGCGACAAGTGATCGGCAAAATATGGCGTCGCAGATCTCGAACGACATCTTCGATTTTCTGGCGCATCATCTGGATGAGATTTGGAAAAGACCTGGAAATCGAATAACACTCATCTTGCACACCGCTGGTGGCGATACGGCTGCTGCTTGGCGCATCATAAACTTGCTGCGGATGTTCTGTGACGATCTTGAGGTGATCGTTCCTGTCAGAGCACACAGTGCCGGAACGCTGATGTGCCTTGGCGCCAATCGAATCGTCATGACTAAACAGGCGACATTGGGCCCGATAGATCCCAGTCTTAGCGGCCCGCTCTCCCCTGCTGTGCCGGGACAACCGATGCAACGGGTGCCGGTCAGTGTGGAAGCTGCCCAAGGCTACATAGACATAGCGAAAGTCGAGCTAGGGCTGGTAGAAAACTCCTCGCTTTCGAGCATTCTGATTAATCTATCGAGCCATGTTCACCCTTTGGTGCTTGGCCAGATTTTTAGGACTCGGAATCAAATCCGCGCACTGGCACAAAGCTTGCTGGAGAATCAGTCCGTCGAAGAAGATTCTCGAAAGAGGATCGTTGCCTTTCTGTGTTCGGAGAGCGGCAGCCATGACAGAACGATTAATCGACGCGAGGCGCGGGAACTCGGCCTGAATGCAGAAAAGCCCTCCGAGGAACTATACGGCATCATCAGTGATTTGTATGAGGATATTGCGGCCGAGATGCAACTCAGGGATGCGTTTGACCCGATGACGGAGCTCTCCGGCAAGCCCCAGGCAAGCTTTTCGTGCGTCCGGGTGCTGCTCGAGAGCATCGAGGGTGGAAGCATCAAACGCGTCACAGAGGGGCAGGTTCAGCTTCTCCAAGCTCAGGGTCCTCAAGGTATCCCCGTAAGCGCCGCAGAGACTAAAATAACATTCGACAGCTGGAGGAAGGAAACATGAATAACGATTTTTTTGTCGTTCCCCTTAGTGATACAGGCAGCACGCTCGACGTCGAAGGCACCTCTATCGCGACGATTGGGTTCATCTATCCAACAACTGCCAGCGTTGGCGAAAGTTATCACGGCGTCGAGTATGTGCGGTTAGACGACGCTTCTGAATACGAGATCGTGTCGGTTCAGGGAAATGACCGTCGACTACCGGAACGGCTTACATCCCGGCGCGTGGAGTGAGACAACCCCCGAGCGAAGTGGCAGAACTGACGCTGCAACGTTTTGAGGCGACAATCTATGAGCACAGCCCTGAGTGCCGCCAAATCGGAGTGTAGCGGCAGAAGTGGCGGGTTATCCCCACCCCCTCCCACTCATGCCATCCTCCCCCCGTCGCTCGATCCGACGGGAGGCGTGGTCCGGACCGATCGCCACGAGGATCGAGGGCGCCAAGCGCCGGGAACCCGCGGGTAACGCACGCGGAGGCCCGGCCGGCCGGGCGGGACTGCCCGTGCGGCCTCGCGCTGCACCCGAGAGGCTTCAGACGCGCTCGTCAACCGTGCGAAGCGGCACGGGAGCGCGAGCCAAGGAAGGGGGAAACCCCACAGCCGAGGTCTCCGGCGCAGTCAGCGGAACGGCCCCGAAAGCCGCCCGCCACGTCCGGACAGGACGCCCGCCCGACGAAAGACCGGATGCGGGACGCGTGGGGACGACCCACATACTATTCATAGAGGTCGCCCCCAGGCGTCCCGCCGATCCCGTCCCGCCCCCGCCGGCCGAGCTGCGCGAGGCCGCACCCTTCTGCCTTGCACCCCCCGCCCCACCGGGCTACGTCCCCCAAGAGGCGCCTGTAGCTCAGCCGGTAGAGCATCCGACTTTTAATCGGCAGGTCGTGGGTTCGAGTCCCACCGGGCGCACCAACGAAATCAACGGTTTAGACCTCGTTCGTGCCGCCTCAAGCCTTCTCCGGAACGGGCTGGGTGTCACCATGGGTGTCAGAAGACGTCATGTCCGCCGCGGCGAGCGGCCCGCCGCCGACCTGTCCGAAGGCTGGCGCGGCAGTACCTCGTTGGAGAGGAATCGCTTAACGAGAACCCGGGCCCCATGTTACCGGTTCACAGGCTGTGGAAAACCATGCGAGGCGGAGGGGACGATGGACACCATGGGCGGAGGCAGTGAGCGGTTGCCCGCTCTCGTTCACCACATCGTCACGCTGTGCGAGCCCGAGGAACTGGGAAAGACGAAGCTCGCGAAGATCCTGTGGTTCGCGGATGTCGCGCACTATCGGCGGACCGGAAGGACGCTCACCGGGGCGACCGCCTACCGACGGAAGCCGCGAGGCCCTCTGCACGCCGACTTCTATCCGGCGCTTGCGGAGCTCGAGCGGACCGGGCGGATCGTCCAGAGGCACAACCCCACACCTGCCGGCGCGCGCCATGAGTTCTTCAGCCTCACCGACCCGGACCTCTCGGCGTTCTCGGCTGAGGAGATCGCCCTCGTCGACAGGATCGTCGCGCGTGTGAAGCGCATGTCGGCCGCCGGCGTCAGCGACCGCAGTCACGATGTCCTGTGGGAGGAGACGCCAGACGGGAGCTGGATGAGCGTCGGGGCGGCTGCGGTGGTCGAAGGCGAGCCGGACGACGACGCCATCGCATGGGCGGAAGCCGAACTGGAGCGGGATGCGCATCGCCAAACCGCCTGAAGGCTTCAGGCTCATCGTTCGACCGGAGGTGGTTGAACAGGTCTCCACTCTGACGGACGCTGCCCCTTGGCTCCCGCGCGCCTTCGCGGACGTGAAGGAGCGCCTTCGGGTCGCTGGCCATCGTGTCGGTCGGGAAACCTCGCGCATCCGCGGGGGCCGTCTGCTTCAGGAGAACGACCCCGTCACGAACTCGCCGCGCCTTCTGGTCGTCTACAAGGTCCTTGGTGACACTCTGACGATCGTATCCCTGAAGGTCATCCTTTGAGGTGCTCGTAGATGTCGCCTGCAACGAGGCGACTGATCGCGGCCTCGAGCTCAGGGGTGACCGTTGCCGCGGGCGTGGGTCACCGGTCTTTCGTTTAGGTCACCGGTCTTTTCAGCCGGCGCCTTAAGGGGATGGTCGAGCCCGGATCACCCAAGCCCCTGAAAATGCACATGGTCGAATTCTCGGTCGTGGGCCTGCCCCCGCCAGAGGTCACCGGTCTTTTCAGCCGGTGCCCTCCCGGGAAGCAAAGTACCGGCGAGGGTAGCCGTCGTCGGTCCTGACCTGGATCCCGTACCGCGGCGCCATCCGCCGGACGTAGTAGACCGTCGTATGGACGACCTTGCGCGCGTGCCGTGGCGGGCCTGATGGTTCGCCCCGCCAGAGGAGATCGACCAGCTCGTCGCTCGAGACGCCGCGGGCGCCGCGCTCGAGCATGATCCTCAGGGCTCGTCCTGACTTGCTCGCGGGAAGCCCGTCGACCTGTTCGCCCTCGACGATCATCATCGCCGGCTCGTTGCAGCACGGGCAAATTACCTCGAAGCGATCGGTCCCCGCCCTCATGCCGGCACCCGCTCGGCGAGCTCGAGGATGCCGAGGATCTCCTCGTGGCCGGTGCGGGTCGCCTCGCCGGCGAGGACCGCCTCGACGAGCTCGGCGAGGCGCGCCAGCATGTGACGGTCCAGAACGCCGAGTAGCTCCCGGACCGCACCGACGTCGTCTCCGAGCCGGAGCTCGACGAGGTGGTCGGCGACGACGGCGAGCGAGGACCTATTCATCGGGGCGCCATGCCGGCGGCAGCGTGCCCCGCTCCCGCGCGGCGATGAAGAGGCCGTCCGCGCGGGCCACCTCCGAGGCAACCAGGATCACGAGGCGATAGACCTCCGGCGGATGGCCGGGGTGCAGCTCGCGCACGAGGGCGTCGGGGTCCCCCTCCCGGAGGCGGACATAGCGGACGACGCCCTCAAGCCAGCGATCGCACATGACCGCGAAGTCCTCCGGCATTGTCATCATCGACCGATCCCGATGTCAGAGAGCGCGGACTGAAGGGCGCCCTCGAGCTCGCGGGCGAACTCCTCTGCGGCATCCCGCCCGGTACCGGCCCCGTGGATCTGGACGCCGCCCATGTGGATGGTGATGCCACCGGCACCGACACCAGCCGCCGCCACCCCGACCCGGCCGGCTCCGGGCTGAAGCCCTCCAGCGATGGCTCCGGCCACCCGATCGGCCGCACCTGCCGCGAGTGCCGTGTCCATCCCCGACGCCAGCATGGAGACGATCTTGCGCCCCATCTCCGGCAGTCCGACGAGGGGGCCCTCCTTCACCGGGGACTGCGGCAGCCGGTTCGCGACCGTGGCCGCCATCTCGTTCGCTGCCGCGGCGACGGCGGGGATGCCGGCTCGGATGCCGGCGGCGAGCTGCGGTCCGATCTGGGCCCCGCTCGAGGCGGCCGTCGAGGCGATGCTCGCGAACGTCGTCCTGAGCTTGGCCTCGATGGCGGCAGCCTCCACCTGGGCCTGCGCGCCGCCCTGGCGGATCGATGCCGCCAGCGTCTCGCCGAGCGCCGCGATCTCCGGCATGTCCGCGGTGAGGCCGGCGAGCTCCGTCGTGATCTCGCGAATCTCCTTCCCGATTGGCCGCGAGCCCGGCATCGCCTGAAGCCGGCCGAGCTCGCGATAGAGCTCCACGATGCGCTCGAGGTCGGGGAGGCTCTCGCCGCCGACGCCGCCGCTCTCGCTCCGGATCGAGGAGCCGATGCGCTCGCCGATCATGGCCGCCGGGCTGAGGAGCTGCGCGCGCCTGGCGAAGCCCTCGGGGTCCTCCGCGATGCGGCCGCGGATCATCCTCGCGATTTCCGTGAAGCTGTAGATGAGCTCTGCCAGACCGCCCTGGGGCCGGTCACCGGTCGACCCCTGCGCCGAGCCGGTGCTCGCGGCTGTCGCGCCGACGCCTGCCGCGATGCCGGCGATAGCCGCTCCGAGGCCCGGTCGTAGACCCGGAACTCTTCCGGGACGTGCAGGCGACGGTGCAGACGGTGTGGGGGCCCGCCCTCGCGGATCAATACCCTGCGAGCGCAAAAACTCGCGGTCGCGCCTCACTTGATCCGCCGCGGCCTGCTCCTCGGGCGTGTAGGGCCTGAAGCCCTGACGGCCCGGCTCTGCTCGGTTCGGCGCCTCGTAGGCGGCTGCCCTCGCGCGCGCCTCGTCGATGCGACGCTGGCGCTCGAGCTCGGCGTCCGCCTCAATGCGGGCCTCGCGCCGGGCCTCGCGGGCGGCCTCCTCGCGCCGGGTGTCGGTGATCGTGCCGTCGCGATTTTGCCGGATGCCAACGGCCTCACCGGTGCGCCGGCGGACGTCGTCTTGCGCAGCCGCGCTCTCGGCGGCGGCGATCCGGATGGCCTCCCTCTCCGAGAGGCCGCGCTCGTTCATCAGATCTTCGACGCGGGCGCCGCGGTTCACCTGGCGGATTCGCGCCGCTCTCTCTTCGGCTTCGCGCTCGACGGCGGCACCGCGGCGGATGAGCCGCTCGTTGTCGGCGCTCTGCCGGCGGCGCCGCGCCCTGCCAGTCAACCAGCCGCCAGTCAGGGCAGCCGCGATCCCTCCCGCTCCGACCAACGCGCCCAGAACAGGCCCGCTGAGACCCGAGAACATGCCCTTCGCCGCGGCGGCCCCGTCGGTGATGATCTTGGGATCGATGCCGGTAGCTTGGCCGATAGTAGCGCCGACATCGCCGGCGCTCGCGCCCGAGGTCAGCGCCATCAAGCCGCCGAGGATCGCGGCGCCCATCAGAAACTTCCGGCCCGCAAAGGCCCCGACGGCGGACGCGACCCCGCCGAGGCTCCGGAGCATCTTCCCGCCAACGAGGGCGGCGCCGAAGGCGGTGAGCGCCTGCATGCCCGTGGACATGCCGCGGAAGTGCTCGGCGACGTCCCCGAGGTCCTTCGCGTCTTTCAGCGCCTTGGCCAGCTCGCCGATGGCCGTCGCCATGGCCCCGATCCGGACGATCGGGGACATCGCCACAGCGATGCCGAGGCCGACGAGCCCGCGTCCCGCCGCCCACAACGCGGCGATGCCGAGTCCCACCGCGGCGGAGCCCATCTCGCCCAACGGGGCGACGAGGCTCTCGAGAGCGGCGCCGAGGTCCCGAAGCGAGGAGAGGTTGCCGCCGGCGAGGCCGCGGACCGCGTCGCCGACGGCCTGCATGTTCTCGGCGAAGTCGTCGAGGCCCGCCCCTGTGTCGAGGCCGCGGAGGAACTCCGTCATCCTCGTCGAGAGGCGCGCGATACCGGGAAGGAAGCGGGACCCGATCTCGTTGCCGATGGCGGCGAGATTGTTGCGGAGGAGCTCGAGCGCGTTCGCGGTCGTCGAGGATCTCACCTCGAACTCGCGCTGGACCGATCCGGCCCGGTCCGCCTCGTTCGCCATCTCGGAGAACGCCTCGGCGAGGAGGTCGGGGTTCGTGATGAGCTTGCTGAAGTCGTCGGAAAAGTCCTGCCCGACGAGGTCCTTCAGGAGGGCAGCGGCCTCGTCCTTGTCGAGCTTGGCGATGGCCTGGAACATCTCGGTCATTGCCTCGGGGCCGCTCTTGTCCCGAAGCTTGCGCCACTCTCCGAACGACCAGCCCATCCGCTTGAACGCACGGTCGATTTTCGGGCCGCCGACCGCGAGGCGGGTCGCCATCGCGTTCAGGCCGCGCGCCGCGGTCTCTGGCACAATGCCGGAGGCGACCATGGCAGCGCCTGACGCCTGTAGCTCGGCAACGCTCAGGTTGAGCGCGCGGGCCGCACCGGCGGCGCGGTTGGTGAAGTCGAGGATTTCCTCGCCGCTGGCGGCGAAGTTGTTGGAGAGGTGGTTGGCGCCGTCCGCGAGATCGCGGATACCGTCGAGGTCGAGCTGGAAGACGTTGCCGAGCTTGGCGAACACGTCGCCTGTCTGATCGGCCGCGATGCCGAGGGCAAAGCTCGACTTCGCCACCTCCTCGGTGAAGCCGAGGAGATCCTGTGTCGCGATGCCGGCCTGGCCTGCGGCTGCCGTGATCGATGCCAGGCCGTCGACCGCGACGGGGATCCTCTTCGACATCGCGAGGATGCCGTCGGAGAGCTCCCCGAACGCTTCCGGGGTCGCATCGATGACCTTCTTCACGTCGGCCATGGCCGACTCGAACCGCATCGCGGAGCCGACGGTCTTGTCGAGCGCGGTGCGGAAGGAGGAGAACGCCACGATGCCGCCGATGCCCGCGGACATCGTCGCCTGCATCCTGCGCTGCGACGCGGCGAGGCGCTGCATGGAGCGGTCGAGGCCGCGCATGGGGCCGGAGAAGCGGTCGACCGCCCGGATGATGACGGAAATGTCCGTGCTCATGCAGAGAGCCTCCCGAGCTCGTGCGCGATGCGCCGCCTCATCGTTTCAATCGCGACGTCGCGGACGCGGCCGGGCACGTCGTCGCGCTCCATCTCCCGGAAGACGCTGCCCCCGTAGAGCGCCTCGAGCGGTCCGCGCGCCGTCCCCTCGCGGCGGAAGACACCCGAGCGCCCGTAGGCGAAGAAAGTCCCTGGGAAGACGCGGCGCGTGCCCCAGGGTGCTGCCGAGACGCCCTTGCGGGTCTGCCTCGCGCCGAAGGCGGAGAGCGGGAAGTGCTGGTCGGATGCCGCGATCTCATACGTGAGCCCGCCCGCCATCCGCCCCCGGAGCCGCTCCGCCACCTGCGCCTGGGGCAAGCCGAGCTGTCCCGCAACCGCCCGCTTCGCCTCGGTGGTCGAGGCGTCGCCGGCGCGGCTGAGCGCTCGGCGCACGGCCCCGCGGAACCGGTCCGCTCGAAGGCGATGCCGGACCTCCGCGAGGCCGCGGATCTCAATCGAGATCACCGGATGAGGACGCGGACCGTGGGCGCGTTCTCGGCGGCGGTCTCCACCGCGACACCGATGGCGATCGGCACCGGCGAGCTGAGGAGCGCGACGTCGTCGGCCGCCATCACGTCCGCACCCGGGGCCGCGCCGTCATTGACGTAGACGACGGACCCGGCCGGGATGGAGGGCGCCGTCTTCGGAAGGTCGAACACGCCGATCGTGGTCATCTCGACCGGCTGCCCGGCGTCGGCATCGGTCACGGCCACCCCGGTAAGGGCGCCGATCACGACGAGCTCGCCGGAGTTGACACCCCCGGCCGGGGCGGTGACGCGGACGGTCTCGCCGCGCTGCACGTAGTTCTTCATTTCACGTTCCCCTGAAGGTATGGAAGCGGACCTTGCGAACCTGCTGTCCGGCGGTGGTGGCAAGTTGGCGCTCGAGGTCGGCGATCGCGGAGGCAAGCTCGTCGTCGGAGCGGAAGGTAATCTCGCGCTCTCCGAAGCGGACCATCTTCTCGCCTGAGGACCGGATCTTCTGCAGGGCCTCGAGCTGTTGGTGAAGTTCGGCGACAGTCGGCATCGGCCTAGGACCCCGGGTTCTGGAACCACCCGCGGTGGTCGACAAAGCCGCACCCGAAGTCGAGGCGCACCTTCACCTGGACACCATCGACCTCGAAGCCCGCACGAGTCTCGATCTGCGGCCCCTCCTCGCCCTCCAAGTAAGCATACTCGAGACCGTCGACCTCGCCCGGCGTGGCCGCCAGATACCAGCGGGCAGCCGAAGAAAAGCGCGGCTCGACGACGAGCTGAAGCGTCCGAGCGAAGAGGTTGAGGTCCTCGGTCTTCGTCGCGAAGATCGGCGCGAGAAGATCCTCTCCCATGATCTCAAGCTCGGCCGGGACGATCAGATACTTCGGGGTGATGGCGATGAGTTCGCCGGAGAGGCCGACTTGCTTGCGCATCGCGAGCCGTGCGGCGGCGAGGTTGATGATGCCCGGCTCGGCGCGGCCTGCGCCGGCTGGCTCAAGGTTGCCGTGGTCCGCGTGGAACAGCGCCTTGTCGTCCGCCATGGTCGGCCCCGCGCCGGAGTTGGCCTCGAGGAGATCCACGAGGAGCGCCGCCTCGGTGGCAAGAGCCGCCTGCCCCATGCGACGGGCGATGTCGGAGAAGGCGCCGACGTCGTCGTTGATGAGCGCCTGTCTTGAAATCGAGATAATCTTTCCGAACGTCGCGACGCGGTAGGTCTCCGACGCATCGACGAGCGAGCCGTGACGGAACTCGCCGCCCTCGCCCACCGACTCGAGGCGCGGCGCCTCGGAGAGCTGGAGCCGATGCTTCGCGCGAAAGTCCCGCGCGGTGGTCCGGCGGCCGACCGCCTTCAGCCCGCTCGGCGCGGCCTGGTAGGAGGCGCGGAGGGTCCGGCCGACGGTGTCGCCCAGGATGAGCGGGAAGTCGCTCGTCGAGTGGAGCGCCCGCTCGATCACCTTCATCGGCGCGAGGCTCGTCGTTGAGACGCTCGCGTGCCGCAGACAGTCGCGCGCGATGTCCAGGATGGTGTGTCCAGCGTACTGGCGCGCCGCCTCAGCCGGGGTGTGCCCCGGGGTCACGCGGGTGTAGAGCGCCTCGCCGATAGTGCGGGCGCGCACCTCCGGGTCCGTGAAGTCGGTGCCGACGGTGGCGCGGGTCGTGCGAATCGGGTCGGCCTGGCGGGCTCGCATCGCGTCGAAGGCTGCGGCCCTTGCGGCCTCCACCGTGGCCTCGGCATCGATCTGCGAATCGGCCCATGCACGGTCGAGGCCGGCGATCTCGCCGATTGCGCGGATCTGCGCGTTCTGCGCGGCGCGGGTCGTGACGTCCCCGGCGCCGCCCTCCGTCGCCGTCGAGCCGGCGTCGTGGTCGTCAATCATGGTGTCGCTCCTGATTCCTGCGGCCGGGTCGGCCGGGATGTGGACGATGGAAGTCTCGAGGAGGTGCCAGCGGAACGCGGTCCGCACTCGGCGGCCCTCCTCCGTGGTCTGGCGCCAGGCGTCGACGCGGTAGCCGACGGAGAGGGAGAAGCCGTGTCCGTCGGCGAGGTCGGCGGCGACGCGATCAGCCGCGGGCGATGCCCGGGAGAGGCGGACGACGCCGCGCAACTCGCCGCCCTCGGCCCTGATGTCCGTGACGGAGCCGAGCCGCGCCTCGAGCCCGTGGTGGCGGTGCGAGTCGAGCAACGGGACGGAGGGCGGCCACACCTGCCCCTCGAGGGCGAGGCGCTCCTCGTACTCGCCGGCGCGGTCCATCCGCTGCACCCCGGCCCCGGTGGACAGGACGGCGGTCGCGGTCCGGGCCTCCGGGTCCCAGGACGATGCCGCCAGCGCGGCGCGACGGATGAGGAGATCGTTCACGATTTGTTCCTCGTACTGGCCTGCCCGCTGAAGTCGAGCCCGAGACCGCGCTCGCGCTCCCGGTCCGCGGCGATCTCCGCGTCGAGGGACTCGATGTCCCATCCTCGTCCGGCGACGGCCTCGCGGCGGGACGACAACCCGGCGCTGATGGCGGCGAGCTCGGCGGCAGTGTCCTTGGCCGGGTCGACGTGCTCCATCCTCGGCGTGATCCACTTCACCGCGCGGAAGGCGGGCGAGGTGAGAGCATCGATAGGCAGGCGGCCCATCATGGCCTCCACCTCGACCCACCGCGCCCAGACGGGACGGAGGAACTGGTGGACGATCATCCCGTACTGGAGCGCCTCCGCCTTGCGGCGGAAGGGTAGAAGCCCCGCCCGGAGCGACGAATAGTTCGCGTCGGAAAGATCACCGTCGAGAAGATGTGCGGGAAGCCCGAGTCCTGCGGCGATCTCACGGCGGGTGACCTTGAGGAAGTCGATCACCTCCGCGCCGACGCGGGCGGGGTCGCTGAAACGAACATCCTGCCCCGGCAAGAGGACGCGCATCTCGCCCGGCTCGAGGGAGGCATCACCGATGCCGTCCACCGGGGAACCGTCCACCATCGGCGCGCCGGAGGCGTCCGCCGACGTGACGAAGCCCGTCATCAAAGCAGCGATCTTCTGGCGCACTAGTTGCGCATCGACGGCGCCGTCGTAGTCAGCCATCCGCTGAAGGACCGGCCCGAACCACGACGCGCCGCGGACCTGCCCGGGGACCCCGCGGAAGATGTGGAGCATCTCCGACGCGGGGACGCGGACCGTCTCGAGGACCGGCGCGAGGGTGAGGTCCGGCGCCTGGCGTCGGACGTGGTAGGCGATCCGGCGGCCGTAGCGGTCGAGCTCGATACCCTGCAAGATGACGACGTCGCCCTCCTGCCGCGTGATCGACTCGTCGATCATGTCGCTCTCGACGACGTGGAGCTCGAGCCCCTCGTCGCCGAGGTGGAGGCGGATGAAGCACTCGCCATCGCGGACGACGAGCGCGGCGACGGCGAGCTGAAGGCCGTAGAAGTCGGTGCGCTGCTCGACGTCGGCCTGGTCCGTCCACGCCTCAAACGAGACGTTGAGCGCCTCGCGCGCCCCGCGGTCCTGGTGCTGCGACTGCGGCTTGAGGCCGGCGCCGACGAGCGCGAAAGCCCAGGCGTCAACGGCGGCGGCGGCGTGGGCATTGGTGGCGACGAGCTGCCTCGCCCGCCGCATCGTCTCGAGCCTCGAGGCGGCCGTCGGGCGGGGCCCAGCATGGACGCCAGAAAACCACGACCAGCGCCGCGACGAGCTCGGCGCTGATCGTGATCCCACCCTGTCGAAGGAGCGCTCGCCCATGAACCCCCGGCCACCCAAACCAGATGCACTATGACGCGAACGAAGACCGGCACTTGGCCGGCGAGTGATAACCTATCGGATTTTCACGCTGTGCGCAAGTCGTCCGCAGAACTGACCATCATTGAGCTTTTCATAACTCTCCGCGACGAGCGCGCGAACCTGTCGGATCTGCGCGATCAACAGGTGATCTCGCTTCGGATCATCCGAGGAGACGAGCGCCTCGAGGATGTCGATGCCGTCGGCGATCGCCTCCATGTTCTCGAGGTCGCGGGTCGGGGTAAGCGGGATCTTGGTGAAGTCGACGAGGACCTTCATCTTGCGTCTCCATTGACGAACGATGACTGAAACTTCCGCGGCGCGGAAGGCTGTTGCGGCTTGCCACGCAAAAGGGCGAGCCGGGTCTCTGGATTGATGGTGACGACTTGCCGGGCCGCCATGGCGTAGACCACGCAATCGAGCGCCTCGGCGCGGCGGCCGGGTATCCTCTCCCACCTCGCGGTGGGACGGCCTCGCGAGTAGCGGACGACGCGGCGCTCGGAGGCGAGCTGCGCGAACCACTCCGCCGGCAGCGACTCGCTGAAGCGCACGGACCGCCCGCCGCGGAGCCTAGCGTAGAGCTGCGACTTCAGGCTGTCGACGCCAATGATCCAAAGCTTCCCGCGCCTGGTCTGCGACGGCACCACGGCGGGGCGATCACCGGCGGCGCCCTTCACGGCGAGAACCCGCCGATGCGCGCGCGGTCCGCAGAACGCGAGCACGGCGTCCATGACGTGACCGTCACCGGCGTCGACGGCCGCGGCGTCGATTGTGATCTTGCCGCCGAGGGGATGGCTCCACCTGGTCGAGAGAAGCTCGTCGACCTCGGCCCACAAGGAGTCCGATTGCGGGTCACCCCACAAGATGATGTGGCCGAGGACGATCATGTCGCCGGCCTCCGTCCACGCGACGATCGCGGCCTCGATCCGGTCAACCTGCACGTCGACCCCCGCCGTGATGGCGATCACCTCCTCCGGGATGCGGTCCAGCCCGATCGGCTCGACCCGCGAGGCGAGGCCGTCCTCGTCAATTTCCTCTCCGGCCTCTCTCCACGGCTCGCCGAGGACAGTGTTCACGAACACGCGGAGCTGATCGGGCCGATCCTTCGCGGCGAGGAACTCGGCGGCGAGCCTCCCCCAGGAGGCGTTCGCGAGCGGCGACGCCAACGCCGAGAGGCAATATCCATGATGCCCCTTCACCTCCGGCGCCATTGCCCGCCACCGCCCGGCATCAAGCATCGCCAGCTTGTGCCGCTCGGAGATGAGGCCGTCGCAATGGGGGCAGCGGCAAGCCGCCGTCTCCGGCCGGCCCTCTTCCCATTCGATGCAGGACCAAACAATCTCGAAGAAGGCGCCGCAGTGGATGCACGGCACCTCGAAGATCCGTCGGTCGGACTTATTGTATAGGTCAACTACATGACTGGTGTCTTCGTCGACGGGGGTCGACCCGACGATGATCTTTCTGTCCGCAAACGTCAGCGTTCTTCTCTCCGCCAAGAGTATCGGCGAGCCTTCGGCGCCGGTTTCCATGCCGTCGGCCTCGTCGACGATGAGGACGCGCGCGGTGTGCCTACGAAGATTTCTCGGCGCCTTGGCGGCGATGACCTTAAGACTTCCGCCTGGAAATCGGCGATGCATGAGCGTGTTTCGCTTCTCGTCGCCGTCATCGACTGACAGAACCCCACGTAGAACGGGCGAAGCCTCGAACGCAGGCTCGAGATCTGAGACGACGACGTCGCGGCAGTCGGCCTCCGTCGGGAGGAGGAGGATGATCGGGGACGGATCGTTGGAGATGAAGTTGCCGATGGCACAGTTTAGGAGCGTCGAGAAGCCGACGCGGGCGGCCTTGATGACCGTCACACGCTCCGCCTCGGGGTCGGAGATACTATCAGCGATGCCCCGCTGCGGCGGCCAGAGACGGAGCGGGCCCGGCATAGCGGCGCCGCCCTCCGGCAAGCGGAAGTTGGTCTCCGCCCACGCGGACAACGCCATCCTCGGCGGAGGCCGGAGCGCCGCGAGCGCCCGTCTCCGGACCCGGTCGAGGACGTCGGTCATGGCGCCGGCTCCGTCGTGATGATCGGCTCGCCGTCCATCTCCGGCCCCTCGCCGAGGCCCAGCGCATCGCCCTGCGGCCCGCCGATGCCGGCATGTGCGACGGGCGAGAAGGTGGAGATGATGTCCGACCACGCGGGATTGCCCTCGACAGCGAGGGTGATGGCGTCGGCGTAGGAGACCCCCTCCGCCCCCTCCTCCTCCCGGAGAGCGGCGACAAAATCGGTGAACCACGGCTCGGCGCCGCGTGGCTCGGCGAGAAGCTCGGCGCGAACGGTAACCTGCCGGGCGACGAAGGCGATGCCGTCGTCCGACGCCTGCGAGGCGCCGCGAAGGGAGGTGACGCGGACCGGATGCGCGAGGACAGAGAAGCGCCGAGCCCAGGGCGAGGAGTGGTCTTCAAGGGCAACACGGATCTGGCGCTCGAGGACGTCGGCGGAGAGCTCGAGCGCCGCATCCGACGCGCCGAGCCCGGGAGCCGGGGCGGGGCAGACGGCCTCGAAGACGAGGTCCACATGACCGCCAGCCCGGAGCGTCCCGCCGGCGTCCTCGAGGTCGGCGCCCTCGGTGTAGATCACGACGAAAGGCACGGCCTCGCCGCCCTCGAGGGGAGGCAGGCCCGCGAGGCTGGAATCGAGGACGCGGTCGCCGGCGATGGTCCGGCCCCGCAACGAGTAGACCGCCGCGAGGCGGAGGCAGGTGCGGGCGATCACGACTCGAGCTCCCAGGTGAAGACGCCGAGGTCCCGATCGTGGATGCGCGCAACCGTGAGGCTCGGCGCTCCGCTCCGCTCGACGAGGGCCACCTCATCACCGACCCGCACCTCGCGGCCGGCGAGCGACGCGCGGGTGACGCTCGCGATCACCCTGCCGCTGGCGAGATGCGTCACGAACTTACGACGCACGCCGCCCGCATCGATGTCCTCTGCCGGCTCGGCGATGACGATGAGGCCGACGGTGAAGGTCAGCCGAGCGGGGTCCGGCCCCGGATCGGCGACGCCGCGCGCGGGCAGGCGGGGCCGAATCTCCGCCTGCTCGCCGAGACGGCGGTGGACCACGTCGTCGACGCGGTCGACGAGGGAAGTGAACGTCATGACTGGTCCCCCTGCGCGAGCTCGGCGAGTGCGTCGCGGAGCTCCTGGTTGATGGCGTCGGTGTCGGCCGCGGTGAGGTGCGGAAGGCGCTGCCGGATGCGGGACGGGGCAGCGAGGACGCGGGACCGGACGCGACGAAGGATGTCCGCCCATGTTGCCGCGACGCGGTCGGCTGGAACGAGCTCCCCGCGGGCCTGGGCAACACGGATCTCGTGATGATCGGCCTGGGCAGCCGCGAGGCGCGCACGCTCGGCGGTGAGGTCGCGGACGCCCGCCTCGCCGCCCCGGCCGGCGGCAACCTCGCGGAGGTGGGCGGCGTACTCCGCCACTGCGGTGATCGGATACCGGTCGCGGGCGGCGCGGTGGATGATGCCCTCCGTGTGGAGGGAGCGGACGCGACGCTCAGACACGCCGATACACTGGGCGAGCTGTCGGCCCGTGAGATGGGTCGGAAGATCACCGATGGTCACGGTACCCCCTTACCACATTTTGCAGTGAGTGACATACCGGGGGCGGCGGACCCGCATCCCTCCACCTCCGGAGGGACCCGCGCAGCCTCTCCGAAGAACGATGGTAGATTTCACACCCCGTCCGAGGGGCGGAGTACCGGACAGGGCACGCCGTTGATCCTCGATCTTCGAGGCGGCTGCTACGCATGACCTGCCGCCCTGATGTCCTCGGGCACGAAGCTTGACCGTCGGGCGACGCGCGCCACTGTTGTTCGCCGCCTAGGTGGTGTCATCGCGCCCTCTCTCTGCCGCGAGATTAACAGATGAAAGACGCCACGTCCACAATTCCGCCCAGTTTCACTTGAAGATACATGATGTAAGAAGGGGCAGATCTCGTCGCGTTTCTGAACAGCTCACAGGATACCTCTAGAGATCGACTGTGAAGCAGTAGCAGGAGGGTCTTTTTCTTTTCTTTGCGGCAGGCGTGGCCTCCGGATTATGCGGGGCCGTGAGGCCGTCCGTAGTCTCCCCTGCTCTCCGGAAAACCCCCACCACAACCACGGGAGCCGAAGGCGACCAAACCTTTCCGCCGGTAAGGAGCTCCGTGGTCATCGAGGCGGTGCCGCCGGTTCTGATTGACTTGCCGTGCCGATCCCGCCCCGGGGCGGAGATGCCGTGCTCGACCGGCATCGCCGAGATGCGGAGACGTTTCCTCGCTTCGCTCGGGGTGTTTGTGTGGGTTTTTTGTTTGGGGGAGGCGGTGCCGCAGGCTGGTGCGAGACCGTGAGACAAAATCGGGGGACGCACCTAGTATCTCTACTATATTGCGACCCCCATTTTTGTCTCACGCTTGGGCGCCCGCCCTCGCAAGCCAATCTACTGAAAGGAAAGAGAAAACCCGCATCCTACTACTGATCCGGGCTCATGGGCACTGCCAGACCTTCTCGTTGATCTGTCGCGGATACCAGTGATCGACCGATGATATGTACTCGTGCCGGATTCCTGCCCGCGGCGGCGGAGGCGGGCGATTGCCCTCCTTCCAGTCCTGCCACACGACGTCGGTCCGCTCGTTGGTCTCGGGATCGCGGGCCGCCTTTTCAGCCGCCCGCTTCCCGGCGAGGGCATCGGCGTTCCGGTTCGCGAGGGTGGCCTTCACCGTCTGCATGATCTCGACGACGGGCTTGCCCTCGGCCGCCATCTTCGTGATGGCCCCCTCGAGTCGGGACAGCTCACCCCGCACGCGGATGTCGGGATAGATCTCCTCCTGCCACTCCTCGATCTTGCCCCGGCTCAACCGGACCGGGCCGCAGGAGAAGATGATCTCCTTCGGGTCCTTGCGGCGGAAAAGGTCCACGACGGTTCCGCCACCGTCCGGAAATCCACCTTCGTCGGCGTCCGCGCCGCCAGGCGCGAAAGCGTCGCCGCCGGCAAAAGAGTCGGTTTTTTCTACCGTCTCAGTCCAAGACTCGGAGTCTAACTCTTTCTCTAACTCTTTCTCTTTCTCTATATCCGAAACATTTGCTTCGCCCAAACCCTTGTTTTTCCTGGCTTCGCCACTCTTTTCGCCACCCATTCGTCCCGCATTCGCGCGCGTTTCGCTCACGTTTCGCGCTCGTTTCAGCTCGGATTCGGCGCGGAAATTGACGAGAAGCCCGTCGCGAAGCGCGAGCTTCCCGAGCTCGAGGAGGCGGTCAGTGAGAGCGCGCGCCTTCCGCGTCGAGCATCCGAGAATGCCGGCGAGGTGGTGGTCGTCGCGGGGTGTGCTGCCGCCGCGCGCGTAGATCAGATCCAATACAACGGCGTAGGCGCCGATGGTGTCCGGCCCGATCCCCTGGACTCCATCGATGAATGCGAGGGGCTCTCGCTTGTACCATTGTAGGCCGCGCTTCACGTCAGACTTCCTTGCCATTCTGGCGAGGAATAGCTTGATCTTTCGGGCCGTAGACGCTACAAGTCTGTCTGATGGTGTTCGTGTGTAGCGTTTTGCGACCGAAGGATCTTCCCGCCCTCGCCCGTTGTGATTGATGCTCTCGCGAATGGACTTTGAGCCCCGGCTTCGTGCCGGGGCTTTTTTCTGTTCAGTGCCGCGGAACACCTAATTCCCGGGCGAGGTGGGCGAGGCCACGAGGCGCGACGCGCACGATGCAGCCGTGGCGGATCGTGCCGTCCGGGTAGCGAGCGCGGACGGGCTCGTTTGCCAGCAGACCGGCGCGGACCTTGCCCCGCGACGCCCGGAGCGTGGTGTCGTCACCGTCGGCGGTGATGCCGTTCGCGTCGACGTCGACGATCGGTGCGAGCCCCCTCACTGCACACCCCCGCGCCGCTTCACGAGCCGCTCGGTGATCGCCCGATGCATCGCGCCGATGGCCCCAGGGAGCTCCTCCGTCCGGCCCGCGGCCGTGGCGGCAACGGCAAGCTGCCTGGCTGCCGCCTCGAGGCGCCCCTCCATCTCGCGCGCGACGTCGGCCACCTTGACCGACTCGATCGGCTTCTCGCCGAGCGCCTCGAGGGTGGCGGTAACGACGGCCTCGCCGAGCTCGCGGGCGAGGGTGTCGAGCGGTTCGGCCTTCGTGACGCCCTTCGTCTCTCGGAGGTCGGCCTCCCAGCGGTCGATGTCCTCTGGACGCCAATGCCTCTGGCCTGCCACCCTGTAGGATCGCGGGAGGATGCCCCTGGCATCCCAGCGGCGGGCCGTGTCCTCGCTGATGGCCAATCGACGGCACAGTGCCGCCATCTTGATGGGCGGACGGTTCGCGTCCGGGGTAGTGCTCGTCGTCATCCGAATACCTCCGCACTCAATTGCGGCGCGGAGGTTCGCGGGAGAGACTCCGAAAAGGCTTAGCGCCCTCTCGAGGCGGCGACATCGAGGACGTGCGCCGCCCACTTCTCCATCGCCTCGCGCCGCTCGTCGGCGAACGCGTGTCTCTGGTAAACGCCGACGATCCCGCCAAACGAGCCGCTGACATGGTTCAACGCCCGTTCGATCACGGGCAGCGGGACGCCGAGCGCGGCGCATCCGGAGGCGTAGGTCCGCCGCAGGTCGTGCAGCGTCCACGGCGCGATGGTGACGTCCTCGCCGAGCTCCCGCTTCATTCCGGCCTCGATCTGGGCGCGAAGTCGCGAGAAGCCGCTGACGGGGGTGCGGCCCGTCGTCGTGAAGGCAAAGGTCCCGTTCCTCGGGAGCGCCCTGAGGATCTCCACCGCGGGGCGGGACAGCGGGACCTCATGCCGTATGCCGTTCTTCGCCTTCCTCGGCGGGATCACCCACATCGCCGCCTCGAGGTCGATTTCCTCCCACTCCATCATCGCCGTCTCGCGCCGGCGTTGGCCGGCCACGATGAGGATGCGGACGTAGGACGACATGATCGGCGACAGCTCCCCGGAGGCCCGCCACAAAGCTCTGAGCTCCGCCGGCGACAAGACCCTGTCCCTGCTCTTCTCCTTCGTCGGCGGCTTCACCCCGGCGGCCGGTGAGGCGGCGATGAGGTCCCGCGAGGCGCACCAGTTCAGCCACTTCCGGACCGCTGCGAGAACCCGGTTCGCTTGCGTCTCGGCCCCGCGGTCGACGACGGCGTCGATGAGGTCGAGGACGTCGCGGCGGGTGAGCTCGTCGACCCTGCGCTTCCCCCAGCGCGGCAGGACGTCCTGCCTGAAGATCCTACGGGTCTCCGGCCCGGTCCTGTTCCTGTCGGAGTGCCGCCGGTGGAACTCTTCGGCGACGACGTCGACCCGGAGGCGCTCTTCATCCTCGGCCGCGGCCCGGTCCGCCCTGGCGGGATCCTCCCCGGCCGCCACCCGGACCAGCACCTCGCGCGCAAGCTTCCTCGCCTCGGCGAGCCCGATCGCCGGGAAGGCGCCGAGCGTCACCTTCCGCCGCTCGCCGTGGTGGCGGTAGCGGACCACCAGCACTTTCCGCCCCGACGGATGGACGATGACGTAGAGCCCCGGGATCAGCGCGTCCGCGATCTCTGTCCGCTTTGTCGTGGGCTTCAGCGCCGCGAGGCCTTTGTCGCTGAGTCGTTCTGCCATGTCCTGACACCCCGTTCGTCCTGGGTGTCGTATGGGTGTCAGGGCGACGCCGCAAGGGTGTGCGGATGCCTGCGGATGTGCAAACTTGCGCAAGGCCCCTAAGCCGCTGAGTTACATTCGATATTTTGCGGAATGGATGGGGAGAAGTCGGCAGGTGTGCCGAGGTCTGAATAGGTGAAAAATTCGACTTTTAATCGGCAGGTCGTGGGTTCGAGTCCCACCGGGCGCACCAAATTTCTTCGATAGAACAATGACTTGGCGCTATTTGCCGATTTTCGCATCCCGAAATCCCTCCACGGGGATACCCACGGGGATACCTTTTCGATCTTCTCTTGACTGTTTTCGATCTTTTATGGTCCGATCTTCGACCGGAGGTTGGTGTCGAGAGGAAAACGTCGTGCCCACACAAGCCTTTACAGACCGCTGGCTTCGCCACGTCCGCGCCGACGCGCGGATCGAATACACCGACGCCGGATGCCCCGGTCTCCGGCTCCGAGTCGGCCCGCGTCAAAAGACGTTCTACGTCGCCCGCAAGGAGGGCTCCCGCTTCGTCCGCCGCAGGATCGGCGACTACCCCGTCGTGTCGCTCCAGGAGGCGCGAGCCGCCGCCTTGGCCCCGCAACCGGTGGAGGTCGCGAGAACCGCCACGTTCGCCAATCTGGTTGACTTCCGCCTCGCGCAGCTCGAGGCCCGCGGCTCTGACGAGACCCGCAACTACCTGACCTATCTCCGTCGAGGTGCATTCGCCGCAGAGAAGCATTTCGGTCCCGACACGCCCGCGGCCGACATCAAGCCGGAGCACGTCGTCGCGTGGCTACGCACCATCATCCAGGCCGGCGTGAACACGCGCCTGCCCCGCGCATATCTCTCGGCGACCTTCACCGCCGCGCGGAAGGCGGACCTCGATCCGGCGAGCGAACACCCGATCCGCTTCGGTGTGCGCGAGAACCCCGTCGCCCTCGTAGGTGGCGCGACCAAGGTGAAGCCGCGCGATCGTGTCCTCTCGCTCGACGAGGTCAAGGTCCTGTGGAACGAGTTTAAAGGCCGGCAGATCGCCGTGACGACGGCCGTCGTCCTGAAGGCGATCATCGCCACGGGCGGCCTGCGCGTCAGCGAGATCCTGTGGCTCCGGCGTGAGCACTTCCGCGAGATGGACGGCGAGCCGTGGATCGTCCTGCCCGAGACGAAAAACGGCCGATCGCACGCAATTCCGTTGCCGAAGGCGGCGGTGGCGCTCTTCGACACCGTGCGCGGGATGGTCGACACGGATCACCTCTTCCCGGCCCGGCTCGGCTCGGCACCGACGCGCCCATGGCACTCACGTCCATCAGTCAAGCCGTCCGCCGGTGGACCGACACCCATCCGTCGGTGCAACCGTTTCAACCGCGCGACCTGCGCCGGACGATGAAGACGCTGTTGATCGAGCGGGAGGAGACGCTCCGGGAGCCGATGAAGGTCTGGCAGAACCACGGCCGCGTGACGGACGTCGCCGACACGCACTACGACTGGTGCCTCTATCGCAGACGAAGCGGCGAGTGCGGGATCCAATCGACGATCTTGTTTCGATCCTATGACGCACCATTCGAGCCCGCTTCGGCCTCGTTCAGGAGCGCCGCGATCTTGGCAGCCACGGCGAACGGCACGACCTGCTTAACTTGGATATAGCACATGCCGTTGCCGACGGATTGCATGAAGAAGTCGCCCTCGACCTCCCCGTGCCGCGCGGCCTCCTGTTCGATCAAGAGGTCGACGTCGGGCGGGTCGATCTCGAGATACCTCCGGGGCGTGAACACGCCCACGGAGGCGACACTTCAACTATTGGCGCGTGCTATTTCGAGATATTGTCGGAGGAGAATGCCCTCCCGTCAGGCAAGAAGGCCGTCGCCTTCCGCGCCAGATCCGTTTGTAAAAAGTGCTGCTCGACCATCGCGCGATTCAACCAGCGCGCAATAGCCTGCGTAGCCTCTCGCGGTCTCTTCGGCCTCGCCATGCCGCACGCCCCGATTGTTCCAGTATGACTTGAGAGGCGGACGCTCGCCCACCTCGACTCTTTAAGAGTCTAAATTAGATCGATACAGCAAGTCAATGGGGAGCGAAGGGCTTATACCAGCCGCACAAATTCCTGACTCTCTGGGGATTCCCCTTCGTGGATCATCATAATTCGCTTCTCGTGGTGATTCGCAGGGGAGCCGCTCATGGGGACGAAATTGCCGATCCGCACGGACATCAAGGTCCGCACGCTGCGGCGGCTGGCGCGGCTCGAGGGCAGTGGTCGGGTCGCTGC